>Ga0209489_101247_pt1 | contig 52037 bp, 30 predicted proteins | sample SiratrowhiteBW_FD_187527 | JGI IMG/M metagenome (GOLD analysis project Ga0209489, IMG submission 187527) | Root nodule microbial communities of legume samples collected from California, USA - Siratro white BW (SPAdes) (version 2) | ecosystem: Host-associated > Plants > Roots > Nodule | place...
ATATAATATTTAATATTTAGATTTAAATTAATTCATTCTTACATTGACATGTCTATTTATAATTAGTATAAGATGCTTTTACATATGATAATAACATAACTAACCACTTTTATATATTAGTTATATATACTGGTATACACATAGTTTTGTATGCTCAATCTAAAAAATAATTAACATACGATGACTTGATATTACAATAAATAGAGTGTGTATAATATCGTCTAGGTTTATCTCATATTTGGTCATGCTGATATTAATATTTTTTTTTTCATGTAGTATTTATCTATTACCTTTAAGAGTGCATAGGAGTAAGAGAACACTCACGTGAAGTTGAATATTTTTTCATAAGTTTCCTTATTTGAAAAATATACTAAAAGTAACAATGTGTTTTAAAGTAATGCATTTGAAAAAGTTACTTGATTGAAAAGAATTTCTTGAAAAGCTTTTACTCTTTTCTATATCTAAAAAAAACTATCAAAACTAAATACAGAAATCTTTAATTAAAAAAAAAAAAAACACGTACAAACATTTCCTAAATTAATGTTTACACTTGACCAAATGATTTTTTTTAAATGCTATATCTTTAAGGGAACACTTCCCAGAGGCTAAGATCTTCAACGAGTTTTTCTGTAACGATTGATGAAAAAAATAAAAAAATAAAACTAAAATGAAATATAAATAAAAATTAAATTTAAAAGAGCTCCTACTTATTCAGTTACACCTAAAATAATTTTAATTGTTGTTATTATTATTCTGCATAAAAATCACTGCTAACACAAAAATACATGCATGCTGTGCATAAAAGACATTACGTGATCAAAATTGAATTTCTGATGAGAAATGATAAGAGGAAGATATTAAATTACCAAACAATTTACATATTTACTATAAGTATCTTCATAGCAACCCTTTATTAAAATATTTCAATTATATAATATATAATATCATGATTCTACCAAATACTAACATGGATAACATAATTTATGCAGCATCCTCCCCCACGATGCACATGAATACCTCCTCTATGCAGACAATAATGTGACTCCACTCACCTCAGATATTTATGTAGCAAAGGGACCTTCACAAATTTTAACCTTTTTCATACCCAAAAAAAATATTAATCAGAAAAACATGTAGCCAACATTCTATATGAATGCCAATTTCAATTTTGTTTTCAAGTTCAGAATGTTTTCAGTGAAGAATATGTATGTATATATATATAATGAAGTGAGATAAGGGGAAAAAAAAAAAGCATGGCCAACAAGACTTTCTTATAAGAATTTTTTAAATTATTCTTTGTGGTTTCTTGTAGTATTTTTTTTTGTGATTCGCAGATTGTCATATGATTTTTAATAAATAACATGTTCAATCTTGTTTGAATGATAAGTTAAGAAAACCGTATTTTTATACTTTGTTAATTTATTTAATTTTGTTTTAAATAAATTTGATTTAAAAATTTGTTTGATTTTAACTGAGATTGTGTTTTTATTTTGAATAATTTTTTTGTATGATTGTAAAAATACAAGAATAAGATCTTTATAATTTTTTATTTACATTTTATTTTTTATAATTTTTAAAAGTGACTTAATTATATAATTAACTAGACTGCGGAATGTTAAATAAAATAAACTATAAATCCTAAATGTAAGATCTTCTTCATTTTGAAAACAATAATGCCACTAACGGAGCTTCATACAAAATAATAATAATAATTGAAACATTTATTTGTGTGATCTCACAGTTTTGATGCATTTACGTCACAGCACGATAACAGAATCCCAATTTTCTTGAGTTTGACGCAAAAGAGAAGATAATACGTATTTTTTTTTTTCTTTTACATTTTCTTTTTCTTCATCTTTCACACCCACCGGCTGGTGTCGGTAACCGCAATGAGACACGGCCTATACCCGGTTGTCCCAAACCAGCTCCTAGAATTGGAATCCGGTGTACCAGATTTCGGGTTATCTTACGGCGACAAGCAACCAAATCAACTCCTTCGGTGACCACAAGATTTGATTGGGCCACGTGTCCACACGTGTTTTCCAATCGGTTGTTGATAAGAGAATTAATGTTGTAATTATTTCATATTAATGGTGTCATAATTTTTGTATTTTTTTTCATGTGAATCCTTCTCAATCTTCCATTAAGTTCTAATTTTTATCAAAACTTACCAAGAAATTGTCTAAATTCAATCATTGACTATGCATGAGTTGTTTTCTGTCTAAATTTAATTATTAATTAGACTTAATTTATTTCCAATCAAATAATTAAATATTGAAATATCACTCATAAAAGAGTTATATAACTTTAAAATAAAATGTTATTTGAAGAAAATAAATATCTATTTAATTTAGTTCTACATTACTTCCTCTTTCACATGCATGTATTAAGCTACGCGTTTTTTATAATTAAAAAATACAATTGCTTCTAGTTAGTATTTTCATGATGGGATGACATTTTTTCCTTCCATTAATAAATACACAGCGACAAAAGCTTATAATATATTCTAGGACTACAAAAAAATAATATAAGAAAATAAAACCATTTTATTTTTGGAAGGAATTTATTTGAAGATGGTTAAAAAAAATAAAAAATAATTGTTTTGTAATGTTTTTTTTATTATTTTAATGTTGTTGTGTTTGGAATTACTTGAGTAACTGTCCCTTCAGGTGATCACTTATGAATAAAGATCCTTCATTCTGAGAAAGGAGTAAGGCACGCGTTAGTAAAGAGCGCGTGTGCTGAATCACCTCTTCAACTGTTTCAGGCTTTTATCCTATTTGGTCCTGCTGTTTCCCAGTTCAAAAGCGCTTTTCCATTCAACCTAGGCCCCTCACTCTCCCTCTCTCATCTTCAATTATTTTTACCTTCTATTTAATATAAATATAAATAAAAAAAATTATAAATTTTTTCAAGTGCAAAACATTGTTCATTTAGTCTCTTCATTTGATGTAAATACTGAATTAAAAATATGTTATATATTAAGACTAAATCATGCAAATAGGAATGAAGTAAAAATGTGCTGGACTATATGAAATTAGAAAGTGATTTAATAAATTTATATTTAGTGAGATTAATTAAAAAATTATTGGATAAGCATGTCTTAATTTCAGCAAAAGTTATGTAAACATGTAAACAGTTTTAGTTTGTTTCATATGAGAAGTGTGAACTGAGTTAATTGTTTGCCCTTTTATATTTAAAAGTTCTACAGAAGTTTGTGATAATTTAATATGGTTGCTTTTGTCTTGAGAGTTAGTTGCATTGCATGGGTTAAAATATGAGAAAAAAAAAGATATTTGGTCCAATAATAGCTTTTATATTTTTATTTAGTTATTTTTTTATTATTTTACTTCTTATCAGTTTGCCTATACGTGTGATGTATAATGAAAAAGGAGAAATGTATTACTATATATGCACAATAATACAATATTGTTTTGTATATCTATTTTTCTAATCTTCTACATTATGATATACTAATGTACTTTTCAATCTAAGAATCTATTTAACTTTTTATCTATAAAATTTAAAGAGTTTTGTACTATTGCCATATGATTTAAAAATTAAATGGTCTTTCAGAGCATAGCTGAAAAGATTTTATCTTTGAATTTATGTGTATAAAAAACATTTATTAGTGGAGAATAGTTTCTTACATTGACCATGATGGCACTAATACTTTTCAAACTAAAAAATAATCTAAAATTTCTAACAATATTTAATGAGGTGATGAGAAGTTTATTTAAATTAAGAAAATAATCTGTAACTGCTGTACATTTTATTTTAAATTTTCTTTTTGTAATTTATCAGAATAAATTCTATAGTAAATTTTATAATATAAATTCACATATAATAGTTTTATTAAAGAGTATTTAATTAATCTATTTACTAAATAAACCATCATGAACAGTTATTTGGTTAAAAATTGCAAATAATGTACTGTGAAAGGCATGCAAGTTTTCTTTAAATAAATTTATACTGGAAAGACAATTTAGTTGAGTTTGTCATGAGAAAATGACAAAACATGCTAAAAGTAAATAGGATGCATACAGTGGTAACTTTAGTGCATATTTAGAATTAGGTGGAGTTTGAAAAGTTGATTTAACATACATAAACTTTTATAAAATGGATTTGTATAAAACATTACAATAATAAAAACATTATTATATATGTTTTAAAGTAATAATAAATGATATTATTTGTTTGATTACTTATCATAATAACCCTAATTGTATAGGGTAACTATTTAAAAACAATAATATATGTTTATAACAACTTATTTCCTCACACAGCAACCTTATTTATAAGTACATTTTAAGCCAAATATTACTTTTCATTTATTTATTTTTTTCATTAAGCATAAGATAAAGCACATTCCAATTAAATACATCAAATGTTAAGATACCCCTTAAAAACGTAGAATATCTTTATTATATGTAATAAGATATGTATACATATTGAATTTGTTGATATTTTTCCTACAATCCTTATTCCTGAACAGAAGAAAACCAATAAAAACAAACTTAAAAATATTTTTTAGTCTATTACAGAGAAATTAAAAAATGGTGGAAGAAACGTATTACTTATATCATATTTTTAAAGTATTTTCATTTATTTGTCAATTGAAAAAAAAAAGGAAAACACTTTTATATTCATTACTTTTGGAAAATAAGTTAAGATTTAATTAGATATATTCCATATTTGAAATAGTAAGAAATCATAAGTTATTGCATCATTAAAGCAATTAACTTTTATAACATTAAAATTTTAAAATCAACATCTGAAGCACTATCAAATATCCTGTTTCTTTTATTTATTTTAAATATATATACAAATATATGGGCACCAACTATACTGAATATAAAACTGAGTGATTGATTAACGCAATCTCCTTCTTAACCACTTAGGCTTTATCAAATTCTCTATTTACATTCATTTTCAGAAGTTTCACAACAACAACGCAACCCTGCCAAACCCTCACTTTATTTTTTTTTTCTTCCACGCGCTTCAGAGGTAGCGTGCCAATTCAAGTTCGTTATTAATTTATAACAAAACAGGTGTGGGTTTCGGCTGGCAAAGAAAAAACACTCTAATCACAGTCCATCCCAGTTGAATCTTGGAATCTTAAAAATATCAACGGTCAGATCTTCATGCGTACAAACTCTGATGCGAAACATTCCACACTTGTATTTTAAACCTAAAAAACCGAATATTGTAATATTATATTATATTACTATAAATTATAAATAATTTTTTTAAAATAAAGGAAAACCCTTTCCCATTCCCCTTATATTCATGGGAATCATTTCAACCCCATAAGAAGCACCACACCACACAACATAACCAAAACACACACTTTCTCTCTCTTTCTTTTTCTCTCATGGGTTCCTACAAAAACACAACCTTTTAACTGTTTTTTATTTCCCTTTTCCGTATTTTCTTTGCGGAATCCTAGAATGTCATCGCCGGGGTTCACTGGCGGAGGTGGGGCGTCCGAGTACTTTGCCGGAGCGGGTGGTTTCACTGGCAGATCCATTCCGGTGGCCACCATGAACAACCCTAACGCTGCCGTGACTGCAGCCGCAAACCTCCACCCTCTCTACCGAACCCAGCAACAGAACCTCCCCGCAATGTTTCTAGATCCTGCCTCGCAGATCGCTCAACGCCAAACACCAACCCTAATGGGTAAACGCACCCTCACCGAATTCCAAACCTATAACCAAACCTATAACCAACCCAACACCAACCCCAACCACGTCCTTTCCAACCTCTTGCTTCGTTCGGTTAAGCCCCGAACCAGTTTCTCTCAGAGTTCCATGGATAACTTTCCCGAATTGCATAACCAAAACGCTACCGTTTACCAACAGCAGCGTTTTGGTGTTCCTTTACTTCATCAGCTCCGTCCCCAGCCCATTAACCTTCCCAGCAATGAGTCTGGGCCCATGCCAAGCCCAAATTTTGTCTACCGAAACTCGAATTTGGGCATGCAACAGAACCGGGTTCGTCTTTCTGTTCCTCTCCCGGTTCCGGTTCAGGCGGCTGAGCCGGAGAAGAAGATCATGGATCACCGGCTTCTGGAATTGGAGAAGCAGCTTCTTGAAGACGACAACGATGAAGGAGAAGCCGATGCTGCGTCTGTGATAACCACCAGCGAGTGGTCTGAAACCTATCAGAATTTAATCAGTCCCGGTCCGGTTCAGAAACTGGTTTCCACGTCACCGACTTCATCAACCACGTCATCTACGTCATCTTCTTCCTCCGTCGCTTCGCCTGCCTCTGGATGCTCCAAGCAAACGCTCATGGAAGCCGCATCTGCAATCGTTGAAGGAAAATATGACATGGCTACGGAGATCCTGAACCGGTTGAACGGTCCGAATTCGAACCGGACTGACAGATTAACCGATTGCATGGTCTTGGCGTTGAAGTCCAGGATGAATCCGGTGGAATATCCACCTCCAGTGGCGTTGCTTTTCGGCTATGAACATGCCGAGTCAACTCAGTTGATTCTGGAAAACTCCATGTGCTTTAAGGTAGGGTTAATGGCTGCGAATCTTGCGATTTTGGAAGCTGCATTTGAGGAGAAAACGGAAAACAGGTTTTGCGTGGTGGATTTTGAGATTGGACAGGGAAAACAGTATCCGCACCTCCTCAACGCGCTCTCTGCACGTGGTCAGAACGTCACGCTGAAGATAGTGGCGGTAGCGGAGAACGGCAGCGAAGACAGAGTGCGAGCAGTAGGAGACATGCTGAGTCGTCTAGCGGAAAGGAAGAGGATCGGGTTCGAGTTCAGACTGGTAGCAACTCATAAACTCACCGAGTTGACTCGCGAGTCGCTGGGATGCAATGAGGACGAAGTCCTCATGGTGAACTTTGCGTTCAAGCTTAACAAAATTCCCGATGAGAGCGTCTCCACCGAAAACCCTCGTGACGAGCTTCTCCGGCGCGTGAAGGGACTCGCCCCGCGCGTGGTGACGATAGTGGAGCAGGAGATGAACGGAAACACTGCTCCCTTTCTGGCTCGTGTGGCAGAAACGCTGTCGTTTTATGGTGCGTTGGTGGAGTCCATGGAAGCCATGAAGGATAACAATAACAGCGTCAACGACTCTGACCGAGTCAGACTCGAGGAAGGACTGAGCCGGAAGTTACATAACTCGGTTTCATGCGAAGGCGGAGATCGTGTGGAGCGATGTGAAGTGTTCGGAAAATGGCGTGCGCGTATGAGCATGGCAGGGTTCAAGTTGAAGCCACTGAGTCAAAACATGGCCGAGTCAATAAAATCACGACTCAGCGCTACCACCAACCGAGTCAACTCGGGACTGATCGTGAAAGAAGAGAACGGTGGGATTTGCTCGGGTTGGATGGGTAGAACTCTCACGGTTGCATCTGCTTGGCGTTAACATGTCTCACTTTTTTTCTTTTTTCTTTTAAATATCTAGTTTCGAATATTATTATGATTATATTACATATGATATATAAAATATATAAAAATCACATTGTTACTAAATGTTATTTTAATGTTGGTTAGAGATAATGGAAAGGCAAAGAGTATAGAATTGGAAAATTATATGATAATAGGGTGAAAAGAAACTCTGAAAGGAAAGTCCCTAGCCTACCCTTTACCCTTCTTTCTTGGTTCTACCAAAACTACTAATAAAGAAGTGTTTGGATTCCGAGAAGAGTTGTGTTGCTAGATGTTACATTTATTGATTGTTCTGTGTACTCCTACTTGATATGCTTTTTATTTGTTTATGATCTCCACTTAAGTGTGTGAAAGGAGTTGGTTGCTGTTTGGTAGATAGTTTACTTGTATGTCATACAATGGATTGGTTTGCCCTCACATTACCGACAAATGAGGGCTCCACTCATACCTTCGTTTTTGGGGGGTTTAGTTACACTTGGAACTTCCCTCTTATTCAATTTTCCATCTAAATTTGTAACCTTTTTTTTTTTTATAAACTGCTATTAATATTAGTAATGTTATCACATTTCATCAAGTTTTGTTTTTGTTGTTGTGTAAGAATAGGTGAATTGTAGCTTATCATGTCACAAGGGGCTGTGTGTAGTGCCAATTTCAGAATGAGGAAGGGAAAAACCAAAAACCAATCCTGAAAAATTTTATACAACTATTCAAGATTATGTTACTAGGAGAAAAAAAAAACATCAAAGACTATGATTGATACCAGAAAATATAAAGACTACCATGCATGTCTTAGTATGTGTTCATTATTCAACTTTTTTTTTTTATCAGTTGTTTTCATGTTTGTTTGGTGTATTTCATAATGTCTTGGTCTTCCATATGTAACTCTTCCATTTCTAATTAAGCATAAATGTATGAAGAATAATTTTAGGTTATATAAAGCGACATTCTTCTTAGAAAAAATATAACTATATTTTATGGTTGGGAATCTATAGCACAAGTTGAAATTCAGATACACTTATGACGTGTTTGGTTCAGCTTTTGCCTTTGGCGCTCATTATCCTCATCTTCTCTTTTCATCATATAGAAAAAGAATATATATATTTTGTACCATTAGTTACACATTGAAAATATGCTATACAGGTACATTTTTTTCATGTGAACCCCAAATATGCTATTAGCCTATTAGTCTCAAGGCAATAGATCAATGTAGATGATAAAGTAAAATAAGATTAACAGTGTGCTTGGTTAGGTTAGAATTTCAAGGATGGTTGACAGTGATCACTCAGTTATGTTGCCTACACACCTAATGGGGATTGAACAGAAAATTAAGAATAAAGCATGGTTTAAGATGTCTTAATAAAAGCTATAAAAAAATTTATATGCATATAAATTTGTATGATTTCTGTTATCCATGTAAAAAGGTTGAGTATCTGAATAAGTAGAGCAAGAATAATGTTAAAAAAGAATAATACTAATGAATATATGTTTGATCTGGATAAAATGTTACAGTAGAAAAATATGGTGCTTTGTTATTCTATTTATTTTTAATAAAAAATATTCAAGTTTGTAATTAAAAAATGTAGAAAATTATTCAAAGTTCTAGTTTTAAAAAATATATTAAAAGATCAGATACTTCTGCATAGTGATGAACTTCTTAGAAACCAATAGGACCATAATATCTTTTATATATATATATATATATATATATATATATATATTAGGATTATACAGTTTATTTTTATGTTATTTTTTATATGTACAGTTGAGAATTGTCCGATTAACTTGTTTTCCAACCATTATACATAATTTATGCTTTTTTTGGGTTGTTACTAATACAATTTAGTAGGCTTTGATATTCACAATATTAATTAACCAACCTAAGAACACACTTACAAACAACCTTAAGAAGATATTTAAAAAGTGTTCCCAAAATGAGATTGTTTATTTTATTTATAATGATTGCAAGATTTAAGTTTTTTCAAATCCATAATAGGTTATCTGTCAGACTAGTAAAAACTGTGTTATTACATCATATGTTTTCTTTGACAGTTGTTTAATTTCATGAAAATTAAGACAACAGCCTACAGTTTACAGAAGTTTTATGAAGAAAATAAAAATAAATCTTAGCCTTTCTTCTTATGAATTACATGGTTCTAATATTTCTATGATGATTTACTGTGTCTTTAAAGATTATTGTGTTTCAGTTATTTTAGTTTCTGAAACATTGAATTCGTGTTCATTCTCACAAAAATTTGATGAAAAACAAAATATATTTTGTCATCTTTCATATTAAAAGTTTTTAGAAGTTCTTCTTTCTTCTTCTGGAGGGTTATTAATCAGTGGATGTTTTCACGTAAACTTTGTATTATAATTCTTTTTAAACAAAATATATGCAAGTTGGATTTTAAATTTGTTAACATTCATACTCTAATTTGAGAGAGGTAGTAGTATTATAAAATTTGTTTATTATGCCATAATTTGAGAGACGTAGTAATAAGATTACAAAATTTGTTTGTTCTGATATATGTTAATTTTTTTCTGATTAATATATTTTCTATTCATTATTTTCTCTACCTATTATATGTAATAATTTTGTATGCTCTTTTTTGTGCATGATTGGTCAATGAATGAATTTATCAGAAATTTATAAACTGAGTCTTTTTATTAGTTCTCTAATATTCTATCTATATAATATGAATAATTTGAATGATGAAACATGTATTTAGCTTTTTTATACCTACCTTATATAGGTAGCCTTTCTTCTGTCCCTAACATTTTGTTCTGTAAAATTAATTTTATGTATAACTTTATAAAAAAGTCAATTTATAAAAATCACATGTTGTCAAAGTCTCAAGTGTGTTCAAATATCTTCGAAAAAACACTTTTATATATAAAAAGAAAAGTAATCATGATCAGACTTTTACAATTGGTTACAAATTCCAGAAAAAAATGTGTGAGAAATGCAAAAGGTGAGTTACTATTTGTAGAAATGGTTTATTACCCTTGTGGTGAAACTGAATAATGCCTCAGCTACTTTGTGTTCTTCTTCTTCACGAGTCATGTTTGTTCTCCTTTTGTCCTCTTTAGCTAACTCCATTCAATTTCTCACCTTCTATTTACACAATTTGTCTCTATTGTAATAATAATGTAAATGCATAAATCAATTTTATACCACAAAACTATATATAATTCATCATAATAATAATTAATAATTTCTCACCTTAAAACTGATCAAAACACCTTCTAAAAGGATAAATAAGAATTGTATAATTAATCAAAGAAAAAAAGAAGGAAGAAATTGGAATACAAAAAATGTGGAAAATCAAAGGAAAAGTATTACTATGTAGAAAAGATAAGATAGAATGTGAAAAGCATGTGCTAGTTGATTCTGTAATAGAACAAACTTTAAATTTGTGTCCATTGATCTCGCTAGGTGGATCACCACAAGACTTGCAGTTTGCTGGTTATTTCAAATTGTCAATGCATGATGGAAGGAGATTTGCTGAGGTAATACACTTTTTAAAATCAAATTAGATAAATAAATTGTTTTTAAATGTATATTAACAAAGAAAATTTGTGTTTTTGTAAGAAACATACAATTTTTTTTCCCTAAACTTAGACTCTAGATGAATATATATGTTGTTGTTAAAAGGATTTTCTAGCTGCTTGGAATTTAGAAACACCAGAAATAATTTATACAGAAAAAATTTGTTTTTCCTAGTTTAATAATGCATTTTGTATTTTTATAAAGGAGAGGTAATTGCATTCAATATACTGTATATTATCTTGTATATCAAACATAAAGATTTCTTAAATATTAAAAATTGAAACTAATTTGTTATCATACAAGAATAACCATATTACTTATATTAATTGTCTGGTTTAACAAGTCATCTCGATTTAAATATGTAAATACTTAATTTAATATTGTGATCTTATAATTATCATATATTAATATTTAAAGTATTCAATTTGTATATTAATAAATTGCACATGACATGTCTTAATTATTTATTTTTAATTTATAAATAATTGATTTTTTCACTCTTTTAAATAAATAAATATTACATTTACATATATTTTTAAGTTTTTTTGTTCTTCTAGTTTTAGTCCTTAATATTTGCTAGTTTTAGATCTTTTTGATAACTTCTTGTCGTTTTTTACCTAGTTTAATTAATTTAATAATAAAAGCAAAGATTTTAATTACTATTATTAAGAAAATAAAAAATATTTCAAATTAAGATAATTATATTTTTAAACACATTATTTAACTGAATAACATATTTGTTATATATATATATATATATTATTTATTTATTTCATAATTTTCTTTTTATTTAAAATAATTAAATTTTAAAAATCTTATAATTTATTTTCTATATATTAGTTTTGATATTATAACATTCAGTTATTATAAAATAAAGTTTGTAGTATATTATAATTAGGGTGTACCCATAGTGTGTATTTAGATTAAGAGATATAGTTTTAAAGTAAATAGAAAATGAAAGTATTTTTGAAAAATATTTATAAGTAGATTAAGTTATTTTTTATTTATTTGAAACTTTATTTTCTCTAAATTTTTAAACACTTTACATTTTTTCTAAGATCCTCGGTTTACCTATATTTATTTATTTTACAATCAGAGTACACCAATGAAAAAACAATATTCAAATTAAGATAATTCAATCAAAATTAAAATCTTAACAAAATTTTCTTTATTTAATCCATAATTGATTCTACATTTTTTTTTTGTTTAGTTTGTGGAAGTTTGTTTTATTTGCTGGAATCAACTTAGGAATAAAAATGTAGTAGTAATTTAAATAAGTGAATTGTTTGTTGTATAGATATAACTTTAAAGGTTCTATCCTATTACTTTCATAGTATTTTGGATATTAAGAGTTGTTGTTCTAGCAAGACAAACTACTTCCAAGCAGGGGATAATAACTTATATATGTTCAATTATTTTAATTAAGATGTTATAGATTTATGTTCCTGAGTATTTGGTTTTTTAAAATATGGTTAGAAATGCATTCATTTTTATTTACTAATTTTGGTTGAATTTTACCTTTGAATATTAATCATAATTAGCTTTAGATATTTTTTAATAAGCTGAGGTAGAAAAAATGAGATTACTGTAATCTTTCAAACTTGTTAAAGGAGTTATAATAGAGAGTTGGGATAAGATATTTGTTGTTTGATTGTTGTTATTTTCTAGATTTTGTACATATTTTTTGATTGACATTCAAGTGTTCTTCAAGTGTTATCATGTCAAATAAGAATATGTATCTTTCATAGGTATGATTTAAAATTTGAGCTTTAAGAAGATACCCAAACAAATCTCTCTTATATAAGATTTTCATAACTCAAATCATGAAAGTGAAAAAAGTTTTTTCATAACTCAAATCATAAATACTAACTTAAATTATTAAAGGTTATACTGAAAAGAGTTTTAGACTGGATTTAAGAGGGGTGAATTAAAATTTAAACAAATTTATAAATATTGTTAGAAAGATTGAAGGAAGAACTGAATTCTCTTAATTGAAACAATTTACTGCCAGTTCAGTAGCCACATAACAGAAAAACAATCAATTAAAATACCAGTCAACACAAGGAAAATAAATCCAATTCAACAATCAATCAGTTAAATTTTCTTTACTAGAAATTCAACCAGAAAAAGTAATAGATTAAATTTGCAAAACCACAAACTTAAATTTCAAATAAGAAAATTCAATCCATTGATTTCGAGAACAATCAGTTAAATTCTTTAGCAAATCAGTAGCATAGAAAATTAATTGATTAATTTACATAATTAATAAATTGATTTTATCAGAATTATACAATTGTGCAGAATGATCAAGAAATTATAACTTTTTACATTTAACACAATTTTATGCAATTAAGATCAATCATAATATACAAACTGAGCGCAATATAGTTTGATCAGCAAATTAAAATCAATGTAGTACAAGAAGAAACAATCAGTTTAATTTCAAGAATAGTTAATTAATAATTCATGCAAAGATAGAAATTATGCAGAATTAAAACGCGATTCAAAATTAAGGAAAGAGAGAGCAAGAACACAAGAATATTTGTTTACTTTTTCTCAAGAGCTATATTCAGTCTTCTTGCCACCAAGTAAAGAAATTTCATTAAAAATCATCAATGTTTAAACAATACAATCAAGAACCTATCTTGCACCTTGCAAGATCACACCAAACACTATGCAGAACCCTCCTACACATACAAAAGTAAATCTTATACAATTGTAGCCCCAATAAATCAATAAACTTAAAAAGTAAACACAACTGCAGCCAAATCACCACAAATCAAATTAAATGAAAGGATTGTAGTGACTTCCCTGAATTGAAAAACCAATAAAAATAGTATAGTGCAGTCATAGTGCAATTCCCTGCATTGTTACACCAAATCAATAAGGTTGCACCACTCCGCAATGACACATGCAGGCGGATGAATATAAATTTCTAGTTAAAAATACCAATCATATATCACGTAAACCTTAAACCCTAAACTTTAAACTTATATCACGTATTTTTTTCACAAATTCTTGCTCGTAGATCATTTTATACAAATATACTAGACTTTTGCAAATATACGTGAAAATAATACATGATTAGAAACAAACGTAACATATAGAAAAAGTTTAAAAAATATAATTTTCATTTCTAAATTTTTCTTACCTTATAGCTACTCTATAATTAATTTGAAAGAATTCTATATAGAACCATCAGTATATACGGATAATTATATTTATTGAGATTAAAAATTTATTTAACTTTAATCTAAATAGTAGAATACATTGTACTAAAAATTATGTATTATCTCTTTTCGAGTATTGAGTGAGTAGAGTTTAATTACTTTGAAGAGAAAATTCTCATATTACAATAAACCTCGTCAATATTTTGTCTTTTCTATTTCGTACTTATATTTTGTTCTCAACAAACTTATAGAATATTGACATTTTATCTAAGTTTGACCATGTCTCTAATGCTTAAACAAGTTTAGTTTGAAAAAAAATTATACATTAAGGAATGATTCGCTTCACTGATTTAATATATTTTTTCCTTTATTTGTTATCTTGCTTGAAGACCATTATTAGTTCAGTAATTAAAAATATTTGTTCAGAATTTTCAAAAAATATTGATTTATTTTGATTGTAAAAGAATATTTTCCTCTAATATAGTGTCTTGTTGAGTCTATTGTCACTTTCGCGAAATTAAACTAATGAAACTCAAAGATTTCCAAAAGGTTGATGCTGTATATATAGTTTTAATTTGTGAAGGACAACTCATTTATTTACATGATAATTATTCTGAGTAGAAGTAGGTTAAAGTGCAAAATAAATTTTGGTACTGTATCTTTAGACAACATGGCTATAAATGCAAAAGCAAAAAGGGGAAGCTACAGGGGGCATGAACAATAATGTAAAAGGGTAAACAATTAATATGAATAAACCTAAAATTGCAAGCCAAACAAATTCTATCACAGAATAATAAAAGGAGTGGTCAAGGACCATAAATATGAACATTAATAGCAGTAGTTAAGTGCATTTGGGTGAGTGTGGGAGAGAATAATTAAGATTCTTTTTGATTGGGGTAATCACAAATTAATTAAGTAAAGTGATTATAAAAAAGATAAATAAAAAAGAATAATGAAGAAAGAATGTTGGATTTGATGGGGTGAAATGATAAGGAGGAACATGTCACCCAAAAGTGGAGGAAGAAACCTCTGTCACTGAAAAGAGGGACTTGGAAGGAAGTAAAGTCAAAGCCTTAGAAAGATAAAATATTATTATTAACCTATGTCAGATTTTAAATGTTGGTTCTATCTTTTACATTATAGATATTTATTTTTTTGGAGATAGTTATGTTCAGGTTTGATGATTATTAAGGATGACAAATTTTTTATTTGGAATATTCCACCCACTTGTATATTTAATATTAGTGATAAACTTTTTTTAGTGCATCCAAAATCTTACACTTTTACATTGTGTTTAGTATAGATGAAACTGCAAGAAAATATTACAAAACATAGAAAATGTTAAACTTGTTTTTATTCAATAGTAAATTTAAAACATCGAAAGAAGGAAAATTGCCTTCAGGTTATAAAAAGTCTGTCTTTTGCCAAAAGTAATCCTATTCTCTATATTTTTTTTCCATCCTTGTTAATTAATTCACATGTGAGATCTGAATGATAAATGTTGATTAATCTACAAATTTGATTTTTTTAAATTTTAAATATGTTTTATAATTTAAAACCAGAAGCAAATTGGATATGTATTGTTTCAATTTATTTTAAAATATCATTCAGCTTGATTAATTCTCCATCAGAAAAGTCATTTTAGCATCAATTAAGGATTTATACCAAGGAAGGTTTAATTCATGTCCCAAAATCAATACTAAAACATAATAAAGGCATGGTTGATGCTGATAAATAATCTTTAAAAGAAAAACATAAAAGTAAGTCATATTATTACTAACATGTTGCAATTATGCTGTCACTTTTCGTGCATAGAAAAACATTATTTTTTAATGCTATCTTTATACATATTTGTGTATACAAGTTCAAAGAAAATCTTATTAACTTTGTATAGTGCTCTAACTATAAATTATAAGTATTTCAAAAGGTACTATTTTCTTTTTCTCATATTTTATCTTTATTTTTATTTGGTAAGGTGGCATGATTTTAGGTGTGAGATTAATTATTGTTAGAGAAATGTCCTCCCAAGGAAGCACTTTTTGAGTTGATAATAACATCTAGTTTGAAACACTTAAGGTAAGTTGTGTATGGAGCATATATGTCTATGTTGGATTGATGTGGTACAAGACAAGAAGAGCCTTCACAACTACACCTACACTCATCTTTTTCTTTCACCCTTTCACTAATATTTGTACCTTTTTCTGCTTTCACATGTCCTATCTAAGAGTAATGGCTCTACTGTGTTTTTGTGCTACTTTTTAAAGGAAAATTCTTGTGTGAAGTTAGTGATATCAAATAATAGACCTTGGAAGCTAAGTATCTCTAGTCATAAGAGGCTATTGTTCATGCAACCTATTATCAAATATCTCAAAAGAAGTAACACTCTAAGTAAAATCCAATATTGAGCCTATTGCATAATTTGTGGAGGATTAGGTTACTAGTTTTCTATCTTATTTATTTATATTATTATAGAATTTAATAGTGTTTATTATAATAATATTTCAATCATACATGACATGATTAACAAATGGTATATTATTAGTCAAAGTTGACAAAAGTAACACATTAACATATCACTTAATATTATCCCTACAATCTAATAGAAAATATTACATTGACTTATTTTTAAAAATTAAATTAAATTAAAAATATTCAAAATATGAGATGAAATTAAAAATTATTACAGTAAATAACAAAAAAAACTATTAAACTTTATTAAGAATAAATTACATTAAAAGACAGTCTTTCTTTTATTTACGCCTGTTTATATTACATAGACTATTCCTTTAAATTTTATTAACGTTACACTTATATCCTGACTAAAATGTCAATTTAATAATGAAAAAACAAGAAATAAAAATATCATTTTAAAAAAACTTTGAAAATATTTAAATTATTTTTATTTCTATTCTTATTATTTATTACTTATTAGGATGAATAATTATCGAGTTTGTTGTAATCTACATTTATTATGCACTGGGATAAATTGTTTATTATTTCGTAGGTTGCCACGATTATATTAGCACCATGGATCATACAATTATTTAACCTGCTGATAAAAAAAAAATACAATTATTTAACCTTTTCTATGAATAAAAAATAGAAAGTATGTTAAATAAAATAACGGCAGCACACATACTCCATCACTTAAATTTGGACAACTTCTTTGTAAAATAAAAAAATACAAATAAATAAAATAAATTCCAGTTAAAATTAACTTACATAAGCTAATTCCTATAATCTCTCACATAACTTATCTAGAAGATTATATTTTCATAAAAAAAGTATATATGTTAGAATTAATATAGTGCAATTGACAAATAATTTTGTCTTCTAAACATATAGAATATCAATTATTTGATTTGTACTCATAAAAGAATATTTGTTTCTAGATGCTTGTATTTAGATTTTTTTACTTTTGATTAAAAAAATAGAAATTATATATATTGTTGTGAATATATGATTTTTACTAATGGGTTATATCTCTAACATGATTGATTATCGAGTTTAAAAGTTTAGTTTTATCATTAGTTTGCGTAAAAAGACGCAATTGCGTTACACTTTTTCCGTCAAATTTCCTGATTTACGATGTAAGAAAAATGCAATAACAATGTAAATAAAATTATATTGTTTATGTCAGGCCCTATTTTGTATAATGTAAAACTTTTTAAAACTCTGACACGAGCTTCTTCTACACCATGCGTAAATAATGTTTCTTATTCTCTACCTTTTTTAGTTACCTAAATTTCATTTTTCTTTTGGTTTCTCCGATTGCTTTGGCCTGGTATAAGTTTCTGTCCGGTTGAATTTAGCTAACGTTTTGTATTGAGCTTAGTTTCTAACCTTTTATTTTTTATTTAAAATTAATGTTATGGTAGTTTTTGACATCTCAATCATTAAAAGGGATATATGTCTCTGTTAGATTGTTGCTTAGTTTTGATATTGAAGTTATGTTATCTTTATTCAAATCTATAAATTTTAAATTATGAATATTATTAATTTGTTAGAATAAATGAATGTCTATTAGATATTTAAATTAGAAATTTGAAACTTAAGAATAAAAAATGTTAGTTCCTAAGAATGACTTAGTTATTAAATCACTAGTTTATAATTTTAAAGATTAAATTATAAATAATTTATGATAGAAAAAGTTTAGATTGAGTATAGGAATAAGTTGTATGTAATATGTGATGATATTCGTATGTTTTGATATACTAATTTTATTTATATTAAATATTATTCATGTACATATTATATTGATATTTAGTTCAAATAGTTAAACACATAATTTTTAGATGTTGAATTGTCGAGTTCGACATTTAAAAGAAAATATTTTTTATAATTTGTTAATACGTATATATTGTACGTCTATCTTAAATTTGATAAAATTTTGAATCAAACTATTTTAAGTTCTTTTCTTAATATACTTGATTATGTTGATTTGTCACTACTTTTATCAAATTTATAATAATAGATTTTGTTTGCATGTGTTATAAAATTATAAAAAATATTTTTTCAAATGGGTAGGGCATTGCTTTTAACTAAAAAAGTTTAAAACAGTGATAATTTTATATTGTATGTTTGATGATGACAGATTTGCAACATATGTAATAATGGAGCGAAGTTCGATGAATAACACTTTAAGCTGAGTTTAAGAGAGAGATGAATTGAACTATTAAAACTTTACCTAAAAATTATTTAAAAAGCAATGGAAGTTTTCACTAAAATTGCTTAACTACAGTTTGTAAGCACACATCAGAAAAACAAGCAATAGAAATTTAAAAACAATCGATTTAAATTTCAAACAACTTATCAAAAAAATTAATCAATTGAATTACCAAATCAATCGATTGAAAAATCTACCAAAATTTTCAACACAAAATATCAATCACTTGAAAAACAGTAAACAATCAATTAAACAGACAAAAACAGTAAATCTAAAATTCTGAAATTGTCACTAAAAGAAATTTCATTGATTGAATTTTAGAAATAAATTTGTATTGTGACTTTTTAAATAAAATCAATTGATTGAATTACAGAGTTAATCGAATGAAATTTTATGAATTAATCATGTGACAAAATAATCAAGCTAATTCACTTAAAATCAGTGAATTAGTGCAAAACACTAAGAGAAATCAAGTCTAATTAAAAGATGATTAAGCAGTGAAAAACAATAAGTGCAGTAAGCTTATTAAACCAATTTCAAACCAGATTAAAACAGAAAATTAGTGAGTGCAGTACTAAAAATCAATTGGTTGATTTTAAAAAAAAAGTTGATTGATTTTATCCAGATGTAGTGATTATACAACAAAATCAAATGCAATTCAAGAGTGAGAGAGATAGAGAGAGAGGTCAAACACAAAAGATTTATATTGGTTCACTCTTCCTCATAGGCTATATCCAGTCTTTCTTGTCAACAAGCAAAGAAAGTTCACTAACCACACTCAATTGTAAATCCTATACAATTAAAAATCCTTCTTGCACCCTGCAAGAAACTCAAGAAACCTTGTAACACCCTGCTATACACATGAAAAACCAAACTACACCATAAAAGAACACTACTGCACAACTATAGAATCCTATAGCAGTTCCAAAACAACAAATTCAATGTAAATTTTATACAAAATCACCATTATAACTGTTATGAGACAAAAAACATGCTTAAGATCCAGTTGTAGAAACTGATGTAGACAAGTGCAAAGATATCACACACTAGTGGAAGTACACCAAGAACCTTTTCTTGAAGATTTCTTGATTAAAGATTCACTTAGCTCTCCTCAAAATTATTTTTCTCTTATATTGATTCATAAAACAGTGTTAATTCTCAGTTCTCTCTTTTTTGTACTCTGTATATTCAGAAAGGTTATGAAAAATGTGTTTTAAAACAGTTTTTAAGCAGATTTAAAAAATAGTTACTTCTTATAACAGTTAGTTATGAGAAATCAATCAATTAAAAGTCCAGTTAAATCGAATGATTTTACTTAATGGTATTTTTCAATCAATTGATTTACAAAACAAACAATTGAAAATCTCTTAACTTTATTTTTACTTGTTTATCTTTTTTTCAAAATAGTTTCAAATTAACTTCTTAAAGCTTCTTGGATCAACCACTGATTTATGAACCTTGTATGTGATGTAATCAACATACACACACAAACACAAACACACACACATACACACGCACACACACTAAAATCCAAGACAAAGTCTTCAAATAATCTTGAACTTGAGTTGTCTTTAGGTCAACTTCACTTTGACTTTACTACGATTGCTCTTGACTTCATCAAATACAAAATCTGCAAGATTTATGACAAAATGCATGTCACGTCAATGAAGAGTATGAAAAGGGAGTTAACAAGTTCTTGAAATTTGCTTACCAAAATGTAAAACCTATTAATTGGACATATTATTGTCTTTGCGTTCCTTGTCTAAATCAAATACATCAGGATTTAGGGAGTATACGTGATCATCTATTCTTCGTCGGTTTAGTAAAGAGTTATACAATATGAACTTGGTATAAAGAAATATTAAACAATCCTACTATGGTAGGAGCAACAGCAAATTATGAGAAAGGAATGAACGATCATTTAGAGGATATGATACGTAATGTGGTGAAGAAAATTTTGGAAGGGTTCATGTGTATGATTTTTTGAAGTCCGATTTAGAGCAAAAATTGTACCCATGATGAACTAACTTTATGCGACTCACAATAATTGTAAAATTGTTAAGTCTAAAAATAAGGAATGGATGGATCGATAAGAGTTTCACTGAATTGTTGGAGTTGTTGAAGGAGATGTTTCTAAAAAAAATAAGTTACCTAATTGTAACTATGAAGCAAAAAAGATATTATGTCCGATGGGTTTAGAGTATAAAATGATACATACATACATGTCCATTTGGACTTGCTACAAATGGTATGAATCCTTGTGGGAACTTAAGTAGTAAACATAGTTCATGACCAATTTTGTTAGATGATTTACAACCTGACTCCTTGGTTGTGCATGAAGAGAAAATATAGTACGTTGTCTACGATGATTTCATGGTCCAAACAGTTAGGAAAGACATTGATGTGTATCTCAGGCCCTTGATTGATGATTTGGAGATGTTTTGGGAAACAAGAACATATGTCTTCAATGCGTACACTTTAAAAATAATTTTTTTTTTTGCGTGCAATATTATTTTACACAATAAATAATTTTTCAAAATATGGTAACTTGAGTAGTTATAGTGTTAAGGTTTATTATGTGTCCCCTGTATAGGAAGAAAACACTAGTTATACTCAATTGAAGCATGGCAAAAGACTGTGTACACTAGGCATCGAAAATTCCTTTATCATAATTATCCTTATCATAGAATAAATATTAATGGATGGTAGGAGGATAAAGTTTCATTGACACCCCCGAAATGGATAACAAGTACATGAGTAGGTACAAAACATTAAGATTGTTTTTGGAAAGACACAAAAGAAGACCACTAAGAAGAACATTTGGAAGAAATTCTCAATATTATTTAATCTTCCATATTGGTGCAAACTAGATGTTACGCACTGTATAAATGTGATGCATGTCAAGAAAAATATTTATGACAGTGTAATTAAAACATTCTATAATATAAAAAGAAAGAAAGAAAAAGTGGAGTTAAAGCATGACAAGATTTGGTTGACCTGGGTATAAGTTATGAGTTACACCTACAATTAGTTGGAAAATGCACTTACTTCCAACTTGTCATAATCTTTCTAAAAAGGAAAATAAAAGATTTTGTCAGTGTTTATGTAATGTGAAAGTGGGACAGGGGTACCCTTCAAATTTTAAGAGCCTTATGTCTAAGTAAGAATCCAATTAGTTGGTTTAAAGTCATACAGTTATCATGAGTTGATGCAACAACTTTTTCAATGGTCATTTACGACATCTTACATGCTTCTGTTAGAGGTGTTATATCACGATTGTGTTTGTTCTTCAATGCCATTTGCAAGAAAGTAATATATCTTCAAATGTTGGATGAATTGGAAAATGTAAAATGAAGCAATTGTAGTCTTGTATTAATTGAAAATGTATTTTTTGTCTTCGTTTTTTGATATCATGATGCATGTGATAATTCATTTGGTAAGAGAGATTCGATTGTGTGGCCCAGTTTTTTTGAGATGGATGTACTTGAAATGTCTTTAATTTCATCGATTTAGTAAATATAAAAGTTACATTTCAACTATTATAAAACTATATCAATTTATTCAAACATTTTACACACCTTTATTCACATAGGCTAGCCTTTCACTAGTACACCTTTTTCACGTCTTTATTTACATAAATTAACATCCTACCAAAGTCCTGACTACAATTATACATATATATTTTCTTAGTAGAATCCATATACATATAAAGATATTCCATGTGGATCTTGACCTTTTCATTTTCCCAATGATTGGCTAGTCCAAAGACATAGTGTAAAACGAGTTTATATGGGTGCATGTGGTAGAGATGGTAAAACTAACAACGGTGGGACCCATCAGGTGAATGGTAACTGAACCAACATGGAGGGTTATAAGTGTGGATCCCTGTCCCCTAAAAGTTACTATGTTATGTTGGGCATCTACACTCCACTACATCCTTGGAAATATAGTTTGTATTACTACAGAGAATTGTCTAACGTATGCGGAATCCATCTATTCTCTCGTGGCTATATATATGTATTTTATTTTACCATAGGAGAGAAATAAAGAACATAAAGAAAAACGACTAATATAGGCTAAACATTTGTATAAAGATGAATAAAAAAAATTACAATTTGATTTTGTCATAAAGACAAAATAACATAATTGATATTAGTTTTCTTTTAGAAGCCTTGTATCCATATCCTTTGATACCCTATAAGTTGGGAGGTAAATATTGATGAGATTCTGCTTGGAACAAATACTCTTGAAAGATTGGAGACTTAAGATTTTTGTATAAATTTCAGTCAGTTGCTCTGTGGTGAAAATGGGAAGCAAATGGATGAAATCCTTCTTCAATTTCTTCCTAACAAATTGACAATCTATTTCTATGTGTTTTGTGTGTTTGTAAAACACTGAATTTGTTGCAATGTATCTTGCTGAGTTATTGTCATAGTATAAAAGAGATGACTATTCAAAAGGGACTTTATATTCTTGAAGAAGATAAATTAGCCTTTGAATTTCACATGTAATCCTTGAAGATGCTGCAATGTATCTTGCTAAATCATTGTCACAATATTAACCGTCAATTCAATTATATAGAAAATACTTGCTTTTGTCACAGGGTTTAAGATAACACATAAATCATGCTCTATTCCTAGACACAAGCTTTCATTAGATATTTCAATTCAGATCCTTATTATAAAAGATATTTCTCAATACCCTAATAATCTATTATCATGTAATAAATCAACACAACAACCATTATGCACAAAATTAAAATATTAAGATTGAAAAGAAAAAAACATATATATAAAAGCAATATTGATTACATGAGAGTTTGATAGGTTACATCTAACCTCAACAACAATGGGTTTTGTTCCTCATAGTCATGAGACCTTTAAACATACAAGATAAATTGCGGAAGAAGAAAATTATTATACTGAGAAACCTTGAAGTTGTTGTCCAAGACTGAATCTTTTAATTCTTTAGCTTTGTTGTTTAAACCCAAACACTAACACTCATTAAATAGAAAATTCACGACATTTGCATCCAACCCAACTTTAGTAGCACCGGGCTCAGCTTTCCCTGTAGGTCCATAGCCCAATTGGTGCTTAGCTCCACTCCAGTTGCGCTGGGTGCAATTCAGTGTTTTTGTTATCAACTTCACTTGGGTTGGGCTCAACTTTTTGGGCCCGAACTCGGAGTTTTAGGCTAAGCTCATCTTAGTACCACTGGGCTTGGTTGTCTTGTGTCAACTTCCTCTTCTATATCCTCTTTTAAAAGTTCAAATCCTATTCTTCTTAATCTAATGCTTATTGTTCAACTTTTTAGGCAAAAATAATAGGAATTAGTGTAACTTTCCATTCGTAAACTTTAATAATCAATTATTAACAAAAACCTAATAAAATAAAGAAATAAGTAGGATCCAAGATTAGAAAGATTTTTTTTCATTATAAAAATTGACTCTAAAATATGATGAAAGTAAAGTTATCAAACTCTCCTGAAGTTAGAACCTTGTTTGTCCTCAAGCAAAAGTAATTTGGCAAAGATCAATGGTATAACAACTCATAAACAAATTAACACAATCACTTCAAATCTCAGTCATGTTGCTCAAATCAATCATGAAAAGGTAAAGTGTTTCCCTGTCAATAATCAATTATGGTACTCACGGTGCAAAGTGTTTCACTCAAGCACACTAGTGTCTTAGGACATATTTCTTTCTCTTCTACTATTGATTTTCCACAATTTAACTTTGTTTTTCATTTGAAGAGTAACAACCTTCAAAAGCATGCAACTTCTCAAGTAATTTTACTGGATTATAATATAGTTGGACTAAGAAAGAAATTAGTTTTTCTGGATAATCAAAATACTTTAATTAAAGAGAGTAATTTAATCAATTCAAAATGTCAAAAAATTCTAACCTCTTCTATTTCAAAACCATACTTTATCCCAATATCAATTTTTCCCCACATTCATTCAAATTATTTTTCTTTCTTTATTTTATAATTTTTGTTTCATTGATCAATTTTTTTATATCATGACACATCTCTAATCTTTTATGAATTACATTTTATATCCCCTTAAATCACTTCCTCCAAATTTGAATCACACTAAAAATCATGATTTTCTTGCTATCTTTACTCAAAGTGATGTAGTCAATTCATTCTTATAAAAATAAGGGATTCAAATATGAAAAATAATTTCTTTTAAAGCTCAAAGAAATTCACAAAGGATTTATTCCTATAAAAAAAAGTTATCTATTTGGCTTAAATTAAAATGAAATAAACAAAAATAATCTTAATCATTTGTAACATGCAAATGGAATAATTAATTAAAAAATTCAAACAAAGTCAAAAGTCAATTATAAGTCAAAAATAATAATATTTATTAGATTAAGTTCTGAAGTCCAAAATCTCATATAAGTACTATTGTTCCCAATAATTATCACACCATCTATATCAGATACATTTTTCTCACAAAAACACCAAACAACAACAAACTAAATTCTAATTAAAAATCACATAATCCGTTCACAAGTTTCAATAGGCAACACATAAAATTTTCTCATCAAAGACCACCAAAATTCAGTCCAAATCATAAGCCAATTGTCTCATAATTATCACCTAACCAAGTCATATAAATTATGAAAAAAATAAGCAAAATCGAAAAATGAAATCTAAATAACAAAAACAAAATTAACATCCTATAAAAGTTTTGTTTATAATGCCAGGTGCCATAATGTTATGCAGAGAGCTAGTTCAATTCTACACCTATAATAAAAAAAGGTTGAAATGGTGCTAGACGCCACTCATGTTACGTCAGCGTGACCGTTAAAAAATCTGCTTGTTAGTTCAAAATTTATTTTACATTTATTTATGCATAAACAATATGATATCAAAGTTAAAAATACAGTCTAATATATCCAGAAGGCACAAAATCACAAAATCCTTTATCTGGAATATTGTTTTAAAGTAACAAAAACCAATATAGTTAAGGAAGAAAAATTCTATAAAGTGTGCGGCATACTAAATATATTTAGCATAACAAAAATAATCCTTTATATAGCCTAGGGTGAATAAAGGCCATCATGATTGAAGGTCTTACAAATCATTAATTTAATTCAAATAATTATCTATCAAAGAAAAAGCTCATTTAGAAAGTTTTTATTAAAAACATGTGTTCTCGAAAGTTTGTTCAACAAAATTATTCTGAAAATATATTCTAAAAAGTATTATATACATTTTATAAAGTTTGTTATGAAAATTCTATTTTAGAAAGTTTGTTGCAGAATATATTTCATGCATTTCGAAATTTTCATGTTAGGAATCTTATTTCAAAAATCTTATTTTGTTTCAGAAAATGTATTTCATAAATTTCAGAAAAATGTGTTTGAGAAAAAAAAATTCCTGAATGAGTTATCTGATGGTCACTTAAAAAATAAAATAAAATGATCATTTTAAAAAATGTGATGGTGCATGAAAGAAAGCCTGATCCATTATTCTGGAAAACCCAACTGCGAAAAACTCGTTGGGGCAAACGCCCACAAGAGGCCGAGTAATATAGCCCAGACTAAATAACCAAATTATTTAAAAGAAAAGAAAATTAAAACTACTAGTTCCTCTCCTTTTTTTAAATGTCATCTAAAGATTTTTTTTTTCGAATAATTAAAAGGTATATAATAAATTTTCTTTTTCTCATCAAAAAGTTATGAAGTATCTATTTTACAACTTATCGTAATCAGAAAAAAAGTCAATCACACTATTATTCAATCACAAGATATTATATATGGTAAGTTCGCATAAACTATCATATATGGTAACTTCATTATTGATATTTAAATAAATATCATAAAATTCACACCAACAATAGTACGTGGTTGCTTGAACTATTTTATTATATGTGACCACTTTTTATTCTACTATAAAATCATGATTTTTACTCCCACTTTCATAATAAATGTATAAATTAATTAAAAGTTAGATGAAAAGCAAAAATACAATTAAAAAAATAATTTAATTTTAAACTTCAAAAAGGAAAAAAAATCTAAAGCTTTGAAATAAGAAGTAGATGCTATCATATATTTTGAATTGAATTTTTGGATCACACAATTCATAATCCATTTTGGATCCTCAAAAATGTTTTAAATTGTATATTTCAAAATGTATTTTTGAGTGACATTATTCAGAATATATTTATGAATTTTAACTTATATAATTTCAAAATGTATTTTCAAATTATACAAAGTAAAATGTTTTCTGTTTACATACAATTTGGGCTTTTCCTATATACATAGAATTATAGGAAGCAACTATGAAAAAAATAACTTGGTATTTCCACTATTGCTTCCTCCACCCCCAAATTTCAACTTCCACCCCATCAGGTGTGTGAAATGTTATAATTGTCCTTACAGGTTTTTAACTTTAACCCTACTCTTTTTTCCTTTCTCCTCTCCCACACGCACAGTTGTTATCGGTTCTCCCTTCTCTATGCGGTTTTCATCTGCATCTCATTTCGTCACTAAATGGATTCTTTCTACACCTTAATACCTTTGTCCTGCATGTCCATATATTTTAAAAATGTTAAAATTGTTTATGTAAAAATGACTAAAAAGATCTTTTACTTTTTAAAATAGAAAATACTGAATCGGATGGGATCATCCGATTTATATTTTCAAATGAAAATGTGAATCGAATAGTCCCCATCTAATTTACAATTTTTTTCCAAAATGTAAACTGGATCCAGTTTATACGAAGTTCGTCTTCTCATACACAGATTCACCGTCGACGACAACTCAATCATCAAATTAACTACTCTAATCTTCAATCACAAATTACTAATAAACATCTAAATTTTCTTATCTTTCACTTGTTTGAAGCTTTTATTCAGGTTGAAGCAAATACGCAGCTTCTCTTCCCAGATTGTGATGCGGATGTTACAGACTCTCACCCACACGCACAGATCGCTTTTGTTGATGGTGAAGGTGAAAAACGAATACAATGACTAAACCAGATACTACAGTAAAACAGTAAATTGGATGTAAGCAAAAGAAGAATGAAACGGACGAAACAAATATGAGTGGTTAAGTGAATGGAGGTGGAAGATATTCGAGTTTTTTACCATTTATTATTTAAGAGCATATTTGTATTTTTTGGTGAAGTATAATATTGGAGTAGAGTAAGAATTTGTCTCGTGCCAAGTAGAAAAATTGATAGGGTGTAGAAAGTAATAATCTTTTTATCTTCTTATTGGCTCCCTAAGCTTTTACCCTGTAATAGGTTTTATTTACTTTTATTTCTTCTTATATGATAAAAAGAATACTATATTTAAAATTTAGCTGTGATTAACTAAAATAAATAAAATTCAATGAAATGAAAATTTCCTTATTTGTATACTTTATGATGGAATTTGATAAAATTTTCGCGGGTTGAGGGAAACAAAATGGAATAGATTATAAATAGTAATTTTACATTCCAATCTAACTGTTGTTTTTCATTTAATTATATTTTTTTTTCTGGTGTGGGCATATTTTAAATATAATTATGTAATTATATTTACATAAGTTGAGACCAAATTAATACCAAAGAAGCTACCACAAAATCATAAATATTTCATTTATAAAGTTTATAAAATAATTTTTAAAATAAGGTTGTAAATATTACAATAACTATTTAATAAAAAACAAACCTCATCTGGAGTCACTTCAGTCACTGCTGCTCCAAAGCCACAGATGTTGTCTCTCAGGCTAACCTCTTTCACCCACCTCTTATCCCCGCCCTCTTCCGCCGCCATCACGCGCCGTTCCCCCGCGATTCTCCGGCGGCGCCACCACCTCCGCCAACGCCCACTCGCCGCCTCGTTCTCCGCCCAGAGCACTGCGGCGGAGACGCAGGACCGAGTCAACAACTCGAAGAAAGTCCCCGAGCGAGTCATCACGCCACGATCTCAGGACTTCAACGCGTGGTATCTCGACGTTATCGCCAATGCTGAGTTGGCCGATTACGGTCCGGTTCGCGGCACCATGGTCATTCGTCCCTACGGTTACGCCATTTGGGAAGCCATTCAGGTTCCTTTGCACCATTTTCTCGCCACTTGTCTCTTTTATTTTCATAATTTCAGTTAATTTATCTTAATTTTTGTTTTAATTTTTGGTGTTGGTGTAGGAGTACTTGAATGTGAAGTTCAAGGAGACTGGGCATAGTAACATGTATTTTCCCCAGGTAAAAGTTAACTACCATAGTTAATTAGTTTATCATTTACAGTTATTAGGGTGTGTTTGGATAAACAATTTACTTAACGGCTTATTTAATAATTTAACTCACCAATTTATGAGCTTTAACTGCATGAAACTTGTTGATGAGTTTAAAGGAGCTAATGTAAAAGGTTGTTTGGAAGAGCTTTTATGTACCTTTGGTAGTGATTTATGACTTTCTTGAAAGCTCTTCTTAGCTTATTTCACTAAGATTCAGATTATTCATTCTTATCTGTAAGCTCTTGTTTGATAAGAATTTAAACAATTTGACTCTGTCAGGGTACGTTTCTAATTTAGTACTTTTAAGAAAGAGAGATAGTAAGATAAACTTAATCAAACTTTTTTCCCTATAAGTTGAGATAAACTTACTTACCTCAATTTTTGGATAGGGTAGATGAGCAAACTTCTACAAAAGTTGAACTGTGTAAGTTGATTTTTACTGACGGAAGATGTATAATTCATTTTCTGATCGCATTTTCTTCTCCTCTGGGTACTTAACGAAAATTTATAAACAGGGCCTAAATTAAGCTATGAACCCGAACATGTATGTACCACTTTCGTTGGTCCAAATAAGCTCTGTAAGCTCTTCCAAATGCTTCCTTGATGATATATTTGGCTAAAATTTATGCAACCTTTTCTGTGCTAACCTTGACAGTTTAGAGAGGGATTGCAGAGGGGTTGGATTTTTCTTACTATAGCGTGCCATTATTATATGTCTTTTCAAAAAGTGAGGTTTGACCAAAGTGAGATCTTGATAATGTGGTGTACAAGGATTATGACTGTAGCATGAAATTATTGTATCTATCATTTGTTTGATGCATTTTTTTAATTTCTGCTGCAGTTTATCCCATACTCATTTATAGAGAAAGAAGCTAGTCATGTTGAGGGTTTTAGTCCTGAATTAGCTCTGGTGACAATTGGGGGTGGAAAGGAACTTGAAGAGAAGCTCGTGGTATGCATGCCTTTCAGTTGTTTATTACAGTTGCTTTCATGGGTGAAATTTTTTAATGCTTGTTCTAATATTTGAGATGAATTAAAGTGATTAATCATCTGTAATATTGATTGAAAAGCTGTGACCTAAGGTTTTGTCTTTTGATTTTTGCACTTGTTGAGGCTGTGGCAGGTCCGGCCTACAAGTGAAACCATTGTGAATCATATGTTTACTCAATGGATCCATAGCTATCGTGATCTTCCTCTCTTGATTAATCAGGTAATGCTGTTGTGAGTTTTTTTGTGAGCAAGAACATGCATTGTTGAATGATGTACAATTTTGCCAACTTTCTTTCAGTGGGCAAATGTGACTAGATGGGAGATGCGTACTAAACCATTTGTGAGAACTCTTGAATTTCTTTGGCAAGAAGGACATACTGCTCATGCTACTCCAGAGGAGGCAGAGAATGAGGTGCATGTCTTATCTATGTCAAGATGGTAAAATCTTTACTGCAATAAATGTATTATCACATAATCTAAAGTGACAATATAATGTTCAACTGCAGGCTATACAGATGATTGATATCTATACCAGATTTGCGTATGAGCAAGCTGCAATACCTGTTATTACTGGTCGAAAATCTAAAGTGGAAACATTTGCTGGTGCTTGTAAGACCTATACGATTGAGGCTATGATGGGTGACAAGAAAGCACTACAAGCAGGAACCAGTCATAACCTTGGGCAAAACTTTGCCCGTGCCTTTGGAACACAGGTCTGATATACTGCTTTAATTATTGCCGAATACATAGTATTTCCTTCAATTGGATTTCTTGTGATATGGGATTACTTTTGGGTTTGTGTCTACAATGGTAGTTGAATCGTGATACAAAAGATGTATGAAAGAGACTATATTTTGAATCATGAATAGTAAGATTCATAAATATTAAAAAGCATAACATATACTTAAATATGTAAACATGCAAATATACAATTAACAACAACAACCACATAGTCAAAAAGAGTGTTTGTATGCGTATTTATGCCGTACAATTTCAGCAATACAACCTCCGAAAAAACACTGCTGTTGCTAGTTCCTATAACATTGGCTATATGCTACTAAACAAATTTTGCATTATAGCCATCCAAAAAATAAGTGTTGTTGCTGTTACTGCATTATTACTGCAAAATATGTCTTTTGCTGCTACACTATACTACACATAATAAACAGCCTCAAAAACAAAAAAAATTCCATACAAAATTATTTATATTGTATCCTATTCCTCTCCAAGATCTACATCACGGTAGCAACGTGTGTTGTTGAGGAGTAGAAGGAAACATTTAAGAAACCACCAGCATTTATAGTTTATTAAGTAGACATGAGGAAAAGACATAGATAAGTTGGTGATAGTGGAGAAGAGAGATTATGACTGAATCTAGAAGTCAGGAAAAGGGCAAAATAATAAGTGCCATGGCTGGAGGTAAAAGAATGACCATTTTGCCTCTCTTTTGCTCATTCGCACAAAAAAATAAGCAGATCTAGGGCTTTTCTAACAGGGTCGCACAACCTGTGCATGATTCTACCCATGATTTAGTGCATGATTCAAACCAAAATTGTGAGTCATGTGATTCTGCCTGTGATTCGAATCAATGATACTAGACCAATTTGGAAGCAAAAATGAGTGTTATAGCTATTTGTATTACAGGGGTAGAGAATTATATCATATTGTATGATAAGAATAGTGTATAGAAAGATACTTACTATACCTTGGTGTCTACAACTAATAAATTTGTCATTGACATAACTTTTTAGAGTTGTTTATTTCAGCCCATAAAACTACAAAGTAAGCTGGCATTCTGCTCTTCATTTTTCTCTTGCTTATTTCATTAGATTTTCCTGCAAGTTATAGTATGGCACCCATGCCTTCTTACTTGTTACTGTTAATGTCAGTTGTGAAAAAAAAAGGTGATTTATTTATTCCAGTTGGAGCTATATGGTTAAATTTTTTTCATCTGAAAATCATTTTTCTAATGTAGGATTGAGAAATCTATACATTGGAGAACAGGGTGAGAAGAGTGGAAGTACAAAACCTAACTTGAGCAAAATTAATCCTAATATTTTATAAACATTCTGATTAAATTAAAACTTTTGGAAAAAGTCCTAAACGACCAACCTACTAATAAATTCCCTACTTATGATAAATCCCAGTTCTTACAAATATAATATAATGATATATTTCTAAATTCTACTATTTTTTTCGCATGGTCATTAGTTTGTGCCTTTTTGTACTTCATCAGTTACCTTTACCCAGCAATCTCAATCTTTTTTCTAAATACCAAGCCGTGAAATACGTGAATACATACTGGGATGACTAAACTGGATCTTTTAGTATTTGCATCATGCTGGCATCTAGATTCTTTTACTCTTCTAAATTTATTTATTTATTTTTGTCCCTTTTCTTTAATGGGGTTAACTGTTATTTTTTTTTTCTTTTTGAAATATTATATAATCTTTTCAATGAGGATGCAGTTGTTCAAAATGTGTAATTGTGCAGTTCACAGATGAAAATGGAATTAGGGAACATGTTTGGCAGACATCATGGGCGATTAGTACCCGTTTTGTTGGAGGCATCATCATGACACATGGAGATGATGCCGGCCTAATGCTTCCCCCAAAGGTTGCGCCGACACAGGTACATTTGGGTCTACTGATGTCTAAACCTTGTGGTGTAGACACCATTGGTTAAATTTAGTAGTTCGAAGTTGGAAAACTTGGCACCTTGGTGAGGCAAAGATGGTGAATAATATAGTTTCCTACTTTTGCTGTACGTGTTCTTACAGAACATCCTGCAACACTTGATACAAAACCTGCTTTCTCATCTTGATATGCTGAGCTGCCTCTTTCAGGCAGTTTGTTGAAGTGTTGTGTTTTTGGTACTCATTTATTTATACATAATACACATGATTTGATTCGTATGTTAGTATCTCATTGCTAATTTCCTTGATCTGCTTGCTGAATTTCATTAAGGGGTATGCTTGGCTGGAAGAGTTTGGAGAGGGAGGGTATAAAAATCTTTTTGTTTCTTTATAAAATGTTTATAAAAATAGTTAGGGAGCTTAAAAAGTTACATGGTAGTCTTTCATTCTAAATCATTCTCAAATAAAGGGAATGTGACTTGAAAAAATAAAAAATAAAATCTCTTCTACTCCAAAGTTCAAACTTCTATGCAGGATAATATTCCAGGCCTGTACTTTCATGTTGTAATTAAAAAAAATTGTTACTGGTTTAGGTGGTAATTGTGCCCATTTGGAAGAAGGATGATGAAAAAGCTGCAGTTCTAAATGCAGCATTGTCTGTAAAGGAAGTACTTCAAAAATCAGGGATTAGAGTTAAACTTGATGACTCAGATCAAAGAACCCCTGGATGGAAATTCAATTTCTGGGAAATGAAGGTATGGTGTTAAACTTGAATGGATATTCTGGGACCAAATATTATGCATGCTTCAGTACATGCTGCAGGGCCTTGTCCTGTTTTAGTGTCGGATTTTATTTATATCATTTGCATCTCTTCATATTTCAGGGAGTTCCTCTTAGAATTGAAATTGGTCCCCGTGATGTGGCTAGTGGAAGTGTGGTAATATCCAGGAGAGATATCCCTGGGAAGCAAGGAAAAGTGTTTGGAATCTCTATGGAACCTTCAAATTTGGAGGCTTATATTAAAGACAAGTTGGATGAGATACAGTCGTCTCTTTTGGAAAGGGCAATTGCATTTCGAGACAGGTTCTTTCCTTCAATGCTACTTTTAGTTTGTGACTCCTATACATAACTTTTCTAACATGCTTTGAATTATTCAAAATAGCACTTTAATTTTTAATATTAGTCACATTGACCATCTGTTTCCTGAATATAAGAATATTAGTGGTAGCATACATGCTTAATCTTGGGCTCTGTCAAAACAGTTTGGTACTTAGCCTGAATAATTTTTGCGGAGAAAATTCTGTGCATTGATTTTGACATCAATAACAAATATGTGGTTTGATCGGGTACGGTTCTAGTCTAAGTTCAGATCTGACCTCTTAATAGATATTTGCACCGTGAATTATTGGACTGGCCAAACCAAGTCCCTGACTAGAATTTCATTACGAACTGTCTCTAATGCTTTGTTGGTGACAAAAACTATTACTACCAATTGGAATGAGGGTTTCCTATAGTAGTTAATGTTCTAAAACTCCAGCAAATGGTTTCAGTGAAATCGTAATTACAGACTAATAATAGGTTAATGCGATTTAACTCAATGGCTTCTTGCTTTTCCTTAAGTTCTTAAGCTTCACCTTTTATTTTATATGTTATGCTCATTCAATTGCGCATATGTTCTGGGCTTCACTGGTAGGCAGCCAAATTGACGTTCTCAGTTTTTTTCTCGCAGTAATATCGTAGATGTGAGCACATACAATGATCTTAAAGCTGCAATATCTGAAGGAAAATGGGCAAGGGGCCCTTGGTCTGCTAGGTTGTTTCCCCGCTATTTTTTCCTATTAAATTTAATGTTTTGATGTTGAAAAGATAACTTCTATCTCTAATATATATATAGAGAAGGAACATAATTATTCCACAACTCTCTAATATCAAGCTCTACACAATGTCACAGTGATGAAGACGAGTTAAAAGTGAAGGAAGAAACCGGAGCAACTATTAGGTGTTTTCCTTTTGAACAGCCACAAGGGATTAAAACATGCTTGATGACCGGTAATCCTGCTGAAGAAGTGGCTATTTTTGCCAAATCTTACTAACTATGCAAACTTTTTAATTTTTTGAACTCCCAAGTTATATGATCTGGAAGTGGGTATTTGTACTTATTTTTTTTAAAAAAATTTACTCTTTTTTGTAAAAGTCAATTTCTTGTTGTTACTTAGGTTAGTTAATATAAAAAATACGTTATATATTGATTCAGAACTTCAATTCTTAGTCTGTCGTCATTTGTGTAGAAAAAAGAAAGTTGATTCCGTGGGGGGGTAAATTTTGAAGTGATTTATATTACTGTTGTTTGATGAAATCTCTGTAATTTATGAATTTATTTATGAATTTTTTTTTTATAATTTATCTTATTTAATAGACATTCTGCCTCCTTGAAGAAAAGAGTATTACTGGTTTATGTTCTTGCAATAAGAATTCGGCTTAAAGGGTATATGATACCTTCAATCTTTTGTTTTCAATAATATCTATATTTTGTGGTGCCTTGTTAAAGGAAATCCACTAAAATATTGCAAATGAATATAGCGAGCTCAGGCTTTTGTTCAAGGAGAAAGCTTACACAGTAATAGTTACTATTGGTAGTGTTCTTCAATCATATTTAAAACATCTTAGATGCAAATTATCAAAGTAAAACTTAAATTTGATAGAGAACAATTCCAATAATATTTATAGTACTATACGCAAGTTTTGTGCTATGTATTGTGGCACATGCAAAGTTAGCTTTTAGGATCAAGGCCTCAATTCATTCTGAAAGTTGTGTGCTGCATTTCTCATATTTGATTGGCCTACATCTTTACTTAGAGAAGTTTAAATTTTATCTTTTTTTTTTAATTTAAAAAGGTTTAATGTAATAGTAGGTCTCTAAACTTTTTAGGAATTTTTAATTTGGTTTTTGAACTAAAAAATTATATTTGGGTATATATATATATATATATATATATATATCTTTTTGTATTTTGGTATTTGGAATTAGTTAATGGTAGTTTGAAGTTGCTGCAAAATTAATTTCTGATGGTTTCATTAATGTCAAAGATTCGATTACACACAATGATATAAAATCAATAGTTCAATTTCAAATTTCTAGTTTTAGATCTTAGACAAAAGTTCTCAAACAGTTCAAGACCTTGTCATGTTCTAAATCTTTTAAATATTACATTGCTCTTTCCTGGGAGGAATAAGTAGTATGTGATATTTTCTTCTTGCTGTGTTTAACAGGGCAGTCTCCATAACATTTCATATACTTCCACTAGCTCCAACCACCCCAACAATACATAGGAAATACATCTCATGTTAAATCACACAGGTCACATGATATTGAATTGTCATAGATACCAATCAGAAAATGCAATAGCATCTTAGAAAGTAGAACTAAAAGTAGTCTAAAATCAGTTCAGAAAACATAATATAATGTGATATGGAAGAAAAGTAGGAAAGCATCCGGAACAAACATTGAACCAAAGAAATCAAACGTGTTTCAGTAGGGAAATTATTGGCCATTATATAAATTAGATATTTTATCTATTCATGATAGTGCTGCTAGCATATTTGATGATACCTAAAGACCTCATTTTATGTCATGCTGGAAATCATAATAATAGATATGTTATTAAAGTAGGAATCTGTTTGGAAACCAGACTAAAAGATAGAGAACAGAAGAATAAAAAAAAGTAAATAAAGATAGTATTTCTTATTTTGAAAATAATAAAACAAAGGAAATAGATCTCCCCCAAAGCTTCGACTTTGTACGGGTTTTCCTCTTTTTAGTTTGACTGCTTCTTCCTGGGAAGTGTTTCTTAAGCCACCTCCAAATTGTATAAAATTTCAAAATTGTCTTATCTTTGTGTCCATGAAACAGTAAAAAATGGAGGTGCGTGATTTTGGAAAAAAAGAAGAAATTTTCGGAACAGTCTGTTGCAAAACTTGGAAAACAGATTTTGAAATGACCAGTTCCAGAATTAATACTTATACTTTTAGAACAAATCAATTTGAACGTCTTTTTCATATTTCGGAACAAGCTGTTTTAGAAAGATTTTAAATATTTTGAAATCACTCTCGAAATATACTGTTATGAAAACATAAAATCATTTTCGAAACAGCCTATTCTGAATAACCTATTTCATAATAAGTAATTTCGAAAGTTAATTTTAAGATTCGGAAATAACTTTCAAAATTATTTATTTTGGAAATAATTTTTATTACACCTTCACTTTTGAAATGGACAATTTCAAAAGTTATTTTTGTTACATTTTTATTTTTAAAAGCTATTTCCAAATCTGGAAATAACTTATGAAATTGTCCAGAAGTGAACATTTTTTCGAAAAGATGATATGTAGGTTTTGAAAGATATAATTATCTGTGTGATAAAATATCAAGGATAATTTTTTAGAAGTTTTTAAAATTTAGAGGTGTTTTAAGAAACATTTGATGGTGCAGGAAGAAGCAATCTTCTAGTTTCTATAATTGGGCCAGTGATCAATTATCAAATGGTCCAAATGACTCCAACTTTAAAATCACTTGCCTTTTTCTGTACAATTAATAATTATTTGGCACGTCTAGATTCAACCCAAATTATCTGCTTATTCACATTTAGTTATCCACATTTTTTCCACATACAATGTTTATTAAATGGGGATTAATAACTTTTGTTTTTGTCTAAAAAAAAGCTATCACTCAACCACCAAATAATTGACAAGTAAACGACTTAGTTCTCTTTCTAAAAAATGAGAGAAGAAAAAGCCTGTAAATGTGTTGTTTTATTCTCTTTCTCAAACTATTCAAATCGTTTATCATTGTTTTTCTAGAAAAAAAAAACACTTTTCGTTAAACAACTTCCCTGAAAAGGTTTAACTAATGAGGGCTTATGTAAAGGATTTGCAAAATCTATTCAAATAATTTTAAACAGAAATATCTCCATTAATTTCTTCATCAAATTCAATATAAGTTAAAAAAAAAAAAAAAAAAAAAAAAAAAAAAAAAAAAAAAAAAAAAACTTAGGTGAAGGTTATATGGTATGCTTTTATAAACTCAACATTTCTAAACACTTTTATTGTCAAAGCAAAGATTTTAAAAGAAAAATAGCGGCATATTGACAACTTATAAATAGCCATAAATAGTTATACTAAAATGACAATGACACATGTGAATCTTTTAATAATATTATTTAGAACAGTTTGTTCTGTACTTAATTCTTGTTATTCAATGACATTTTTTTCTTTTACTTTGTTTTTTTTATTATTTAACTTTCTCTTTTTTATTTGATTGCAAAATCTCCTGTCTCTTTCTTTATTTGTGATGCTTTGGGTTGTCTTCACCTAAAGGGCAATTTGGTAATTCTTTTTATCTAGTTGGTTATTGATTCTATCAACTATCACTTATGGAGTAGATTTATGATTGTCGCTGTTAGTATCAAGAACAATATAGAATTTATTCATGGTACAACTTCTAAATCAACAAAAACTGACTTTATTTTTTTGGCATGAATTCGCTGCAACAATATAGTTATCTCTTGATTAGTTCACTTTATTTTTGTTTAAATTCATCAAAGCATTATGGATGGACAAAGTCATAGACATATGGTATGATTTAAAGACTAGGTATATTTTGGGGGATCTTTCTCGAGTCCTTGATTTAGTAATGTATGCCTCAATCCTAAGTTAAGGTGACTTTTCTATCAATAAATATTTTACCAAACTCAGGATTATTTGGTATGAATTATAAAATTTCAGTATGGACCTTCTTTGTGTGTGTTTTATTAAGTGTTCTTGTTTTGTTTCTTCTATTATTTCTAAAAGAAAAAGCAAGAGGATCAAGTAATGCAATTTCTTCATGGCTTAAATGGCTACATGGTATGTATACACTTTTCTATTAATGAGATGGTTGAAAAGAATTAATGTTATGACATAGTATATGAAATAAGTATCCTGTAAAAGGAGTTTCTAAATTGAGGCACAATTTAAAGTTCATCATTATTTAAATTTACATGTTGGTAGGAGGTTCTTATTGGTCGTAAGTGCTTGTTGTTTAGTGTTGATAAAGTTTATGTTAGACCTCTATTGGATCACTGTTGGACTTCACTTTGGTTTTTTTGTTGGTTTGTTTTTGTTGTTCGTTTACTTTAGGTTGGGTCTCTTCGTTTTAAGCCCAGTTGCTTTTAGTGTATGCATTTTTGTTTGTATTGGTTCTTATATTTTTTTTTTATACACAATGAATGAAATCATCTTTTTGGGTTTCTACCTCTTTCTCCTTTTCTTTAACCTTAACTTTTTCTTTTTCTTCTTCGTCCACCTTCTTCCTCCACGCTAGATTTTCCTCTTCATCACTTGCACCATTTTTTCATTTTTGCCTCTTTATTGTGGTATGAGAGTCGTTATTTTGAAGAGCTCTTTTGCATGCTCTAATCTTTTTACTTTTTCTTTCTTCTTTGAGTTTTACTTTTTGTTCTTGCTTTTCTTTCTTTTTCAGAAAAGTTGATGATCAACTTGCACATAATTTCTTTATTTTCATTCAAACGAAAATCTGGTCACTCCTTTCATCTCACCAGTTCTTGACTTTACCAACTACCACTAATGAAGTAGATCCATTATCACCGCTCTAAGCAGCAAGAACAAGGTAGAGTTTATTCATGGTACAACTAACAAACCAACTAAAACTATTATTTCGACATGAAGTCTCTACAACAATATGGTTGTCTCCTAGTTAGTTCACTCCTTTCTTATTTAAATTCGTCAAAGCATTATATGGATGGACAAAGTCCTAAACATATGGAATAATTTAAAGACTAGGTATTCTCAAAGGGATATTTCTTGGGTCTCTGATTTACAAATGGAAACCTCAACCCTAAGCCAAGGTAACCTTTTGTCACTGAATAATTTACCAAAATCAAAGTTATTTGAGATGAATTATACAACTTTAGGCCTAACCCTCTTTGCTTGTGTTCTACTAAGTGTTATTCTATTATTTCCAAAAGAAAGCAGGAGGATCAAGCCATGTAATTTCTTTGTGGTTTAAATGGCTATATGATGTATACATCTTTTTGTTAATGAGACGGTTGAAAAAAATTACTGTTATGATATAGGATATCAAATAGGTACCTTGTGAAAGGAGTGTTCGAATCATGTACAATTTAAAGTTCACTATTATTGAAATTTACATGTTGGTTGGAGTTTATTGTTAGTCGTAAACACTTGTTGTCTAATGGTGATAAAGTTTATGTTAAACCTCTGTTAGGTTGTTGTTGGACTTTACTTTGGTTTTTCTGTAGGTTTTGTTGTGGGTGACATTAATTATCCCGTGACGGAGGTTAGATGGGCCAAGTCACACTCGAACCGTGACACTTGGGTTGCTACACTATTTAGTAGAAAGAGTTGTGCCCTAACTAATGGCTATAGCTTTTGGTCCAGTGATAAGTGTTCGATCCAACAATTGGTATAAGAAACAAGGTCAAGAGTTCGATTCCCAATGTTACAATTGTTCAGGGAGAGATTCTTGCAGGTTGCACAATTGTCCTGTGGCGTAGGCCAAATAAATCGAGTCATAATTGAAGAGTTTGATTCTTAGTGGAACAATTGCTGAGGGAGAAATTGCTGATGGTGGCATCAATTGTCTCGTGACGGAGGCCAGGTGGACTAAGTCATACTCAAATCGTAGGGCTTGGACTGTTACGCTCTTTCGTAGAAAGAGTTATGTCTTGACTAATGGCTATATCTTTTGGCCCAATAGTAAGCGTTCGATCCAACATGTTTGTTTTTGTTGTTTGTTTACTTTAGGTTTGGTTTCTCCATTTTAGGCCCAGTTGCTTTTAGCGTGTGCTTTTTTGGTTGTATTCATATGTGGCTCTCGTATTTTTTGACACAATGAATGAAATCATCTTTGTTGGTTTCTAGCTCGTTCTCTCTCACCCTAACCCTAGCTTCTTCTTGTTCATGCACCTTCTTCTTCGTCCATGTTGGTTTTTGCTCTTCGTCACTGTCTGTCGCTTTTTCATTTTCGCAAGCCAACAATATTGTTGTTTAATAAGATAATGTTAATGATAAGGATCAAAGGAATAAAGAAGCTAGAGATATTTGTCTTATCCAACAACAATATCATATCCTCTTTGATTTGTTCAAAAATAATAATTATGGTAACCAAGTCCAAGTTAATCAAATTGGTTTTATCTCCTTTAACTCGACTCACCAAGCACTGAACTTGTCTCCTATAGGAAATATCAATCTTTTATATGAGCCTATTTTTAACAAACATGCTTGGATTTTAGTTTTTGGCACCAACATTTTTGACTTCTTTATAATGAAAGATTAAATATTTTGAAAAATCTTTTTATCCTTGAATTTCTATTGATAAATTTTACATCTATGATACTTGTCACCAAGCTAATAAGAGAAAATTCCTTCTACTCTTGGTAATACTCATACTATTGAAATTTTTGAACTTTTTCATATTGACATTTGGGGTCCTTGCTTTGTTTCTTCAATGAATTGTTATAGGTATTTTCTTAGTTTTCATGATGATTTTTCTAGATATACTTGAATTTTCCTTATACATAACAAATGTGAAGTTTGGACCAATGTTGTTAGTTTTCATATCTTATATTGAGAATCAATTCAAAACTTCTGTAAAGACTATTAGAACTGATAATCGTGTAGAGTTTGTTGTGAATAATTTTTATGCTTATAAAGGCATTATACACCAAACTACCTGTGTTGGAACGTCTGAGCAAAAGGATATTGTTGACGAGAACACCAACACCTTTTAAATGTTACTCATGCGTTATTTTTCCAGTTTAAGTTGCCTATTATTTCCTGGCATTTTGTTGTTCAACACATTGCTTTTTTGATAAAATGTATCCATACCATGGTTGTTGAATCGAGATTCAAATCATGAATCATTTTTTGTTTTTTTTTAAATCGTGAATCGAAACTTATTATGAATCGTAAGATACATGATAACTAAAATATGATATTTTTAAATAATAATAAGTGACATGAAAAAAGCATTAAAAATATCATATATCAAAATAAAGCAAAATGTTCAATCCTCAAAATCAAAAATAAAATAAGACATAAAATGTTATTTTTTATATTTAAATTCTCCATTCGAATCTTATGCTTTTATTCATCATCTTCGAGATCAATGTCACTTAGATCATCTTCTTCTACTAATATAACATTCTCTTGGAGATCATTCTCATCCTCTTCCTCTTCCTCCTCCTCTTCCACTATCCCTTCAATCTCATTATCATTTGCAATTATGGTTGATTTTCTCTTTTTGTCAACCTTAGTATTTAAATTTCTTGAACCTATTAAAGAAACAATAAAATATATTATAAGTATTGTAAAATTTATGATTAATTTAATTGTACAAGTTTTATAGTTTAAATAAATACCTCTTTTCCTTTTCTTGCTTGGTGCCTCCTTTTTAAGAGTAAAAGATTCATGTATATCCATCCATGAAACATCGTTTGGTAAGCAAGGATCATCCTTTTCAGTAATCCACTCATCATCTGAATCAATATCAGATAAACGTATAGGATCATAAGTATCTCCTTTCTCCTCTCTAACCTTTTGCCTCATCTCATGTTGAAGGTTATACTTAACAAGAACAAGAGCATTTTATCTTTGTTGTTCCAAGCGATTTCTTCTTTTAGTATGCACTTGATCAAATATGCTTCAATTTCTTTCACATCCAATAGCACTACAAGTGAGACTCAAAACCCTCATTGCCAGATTTTGTAACTCTTTACCCTCTCTACCATAAATTTCCCACCAAAGTGCTGCAATTTTGAATAAAAAGCTTGCATTAAATGTGATATGTTATACTCTTTATAAAACCATGAAGATTAACTAAATATTTTACCCGACTGCTTCTTATGATTTCTAATGTCATGCTTCTTCCAAACAATCCTTGTGCTTTTTTTGAATTTATCAAGTTGTTGATCAAGTTGAAATCTAATCCTTCTATCTAGAATTATTCTTTCAATGGTCTCATATAAACCATATAAAACTTCACTATCCGCATTGAAGTTTTTGTCATAATGAAATCTGATAAAAAGAAAAAAAAATTATTGAAATAAAAATCATTATTAATTTGTAATAGTGATTAAGGTATATACACCTTTCTGTAGTGAGAGTCTTGATTCTTGACATTTGTGGCTATTTGTTCTTTAGCTCTATCCATAGCTTCATAGATATATGGCATATCAGGTTTCGAGTCTCCATCTAGAAGTCTTAATACTTTCACTAGTGGAGTTATGCACTTCAAACAATATTAGATAGATTTCCAGAATCTATCATCACATACAATAATGATAATCACTTGTTTCCTTTCATTTTTACTAACATAAGTACTAGTTGTCCATTCTTCTAAAACAAACATAGCTCGAAGAGCATTTTTCTGTTGTGTTATGCATTGTAAGGTAAGAAAAGTAGTTGCAAATCTTGTGACTGCTAGTCGAGTTAATTCTTTTCCTTTGGAAAACTTTCTGAACAAGCTTAGGACCCATGTGTGCCTATAAATGAAAGGTGTGACTCTTTTGACATTTGCAATGGTATTATAATACTAGGAGTTGACCAATGTCTTCCAGAATTAAATCAAGGCAATGAGCTGCACAAGGAGACCAAAATAATTTTGTTCTCTTCTCTAACATTTTTCTTGTTGCCACAAAATTAGAAGCACCATTAGTCACAACTTGCACAACATTATCTTTCCCAATTTCTTCCACAACATAATCTAATAGTTTAAACATTTGTTTGGCATCCTTAATCACATTCTTGGTACCAATAGATTTTAAGAAAATTGTTCCACTTGGACTATTCACCAAAAAGTTGGTAAAAGACCTTCCTTTTCCATTTGTCCAACCATCACACATCAAAGTACAACCCCATTTCTCCCATTCAACCTTATATTTATCCAAACTAGCTTAGATATTGTCAATTGTCTTTTTCAAGTAAGGCACCCTAACTTCATGATAAGTAGGAGGCTTTAAACCCTTATCATATTCAACAACAGATTTTAACATTTGAACAAATAAGGGACTTCTTACCAAATTAAATGGTAGAGCATTGTTGTATATGCATTTATAAATGCTTGAATAACCAATTCTTTATCTTTAAGCATTTCATTCATGGTTTTTTGCTTTATAACTCCCTACCCCTTCCTGGCAAATGACTCTAATGTTCCCTTTTTATTATCTTGGATATCCAACTTCTTCAAAACAATATTGACTATTTGCTTCTTTGATCTTTTCTTTATATTCTAATAACTTCAAAAATACGTCTTTGACATCGTCTGAAACAGATACACAAGGAATGACATTTTCTTTTGTTCCAGCAAGATGATGCTTCATTCTAGCAACACCACCCCAACAAGTATGCGAACAATATTTGCACTTGACTAGAAGTCTATGAGGAGGAACACTCTCACAATGATTTCATGTAATATCTATTTCTTTCTTTCACCTTGCCTGACTCATTGTCTCTATCAACAAAATCAAACTAACAAACAATAGCTTATTCTTTTTCCTTAAAAGAACAAAATAAACAAAATTTTTCAAACTTTTATAGAAAAAGAAAGAAACAAACAAAAAATTTCATTAAAAATACAATAACACTTATATATAAATAAAAATAAAAAATTTATATAAACACATGTTTAAGCAATCTTATTTCTATATAATAAATTAAAACAAGTACTTAAATAATTATGTATAAAAATAAAATAAACATAAACTTAAATAATTTTATATAAAAAAGTACTTCAATAATTTATATAAAAAATAAAATAAATAAAAAATTAAATAATTAAATAATTTTATATAAAAACTAAAGATAATGGCATATATTTTTTCTTTTCATAACTGGACTTGATAAAGTTGCACAACACCTACGTTTTCTTTCTCTTTCTCAGCAATGTACCTACCTTCTTATGGAAACAACACCTAATATTTTTTTTTTCAAAACTACACCTATATGCTTTTTAGAACTCCTACATTTTCTTTCTCTTTCTCAACATTATACCTACTTTCTTATGGAAAGAATACCTGATATGTCTTTTTTTTTTTTCAGAACTACACCTATATGCATTTTAGAACTTCTATGTTTTCTTTCCCTTTCTCAACATTGTACCTACCTTCTTATGGAAACAACACCTAATATATCTTCTTTCTTTTTTCTTCAGAACTGCACCTAATAAATATAAAGCTACACATATATATATCTTCTTTTTCAGAACTGTACCACTTATCTACTTACCTTACTTTTCATAAGCTACTACTACAACATACGTATACTTTTCAAGATCAACAACTTATATTTTAAATGGAGGAAACTATTTTGAAGAAAAACAAATTTTGAACGAAAGTATGAACCAAAGCAAGTTCTTAAATACACGAGCAAAGTTTAACATTATAAATCCAGACCTGCTCTCCTCCAAGGTTTTCTTCACTGAATTTTCAATGTTTTCTGTAAGCCTTTTACTTTTCTGCGAATTTCTTCTTCTTTTTCTGGTTTTCTCTTCTTTGCTACACTGTATTTTTTTTGGGTTTCTCTTCTATGCTACATTATATTTTGTCTGGTTTTCTCTTCTCTGCTACAACGTATTTCTTTTGTTGATTTACGGTGTTTTTTTTTCACTTTCTTATTCTTTCCATCTTCCTTGCCTTTGCAATTTATAGGCAAAAAAACGTTAGATTTTTTTTTCGAAACTTTTCATTTCCCTATACGTGACGCTTCGTTTAGTTCAATGCGACACTTCGTTTAGTTTAACTTTTGTTGATTTTCGAGATTTTTCATTTTCCAGTGTGTGACGCTTCAATCACCATGAATTGCATACAACAGACATTAATCATGAATCATGAATCACATGATTCAAAAGCGATTCATACTATTCATGGTGCGATTCAAGGCATAAAACAATACATAAACCAATATGTATTGTGAAAAGTAATTTTTAAAACAAATCACGATACGTATTGTACGATTCATACGATTTTAACTACCATGATCAATACCCCTCTACTTAATAATTCCACCCCTTATGAAAAACTTCATGATAACATTTTTGACATTTCTAATTTGCGCAATTTTGTATGTTTTCGTTATTATACTACTCCTACTGCTTATAGAAAAATATTGGACATTCATGTTGGTTTTGGCATTTTCCTTGGTTTTAAACCTCATACCAAAGGTTATATTTACTTAAATCTTAAAAACCATAATATAGATGTCTCCATATGTATCATTTTTTATGAAAATCATTTCTCATATCATTCCACTTTTCAACATAGTAAAAATCCTAATAACTTATCTCTTCTTGTTTCCTAGCATTATATCCAAACTTATGATAATCTTAATATGTATAATGAAAAAATATTGAGTATACTAATAATAACCTGGCAATGAGCATGCCTTCTGTTGATGAAAATGTTATCATTGATAATACTACTAGAAAGTCAAGGTGCAATGGAAGACCTCCTATTTATCTCGAAGACTTTGAGATTAGCATTGTCAACAACAATAGTATAAATACCAAATACCTTATTTAATTTTTCTTAAATTATAACTCTATCTACTAATTTTAAACACCTTATTCTATCCATATCTGTTAATGTTCAACCAAACTCATATAAGGAAGTGACTAAGGACCCATGTTGGGTATAAGCTATGAAAGAAGAATTGGCTGCTTTTGAAACCAATCATACTTGAATCATGACATATTTATCTCCTCTTGGGAAGAGCACCATTAAGTGTCCCTGGATCTACAAGATAAAACACAACTCAGATAGCTTTATTGAACATTGCAAGGCTCGATTGGTGATAAAATATTACTCTCAACATGAAGGGTTGGATTTTCTAGACACTTTCGCTCCTTTTGCTAAGTTGACCACTCTTCGGCTCCTTCTAGCTCTTATTGCCACCAATAGTTGGATCTTGAAGCAACTTAATATCAATAATGCTTTCCCAGATGGAGATCTGCATGAAGAGGTATATATGAAGGTTCCTCCTGGTCTCATTGCCATAAACAAAAAAGTGTTTGTAAATTGCAAAGATCATTGTTTGGACTCAAACAAGCTAGACGACAGGGGTATGCCAAACTTTCTTAATTTTTACTTTCTTATAATTATAAATATTCATCCCTTTTTCTATAACATGTTTGGACATTCTATCATCGCTCTCCTTATTTATGTGGATGACATTGTCCTCACCGGCAATGATGTTGAGGAAATGCACACAATCACGAGTTTTCTTCATCATCATTTTCGCATAAGGAACTTAGGAGACTTGACCTATTTTCTGGGCCTTGAAGTTGCAAGAAACAACACACGTATTCATCTTAGCCTAAGAAAATACGTTCTTTATTTACTTCCAAAAGTTGGCATGTTAGCATGTGCTCGTATGTCTACTCATATGGTGCACATTGTTCACTTATCTGCTAACAAAGGTCTCAAGCTTAATAACAAGAAGTTACAGCCTATAAAAGGCTTATTGGACGCCTCATTTATCTTACAAACATTAGTTCTGATATAGCTTTTTCAGTTATTTTCTTAGTTAATTTGGTTTTGCTCCCATTACTAGACATAAGCAAGTTGCTCATCGAGTCCTTTAACATGCTCCTGGAAATGGTATTTTATTTCACAGTAACGGTCCTATTCAGATAAAGGCTTATAGTGATTCAGATTGGGCTACTTGTCCTCACACACGTAAGTCTAGTACTGGTTTCTCTATCTACCTTAGTCATTTGCTGATGATGTAATGGAAATCAAAGAAACAAAAAATTGTCTCTAAGAGCTCCTCTAAAGTTAAATATTGAGCACTAGCTCCTACCATGCATACCTTATTTGAAATCTTCGAGTTAACTATCTTCAATCATATTTCTTATATTATGATAACCAGCTTGCAATCAAAATTGCTTCCAATCAAATGTTTTGCGAGAAAACCAAATATATTAATATACTCTCATGTTGTTTGGGAAAAGTCAACAAAGGTTTATTGAAGTTGTTTCCAATCTCTTATTCTCTTCAATAAGCTAACATCTTGACCAAAGTTCTTTCTTCCAATAATTTCAAAAACATGTATTTCAAGTTATGAATGAAAAATATATATTCTCATCTTGATGGAGCTAATGAAGTTCATGTTAGGCTTCATTTTGATTTTTCTATTGGTATATTTTATTGTTTGTGTGCTTTGGTTTAGGCCTCTCTGTTTTGAGTCCAATTATTTTTAATAAATGTTTTTTTATTGTATTTACATGAGACTCTTGTATTTTTTGATACACTAGGAATGAAATCATCTTTTTATGTTTTTAGATCTTTCTTTTTTTTTTTTTATTTTTAACTTTTTTTTTTTTTTTTCTTTTTTTTTTTTTTTTTTTTTTTTTTTTTTTTTTTTTAATCCTAACTCTACTTTTTTATGTACCTTTTTCTTTCTTCATATTGATATTTCTTTTTTATCACTATTTGTCTTTTTTTTCCTGTTTTCACTTCACCTCTCTGTTAAGTGGGTACTAAATAGCGTATTAGTTGGGACTGTTGTTGTAGAGTGAATTTAAATTATAGAATTGAACATGACGAAGTAAATGAAGTTGAAGCACTTGACATTATTGTAGTAAACATGCATATACAAGAAATGCAAGAAATTGCTAGCATATTTGATAACTTGTAGAAAATATTGGGTTTCATTCAAGACTAAGAGATCTCTTCTAGAATAAAATGTGAACCTTTAATCGATCTATAAAATTGTTTTTGTTTATTTAATTTGTTAAACCTTTTGTAAAATTATCTTTTAATTGCGTAACCATGAAGTTTATCCGAAAAGATAAAGACAATTTATTATTTGAGATATTGACATATAAAAAAATCATAACAATTGATGGTTAATTTTTATCCATAATATTTTGTCCACCTTTAATTATTTTTTCAGTTTTCACGTATACATTAAATGATAATTTCATATTGTAACATACCACAACTGCTATTTTTATATTTTCTTCCTATTCCGATATTAGGTGCCTCTCATAAATGCCTCCGATAAATATTTTTGAATATAATAAATTTCTATTAATTTTAAATAAGTATAACTAAAAATATTGTGCCTTCATATGTAAATAATTTTTCATGCCAACTGATTGTAAAATTACTTAATTTAAACTTAAAATAAACTTTTGTTGAAAACGAAATAGTTTACTAAAAATAACTATACATGTTTTTCCAAATATTTTAAAGAATATTCCCATACTTGAAACCTCATTCTACAACAGGTGAATTGATTAAAAATATAAACTATCTTATGTGAAATGCTACATAAAATTCGAAGGGCTACAATATACATGGAAATTATAATTAAATGAAACTATATTCAATTGTTAAGGGAATTTAGCTTAATGATTCAACACTTTGCAATAAACTTCCTCATGACTTCCATGTCAGGAAACATATTTAGTATAAAAACTTTATCTTGAATCTAAATACATTTAAAAGTTCTTCTGAGACAAACCATGACTAGTAGTATATGATTAATAGAAATCTCTGCAATGTAATACTTTTTATAATGGAAAATAAAACGATAATTAACATCAACTTATTGTCTTAATTTTTTTATTTCATCATCTTTTTATAACAATTATTTAAAAAAAAAAACCTCATTTTTTATTCATCACTAATATATCTCTTTTATAAATTAAAAAAATATATACTTTTATTTAATTCCTTTTTCAATGGTTTTCCAGAGAAAATAAAAGGGTATCATTTTTTTTCTGATTTTCACCATTTTATTCACAAAATTGAAAAGAAAATACAATTATTAACAAAAACATATCAATTGAAAACTGTCACCTTCTCAATTTCTAAACTCCCAAAATGTTCTGATTCCACTTTAAAATCTGGCTTCCACTCTGCCTCAACTAGAGAAAATAACCTGCTAAATTTCAATTTGGATAATTTCAGATGGAAAGTAGGCTTCTGCAGTTACAATCTGACTTATATGGCCTAAAAAGCAAGCTGAACTAAATATGTGAATATCAAATTTATTGAATGATCCCTTCATTCTGCATTTATATACTCACACAATCTGACTCAAGAAATGTTGTCACTTTGCTTCTGCTTCTTGGTCCTAGAACTCTCCTCCTCTAAGGATTTCAATTTATTCTTTATAGCAGCTATTTTTGCAGTGCGACTTGTCTGTCCCATGGCACCACCACCACCAATGAGAAGCATCTTGTGCCCTTCACTTGCTGCTTTTGTAGACTTATCAGCTGTTTCCAACAAGCACTTCTCGCCGGCAAGACGAACAACCAGCGGCCGGCCGCAGGCGAACCTCCCATGCATTTTCTCCTTGGCTAACTCTGCTTCCTGCATTCTCACTTTAACTATGGAAATCAGAAATTGCCAGAAACTTGCTGAAGTAATGAGTGCAATCAACTTACCTCTTTTGTGCTATACTGGATGAAAGCAAAACCACGTGGCTCCCCGCGTTTCGGGCCACGCGTGTGCCATAAGAAGTCCTCAGAAATTATCTTTCCATAGGGAGAAAACATTTTGAGCAAAGCAGCTCTGGAAAGCATTGAAAAGAAAATGAGAGAATAAGTATGTGAGTATGTGCATGAATCACAGAACAAAAAACCAATGTCAAGTCTTGGTGGCCAGTTTGCATTTCTCACTCTGTAATTCTAAGATCAAGGTTACCAATATAGAGTCTGCTTTCACTCTTATCATCAATATTGGGATCCTGCATTCAGCCATACATAAAATAAGTGCTAGAGAGAATTGATATGGAAGATATCAAAATCCAAATGAACAATTTTAGGTACTTACTTGCATACATTAGTTAAGTGGATTCTAAGAATTATCTACATACTTGCATTTGATTGAGTTTCCTCAATGTAAAAAAATATACATGTAATGCTTGGACTAGGAAAATAATATTGACAAGCCAAGAAGAGTGCAAAACCTTGCCCCCTCAGACAAGCAATTCTAAAATGAGACATTGCAAGATATCTCAACCAGCCACGAAGAGCAGAACGACAAAATTTATAAAATTACACAAAAATTAAATCAAATAGCAAAGAAAGAGACATATCTAAGAGATCCAACATTGAACATACCATGACAGCAAAGAAAACAAGTGATACTTCAACCAAAACTCTGAATCATAGAATGTACATCATCCTGCACAAGAACAATCCACCACAACGTTACTCAAAACAGCAAGCTCACAAGTGTCATTGAAAGGGTCACTTAGATCTAGTCCACTGAATGCAATTCCATGATGTACAATCATCAATTACCAACAGAATAGGCAATATTTTTCATTGCAGTTGCAAAATCAAAATAAAGTTGACGTTATTTATATACATTATCAGTACAAAGCATTTTTACCTAAATATCTGATAAGATTTGATGGCATGAACAAGACTGGAAGAAGCAACAAGGTAAACAAGATAAACGAATCCCAAGTTTTCCTAAATACCATTTACTTGCCAAGTTACCACCCTCTGCACTTCTGAAATGACCCACATGATTCCAATGGAATTTTCATCTACCCAAAAACTAAAAAGGAAAACTTTTAGCATAATTTATACATTCTGCAAAATCAAATTCGTATTTTTTTCCAAAAGGGTTCATAAGTTGGTTATTGCTGGAGCATAATTACACTCTAAATTAAAAAAAAAAAATAAGGAAAAAACCAAAACCTTGAAAGAATCCCTTTTAAATTACACTGGATGACTAACTATACGATAAAGTCACCATTTTCTTTTCTGCGCCTAGCAATTAACAATCAATTATATTATCCCCAAATTACCCATCTCCTCTACCTATATTTTAAAAAATAAAAAAGTTCTGACAGAATATTGCGAAAGAAAAATTAAAAGATTAGGAGAGGGTTACCTTTTAATAAAAATTATGGTCATCGATTGTAGCGAACAGATGGAAAAAACAACAAATTAGGGTTTTACCCGCTCTCTGTATATATGATGCAGATTGCAGAAGAAGAACCGAGAAAGAAGCAAACAAGGTGGTGTTGCTTCACCATTCCATTGAACTGGTATTCATGAAATGGGCCCAAGCCCACGATCCAAGGTGCATTTCTGCTCGGCCAATTATTTTCTGCACTCCATATTTTATTACGCACCTCCATCACAATTTAATAACAACATAATATTTTAAAACCCTTAAACTTTTCAGAAAATCCCAACCGTGATCAAAATTTTCAAATTGTACACTTAGGATTTTCAAATAATTATTGAATATTCAATATGTCACTTCTTGGAGATACCATGAGACAAAAAATACTTATTGAAAGTATATATATATATATATATATATATATATATATATATATAT
>Ga0209489_101248_pt1 | contig 52001 bp, 34 predicted proteins | sample SiratrowhiteBW_FD_187527 | JGI IMG/M metagenome (GOLD analysis project Ga0209489, IMG submission 187527) | Root nodule microbial communities of legume samples collected from California, USA - Siratro white BW (SPAdes) (version 2) | ecosystem: Host-associated > Plants > Roots > Nodule | place...
ATATATATATATATATATATATATATATATATATATATATATATATATATATATATATATATATATATATATATATATATATATAATATTTATAAAATGAAGAATAAAGTAAGTATTACAACTCCTACATGGTATGCGGAAATAACATCTTGTTATGTGTCTGGACATTTTGTTATTGTTAAGTATAATTGTTTTTTCAACAATAAAATAATTTTATATTTACAATAATTATATTGATGAATTCCTACTAAATGTGTATTTTTATTAAAAATAATTGTTAAATATGAGAAAACAAAGACTTTTAAGGCATAGTAAATTTGTAAATAACAAGAGAACAAGAAAAATTATATTAATTTGATTATGAAATAGAAAACAAACAGAGATGATTGCACTGTTGGCCTTTAAAAAGTTAAAATATTTGTACTTAACAAGAAAGTATTACTTGGGAGGAAAATTTATAGTACTTTTTTCTTGTTCTTCATGAGAAGAAAAGAAAAATGACAGTTATATGAATTGCTGATATTATTAAATTGAATTGATGCTACAGAGTGAGGTACATGAAGTACAATGTTTACATACACTATGAACATTCAAAATCAGAACAGACTACAGACCAACACAGATATCATATTGCAGTCCATTCACAGAGAAAAGGCAAAGTCAAAGTAGAAATGGTCAAAGGTAAAAGGATTAGAGCGGTCACTGCACCTGAAAATATAATGCTTTTTCAATATTTTTAAGTTTCAAAAATTTCATCTTTTTAATTCAACATTCAAATTAAAAAAAATTCCTGTTTTATACTTTTGTTATGTGTTTTACTATTCACATTTCCCCCCCTTACTTGCACACTTGTAAGAGTAATAGCAAAATACTTTCTTCCATTTTATTCTTTACTAAACCTATTTTATAAAGTAAAATTGAAGAAACACAGAAAATAAAGAATATAATGAACCTATAAAATTTACATTCAAAACAACTGATAAAAAAAATTAGGGAAGAGACAATCTCAATTTCTTTTATTCCTATTATTGTAAGATTAATGTAATTACTTTCTAGTCCTAATATCTTTATTCTGGTTGACCAAATGTCACCTTCTCTGTGAATAAGGTTGTCAGTGTGCACTTCAACATTGATCACCATGCTTTTTTTACCATGGTGTGACACATAATATTGTAGTTCTTTCTCAATTCTTTATCTGTAAACATTGCTATAATAATATTTAGTGTTATAGAATTAATTGTAGTGTTATAGAATTAATTGTTTCAAGTTTTTTGGACACAGTTTGTTTGTGGATAAGTAGTAACATCCTTGAAATATTGAAACGTCAACCAATAATAGAAGTGTTCTAAATCACTATTAGAATATGAAAGATTGAAATGTCAACCAATAATAGAAATGTTCTAAATCACTGTTAATTCCATTTTATATTAACAAAATATTTATTATTATCAAATCACTAACTTTTAGAATAATAAAATGATTAACAACTTTATTACTTGTTTAGTGATAAATTTGATATTTGGATTCATTAATTACAAATTAATATGCCATAAATATTTTAATATTTTTTATTTAATCTATAAAACATCCATTCAAATTGAAAAAAAAAATTATAAGAAAGCTGACTATTTTCATGAATCAATAAAAAATCATTTTCTTAAATAAAATGTTAGAAAAGTTCACAAATTTTATAAACTCTAACTCAATGAGTTAAGTTCTATCAATTAAACATTTTTTTATATATCAAAGGTTTTGTACAGAAAAGTAAAATGAATGTATTGAATAATCATCCTATTTGCACAGTAATTAAATGGTACAATATCATCTTAGTTGAGTGTTGACGTGTTAAGTTTATCATTTAACTTACATGACAAATGATATGTTTATGTTTGTATATGTATAACAAATATATGTAAGAAAGAACACTGTGATTAACCTTAAAAAAAAAACATTTTATGAATGTAGTGATCTAGTACATAGTGCAATAAGTTTTTAAAATACATTATAGCTATGGTGCAATTGGTGCAATGTTTAATGTTAACTGAATTTATTATCGCATAAATGTTAGACTAGGTTAGTATGCATTCCTCAGTGCATAATCTTTGAATGTATCTATTATTGTCATTAAGATTAGAATTGAGTTAAGGTAAAACAAATTATATATTCTTTTTAAATTACTTCTTTTTTATAAATATCAAGTGCTAATTATAAGTTTATGTCAATATAGATTAAGTTAAAGTTTTGATTTCAAATAAATTATTTATCTTATCCAAAAATAATTTGATAAAATAATTAAAACTGGTTAATATATGAGGTTCCATGTATATTTATATTTTTATTATATTAAAATAATATAACTTCAAAAGTATATATAATTTTGTAAAAATAATATTAAAAACATTAAAATAATATAATTTTATAAGAATGGTATTAAAATAATTATGTGATATTTATTTTAAAAAATGTGAATTATTTAATTATTTAACAACAAAGAATAATTATTGATTGTTTATTTTATTGAATGAATAAATTATTTTTATTAACTAAAAAGGTAAAATTATTCAATTAAAATATTACATTATATTATTAAATGTTGTATCTATTTTGTTATTTTGGGTCCATCACATTAGTTTTGAAAAATTCTAGTTGTTCTCAATTTGTTCTTTTTAAAAATAAAAGTAGAAACGGTTGATGGACACAAATAACGGATCACTGAAATGGGCCCGTGGATATTTTGAAACCAGTTAAGATTGGATGCTTACTTATGGATTTGTAAAATTATCTATTCTCACCCTTCTTTAAATGCAAAATAAGTGTTATAAAATGAAATTTCGACGATTTTGAAATGTCTAAAATGAAAAATAATGAAAATAAAATTTAATGAAATATAAAAAATATTTACATGATTAACTAGTCTATGTGCATATCGTGATGTCTTGTGCGCCTTTCATATATTATTTTATGCATCTTATCAGACTTAAAAAAAAGTCATAATAATTTAATATTGTTTGTCAGACAAAACAATTGCATCACATATAATCTGATAAAATTATTATCTTACAAAGTATGATTATGTTTATACTTAGATATTTTTAATAATTAATGAAGATCTTACGATATTGTAATTTTGTCTTAACAACCAACAATTTACTTAAAAACTTGAACAATGTTCCACCAATAGAAGGAATAAAATTGAATTTTGGATAGGGTTGAGCTTGGTGATACAGGTTGCGAGTAGTTCATAAGTAAAACGAATGATAATTTTTTAAACCCAATAAGAAGACAAATTTAACAATAGAAAGTACGAATATTACCTGAAATATTAAAAGTAATTTCATTAATCATAAATCAAAGGACTACATGCTGAAATCTAGAATGTCGAGTTTTAGCCATGAAGAAATTTTTTTATATATGTTCGGTGGAGAAGCTAAATGAGACAGCATATTGTCAATACCAATTTTTCTCGAATAAAACATCTCCTAAGTAAAAAAAGAAGTACTTTTAAGAAGGGTGATTATTAAAAGCCAATAAAACCTCCAAACAATAAATTAGAAGTGAATTGACTTACATAATAGAAATCTAAAACTCAATTAAAATCAAAAGTTTCTGTGATCGACTGCTATTTAAAAAATAGATTTTATGATCATTTACAGACATAAATTAACTTTTATTTTCTAATATATTTTTAAACACTAAATTATCTAATATTAAAATATTTTTTTAATCTCCAACAATTTCTTTCCATATTTGTTTTTTAATCAAACACTTGAGCAAAAACATTTATTGAATTGATTAAATGAACTTTACAGAGTGATTGCTGAAAAGGGGTCATTATCTTCCGCTATTATTTACAAGCTACTGCCTAAATTATATATATAAGATGAAACAGAAAGAAAGGCTATACTACGCGTGAAAAGCAGAGCTTGTTCAACTCTCCAGCGGTGATAATGAGCTCCTCAGACACCATTTTTGCATTTGGAATAGAACAACATCTGATTTTGGGTGCATTTAGATGACTGTTCCACTAGGAATCAAAGCATCCTTGATTACTGTCACAATCCCACTTTTTATGAAATACCCATCTGTTTCCCTTGCAGCTTCTTGGACATTGTCACTGTTTATAATCTAACCATTGCAACCAAAAGTTGTACTTAGAATACTACATTTCATGTAACATGTCACAAGAATATAGAATGAAAAGAATACATTTTATTTTAGTAAAGAACATTCTAAATCATACTTCTGTGTGTGAATGATTGTTCTCATGATCAAGATTACAAGTGTTTTTATGTTACATTCTTACTTGATAATATAGTTACATGATTTTTTTTAATACATGACTTAGATTTAATCTTGAACACAAGATCTAACTATCAATATTTATTCTTCCCCCTCACTTTCACATTAAAAAGAAGTCCTCTCATTTGAGACTATACACATATCAAGGCTTATCATGTAAAAACTCCTTAAATAGCAAGAAATAAAAACTATAAATTTGAGCATACAGATAAACATAAAATTAGAAGCTGTAAGTAGTCACATGATTACTTAAAAGAGTGATGTTAATATATAAAAGAGATATAGTTTTTCAAGTGTTTTTATATTTTTCTTCAATCTTAATCAGAGTTAGACTGTTAAAACCTTAACTGTGAAGGTTATGTAGACGAAACTTCACATCTAATGTAGAAACAATACCAAAATCAGCTAAGCTACTACGGCTCACCTTCACATTTTCCCCAATTCGAGCATTCTTGTCGATAATTGCCCTTTTGATATGAGAGTTCCGGCCAATACCAATTGGAACACTGCCTTTAGCAGCCAGAAACCTCTTATCAGCATCAGTCTGTAATACAACAATCAGAAAACCAATTTTGCAGTTAGAACTGTCAGTCAAACTATATTCACATGCAGTTACAAACTTACAATAGATGAATAAGTGTTCCAAGCAGTTTCATACGTGAAGCCTTCATAGTTATCTATCAAAGTTACTTTACCACATTATTACCTCATAATAATCTGCCCCCATTAATAGCGTGTCTTCAATAATTGCACCTTCTGATATGCAAGATCGCAACCCAACCACAGAATGGTGAATTTTGCAGTTCTACGGAACAAAATATGGAAGACAAGGTTAGTTTCCTATAAAAAAAAGTAGTCTTGCTATATGTAACACCTTTGTTAAGACTTATACAAATCTCATACATGGAACATATAAGTACAGTGTGAAGGTTCTAAAAGACTTACCTTAATCACACATCCTTCACCAATAACACTATCAGTGACATCAGCATCAAGCATCTTAGATGGAGGCAAATACCGTGGTTGGGTGTAGATTGGAGACGAACGATCATAGAAGCTGCAATCAACATACCAAAAAGCATAAACACATCAACATCATAACCACAATACACTATCATTTAAGTACATTTCTCAATATTAAATGGCCTATATAGTTCACCTGAAGTCAGGCACAGGCTTTTTGGTGATTCCCAGATTTGCATTATAGAAAGCCTCAATTGTACCAATGTCTTCCCAGTAGCCATCATACAAGTAAGCTTGCACCTGTGAATATACATAAACATGAACAATATTCTCAACAAATAAATGAAAATAACAAGTCTTCTTAATATCAAACAGATGGAAGGAACACATACTCTCAATCCAATGGAAGTTGCACCAGGAATCACTTCACTCCCAAAGTCATTTGCACCAGGAAACTTCTCACGTAGCAGGTCTAACATCACATTCTTGCTAACAACATATATACCCATGCTAGCAATGTAAGGCATTTCCTTTGCTCTCTCGTCATCAAGACCCAAAATAGTAGTATCAACCTAGTAGAGAAAAATGTCAGTGGCCTATGTAAGCAATGATTTCCCAAACATTTCCTGGTAAATACAACACATAACGTGTGTTATAAGGGCTTACCTTCATAGCTTTCAACTGTTCTCCTTTGGGCTTTTCGGCGAATTCAACTATACGCCCCTCTTCATCGATCTTCATCAGACCAAATGCAGTGGCACGCTTTTCATCCATTGGCAAGGCAGCAACAGTGATATCAGCATCAGTCTCCCTATGCGCTTGGATAAATTTCTCATAATCCATTCGATACAAATGATCACCAGCCAGAACCAAAAACTCCAAAACATTGTGCTCTTCAAAAAGCCATAAATACTGCCTCACAGCATCTGCAGTACCCTGCAATGACCCATCAAAATTGTTAAAGCCTTAAATCAAGGTATAGTAAAGGTCACAAAAGACAGTGTTATTACCTGGAACCAATTAGGATTCTCAGGACTCTGCTGAGCAGCAAGCACCTCAACAAAACCCTCATTTTTGTAGCCCCCCATGTTGCTTGCATAAGCACGAGAAAGGTGCCGATTCAGCGACGCAGAATTGAATTGAGTGAGCACATAGATCTTGGACACATTGCTGTTCAAGCAGTTGCTAACAGGGATATCAATCAGCCTATAGTTTGCTCCAAGAGGAACAGCTGGCTTTGCCCTCTTCTTCGTCAGTGGATAAAGCCGAGTCCCAGCACCACCTCCAAGTATAATGCCAAGCACACTCTACAAACATTATCACAATCAGAACCAACCCACATCCAATTCAAACACTACAAGATCAAGATCAACAAAAAAAACTCCTTTTTCCAACTTGATCCACCCCACAAACACAAGATTGTGAATTTTCTCATATTTCACAAATTTCAAGCTGTAAAAGTGAAAGAAAAGCAAAGTGGTGAAGAAAGATGTAAACTTACTCTGCTGGCATCGGGATCAAGACAAGTCTGGGAGTTTTGGGAATCAGAAACCGCCTTGGGAGAGACAATAACTGGATTACGAACTCTTTTTGGTGCAATTGAAACTGAATCTGCGGAAATCTTATCTCCACAGAGCTGTGATGCGGAGAAGGAGAGGCTGCGTGGGACGGTTTTCCTTCCCCCATTGGAGGAAGAAGAAGCAGAACATGGCACATTGAGAGAACCTATAGCAGCCATAGACGCCATGACTCTCTCTGTGAGATGAAAGAAACTAAGAAGAGAGAGTGAGAGTGTGTGGTTCAGAATAGGTGAAGAGTGAGTCTCTTATTATGCAAGAGGGGATATTATTACAAATTTGATAGATATTTTTTAATTTAATATTAAAAATGTGTCGTTCGTAAAAAATAAAAATAAAAATAGCGACAAAGAACAAGATCATAGGATAAACATTCAGGGTAGTAGAACGAATTATAAGGAAGAGCGATTGAAGAGGTTTTGGTTTTAGGAAGATTTTGAACCGTTCTTTTAACTGAGAAGGGAGAAGGAAGTGACAGGCTGGCAGGTTGAACGAGCACCGTTGAGGATGTCACTTGGCTCACAGAGAGACACTTCAATTCTCGTCCCCATGCATTTGTCTCCTTTCTCTCTCATTCTGCGCTATTTTGTAGCTTTTGTTGTCAATTTCTTATGATTTTTTTCTTCTCTTCAATCACTGCATTCTGCTACTGCGTAAACCCTGTTCATACTACAGCTGCCATTAGGAGTTACAAAGTAAAAATCAAATTCCATTATAACTTTGTTTTATTTAAATTATACCAATGCTGTATGATTTTTAATTTAAATAGTAAATTTTCTGTAAAATTTTGTAAGTTTAAAACAAATTATCAATTTTGGTGCTTACACATTATTAAAAAATCGAACTTTTATATATATATATATATATATATATATATATATATATTTATTGTAGCCATTTTTTGTTTCTTTATATTTTTTGTTATTAATGCACGTAAAATTAAAGTACTGTTGTAACAAGAAAGGATTACATAAAAGTACATGAAAGTATTTTGAAAAGTACACCAGCATAAATGTAGATCTGGATACGATGAAGTAAAAAGTAATTAAATATAAAGTAAAGAAAGATATTGTAAAGGATGAAAACACTAATGTAAATGGAAGATGAATAAAAGAACACATGTAATATTAAAGTAACAAGTAGTGTTTTTTCATTAGTCATGATACTAAGTGTTGCAAAAATTTCTAATTTATTGTACAAAGAATCATTTAAATATTTAAATATTTGACACTTTGTTAAATAATTTTTAGTTCTTTCTCTCACTTTATCTACCGTTTCATTAATGATGTTATTGTTTTTATTGAATACCGTAAATATTTTTTAACTTCAAAGTTAAATTTACCCGTAATACCTTGGTATAATATCTCATCAATATATGTTCGAAAGAAGTGATCTACCTTCTTTATTTTATTTTTTTATCTTTAACGAATTTCCACTTTTGTTAATAACATGATAATAATAAATAAATATATGGTTATGTAGCTACACTTTACTATGTAAAAATAGGGTAATTTGTACTTGAGATAGTTACAATTAGATGGTGTTTAAACAATGATAAAATGGTGGGCCAGAGGGGGCAAAAGAAAAAAAATAACTAAGGCCTAACAGTGTGGAATTATGATATTTTGATGACGTGACTTTCAAGAAAAATTAATAAAGAAAAATACACACAAAAAAAAAAAAGAGAAGATGTTCAATGTATTTAATATATATATATATAGTCTTTAATTGAAATTAGATTTTAGTTTTATAAACTATTTGTATTTTATCTTTCAAATTTTTGTTTCTCAAATCTATTAATATGGTTAGTATCATTGAATTAAAATATATTATTCCTTGTAATATTATATTGTTATATGGTGTGATTTTATTGTAAAAAATATGCTCTGCTCATTTGGGATTCATGTGATCAAAGTCTTGTCTTCTTTCTATCTTCATTTGTGCGTCTTTGTGGATGCATATCTATTCTGCCCTTAACTTAAAAGTTTGGTTTTTATGATTATCCCATTATTGAACCATATCCTATTGAGAAAAAAAAGTGGCATTGCAAGCTAATTTCACATGCCCAGCATTGCATTCTACTACTTTCTCTTTAAAAGCTTCTACACAGAGTAAACAATGCACTTCCTAGGTTGCATTTACAATTCAATTTGCTTTATTTGAAGGTCACCAATAATATAAAAATGGGTCCAAAATTTCTTTAAGGTATGTACCTCGTGAATGACATCAGTGCATTAATTGAAGTCTTTCTATGAATTGAAGTCCATGTTGAATTCCATGTTCAGTGTTGAAAAGATTGAAAGCTGAATGGAGGCATTCAGTGAGTGAATCAATCCGTGATGCTAACATCAATTTTGTTGCTAAGTTTGAGCTAAGTTTGGTAATAATATTATATTTATATGATGATAATAATATTATTTCTAATTGTTAAATGGATGAATAAAATATGAACGGTTGCCAATTTATCACTCATTAGGATTCACTTGACTTGATAGCTCGATAGCTGACTGCCGAGAGATTTATTTACAAACTCTTGATGTGATTATTTTGATAAAAAGAAATATATAATAAACTTTATATTTGTAATTAAATAATGCAAATAATAATTAAAATCACAATATTAAGAGTTATAATGTGAATAGGAAAAAAAAAGTTGATAAAACATCAATTCCTATTCAAATATTTGCTTCAAGTGCTCCGTCTTTTAAAATAGAATTATTATTATTATTATTATTATTATTACTTATTTGTTATAACTGTGATTAAAATGTGTGTTATCTAGGTTTGTTAGTGTCAATCATATTAAAGCAAAATTTAAATTTAGGATATTATTAATTAAACTTAACTATTCTAATTATTTTCATTGATATGGATGAATCAAATATTTATTTTTTATACAATAAAACTAGAGGTAGTTCTTTTATGTTTAGTAACTATCTTAATTACTTATCAAATGAATTTTTTATTTAACAATTTTTATATGTACACATATGATTATGCATTGTTAACATGTGATCTAATAAATATACTAGTATGCGAATCATAATGCCATATTGAATTATATCCTTTGATTTTATGACATTGCATAACCACAAATATCAAACAATTTATACTATTTAAGTCAGAAGATGAAGATAGTATAATAGGCTTAATTTATCAATTAGAACCTAAGATTAAAATGATGGATAATTAGTAAAAGAGATTCAATTAGGTCAACAATTTTTTTTTTTTAAAACTATGGCGTTAACCGAATCAACGAACAAAACCGCTAAGGAACATAATTTAAAACAAAAACAAAAACAAAACTTTGATTGTATTTTGTCATCCCATTGTCTTGTTGGTGACTGGTGATAGATAGAAAACAGGAACAAGAAAGAAAGTGAGAGAGAGAAGGAGAAAGAAAGGGTAAGAAAGATGCTGAAAGCTCGAATGGTGGAAGGTTCAGTCCTGAAGAAGGTGGTAGAGGTCACAAGGAATGTGGCAGGAAAGGGAGCCAAGTTGGTTTTCTCCACCACCGGCTTCTCCCTGCAAGCCACCTATCTTTCCACGGCGGCAATGGTAGTCATCGTTATCCCCTCCGATGCTTTCGACTGTTATCAGTGCGACAGCACCATCTCCATCTTGTGGTTCTGAACTATAGTTTTCACAATGGATAATAGATCCTCTATTACTCTTTTTTCAAAATACAAGTATGATCCGAACAGATTTTGCAAGGATTGATGGATGTAGCATATTGTGTGACTAAAACGCTTTAATGTCAAGACTGTTTGTGTTTTATCGTCATTGGCTGTAGGAAAATATGTGGAAACGGAAAATGGAAAGATTAGACTGAAGTAAACTATCAAAACTTCACTTCAATTTCACTGAACTCTTTCTACAGTTCAAACAAACCAAATTAGCTTGTTTAAACCAAACTATTCTAAATTACATTCAATTATTTTTAATTGTTTCTGAAAAAAGTTTAGAGATAAATTGAAGTATCAATGCAATGCTAACTAATTGTTTAAACAAAACAAATTCAAATTACAAAAAATAAATATTGCTGTATTTTGAGCCTTTAGACTTCATTGTTTTAAAAGTTCCAATTACTAGAATTCACGATAAAAGAGTTTACTATTAAGACAATTGTTTTTTTTTTTTAATTTTAAAATGAATTAAGATTTAATTTAGTCTTAATAGTTTTATTACGATGGCCGTTCACATTTTGAATACTATATTTAACAACAATGGTCTCACTATCCTTAAAAAAGTTCAGTTATTTTGTAAGTGTTTGTTTGGTTGAACTGATTTGAGAAGATTTACTGTTCAAGAGGATGGATTTGAGGGGATGAAGGTTGTTTGATTGACCTAATTTGAGAGGATGGATGAAGACGGATTTGCAAGATGGCATCTTCGCTAACATGAAAGATTTGAAGGGATAGAACTTGAAATTACAAAATAGTCCTCATAAATGAGGTGGAAATTACCAAATACCCTTGTAAACATATATAACATTAATGGTATCATGAATATGTTAATAAGAGTATTTAATTTTGAATAATTACTTTTAATTAAATGTTATCTATTAATATTCTTTATTTTAAATTTAAGTACATCTTTCATTTGTTTTAGTCCATTTAAGTAGACTGTTTATATATTTTTTATTATAACTTATTAATATTTTTATAGAAATAAAATAAGAATTCAAAAAAATTGTATTTAATATCTTAAAAATATAGTAAAAAAATATTTAACTTTTTAAGTAAGAGAATTAATAAAAAAAGTAAATTTAAAAAACATTACAAACTATTTTTATTTAGACTAATAACTTTAAAAATTTCAATTGAAGTAAAATGTAAAAATAATTTATACTTACAAAAACAACAGTAAATTTCAATAAGAAAAAGTAATTTAGATTGTAAGAATTTTTTTTTACATATTTTAGTTAATTATAATTTATACTAAATTGCATATTTTAATAGAATAATAAATTTGTGATTTTATTGCATTATTTAAGATTTATGTTTAATTTTAAATAATTTAGAAGATATGTTTTAAATAATTTTAGTAATGTTTTTATATTAAAATTAATTTAATCCAATTCATTTTAATTTTTTACCATCTTATTTCACAAGAGTTAATTAGTATTTTCAGAAATATATCAACTAAAAAAATAAAAACAAATCTATAACATCTATCAAATCATTCCCAAACTTTCATAATCTATCTCCTCAAATCCCTTCAAATCTTACCATCCATCCCTTAATCCAAACAACCTTTTCATCCCCACACAATCCACTCAAATCCCTTTAAATTCATCTTCTCAAATCCACTCCCCCAACCAAACAAAGCCTAAAAGTTCAATTCAGTTTAATTCAATTCTCTTGCCAAGTCCTATAACAATTCAGTATAGTTTTTTTTTTTTTTGTACCGAGTTCTATAAAAAAATGTATATGTAAAGCACTTACGCTTTGGTCCATAAGCGTGCTTTTCCACTTAGCTAGCCAGAGTTAAGATGCAAAGGTATTTATTTTAAAGACAATTACTTACAGAACAGTAAAGAAAGTATTTGAATTGTAGAATTGTGAACCTCCCTTGCAGCGATGAAAAGTAAATGCAAAAGTTAGTTTGGTAATTATTTCAAAGGATATAATTGGTTCACAGTATTGATAAACGCACCGCCCTTTACACAAGGTTATGCCAAAAGAGAACAAATGTAACAGATCTTACGATTGAAAAGGATTACAAGATGTCTAGCAAATATTGGGAGGAAAAGAATAGAACACTAATGGTAGAAAATCAAATATATTCTCCATATCGATTATCATATCAATTTATAAGTTATAAAGGAACACGAAAGTATAGAATGAAAAATATAAATAAAGGTAAATTTATAACTGATGTGTCAATCGGTGGTCAGGTCTGTAAGAGATGGTGACTGGAATATAAGCAATGCGCAGAATTGGAAAACTATTATCAATACCATTTGGCCATAACAATTTTACCTTCAGTATTGGATTTGTGTAAGTTTCTCTCCCTATAACAAATAGACAAATAAGCAAGCCGCACTATCTTGTACAAATTGTTAATGCTTGTAAACATTCTCTAAAATTCCAATGACACAAACTGGTGAAGGAGCAGCAGTCATGGCAATAGAACGTCAGCAGTTGTTGAATATGGCAGTGATGAACTTCAACCACATATCAAACTTAAAGAAAATCATATCTCAGACCAATCTGAAGAAATTGATCATTCTTATTGCCTCCAATCTTCACCAGCATAAACTGCATGATCTCCGAGCTCCTCCTCAATCCGAAGCAACTGTATCAAGATTCAAATAGTAAATGTTATGTTTTTTTTTTTTCTTCGTTACACTTTACCAGAACAAACGACAATACTTACAAGACATGAACATCATACTAATAAATTAAGTTTGGCCGTTTTTATCTTGGCTTCTGCTTTTATAAGTAGAAGCACCATCGAGAATATACAAGTTCAACATTTTGTGCATTTGTTCAATTCAAAAAACTATTTATAATTTTAAGAGCTTCTGCGATATTGTTAATGACCTAGTTTTTCCCTTTTAAGAGAAATCTAAAGAAAACAAACTAAACATTACCTTAGACGTAAGAAGAAATTCGAATCCCTTTCAAAAAAAAGCTGACTGAAAATTCTTCATTAGTTACGAGCGGAACAAGAAACATCAAGATGGATTGATAAAATCCCAATGTTTCTTGTAGTTAAAATCTTAATATAAACTCGAAACTGTTTCTATTTCAAAAGAGGGTAGAAATTGCATTCAAAAAAGGATTTCAAGGTGAAGTTATACCAAAAGTTCCAGCCGAATAAATATTCGGAGAAAGTAATATATCATTCATTGAATCCGTAGAAGTCTATAACGGGCAAAGCAGGTCTCCATAAGATTACTTTTAAAATGCAATTTATCATAAAGAATAAAGAACCATCTACAAATGCCAAATATTTCGCCATCAAGACGAATAGAGCGACGAGCCTCGAGGATAACATTTACAGGTATTACTGCTATTGCAAAAATAAACAGAATAGATTAGCATATTTACAACAGCAATGAACAAAGTTTACAGGTTATAAAATCACCAATTGTACACTACTGATATCGAAAATATACCACCTATCAAAGAAAACAGGCACCTTACGATAAACTGGTGAGTTGACAGAATGTAATTAGTAGATAAATAATCTGGAAGCATGGGATAATGCAGTAAAACCATCAGCATTAGAATGAGAAAGACACCTGGTTGTACTTTTCTAGCCGCTCTCCTCTGCAAGGAGCTCCTGATTTAATCACACCAGAAGCAAGGCCAACAGATAAATCAGCAATGAAAGAGTCTACGGTTTCGCCACATCTATGAGATGTTACCACTCCCCAATGGGCTTCCTTTGCCTGCTTCACCACTTCAATGATCTCTGTAACAGTTCCAACTTGGTTGACCTGGGTTACAACAGTAAATCATCACATTTCAATATTTATTTTCTTCAACAAAATAAAAGGAAAATTGCAGAGGAAAATTAATATACTCTCCAAATGATTTATAGAAAAGTACACAGACGCTGTTCCAGCATTTATATGGTGTCACTTAACAATGCTGTAACTTGCACGTTATTTTTTTATTTTATTTCGCTTTATAGGCTAACTCTTTTGTTTGGGTTTACTTCCTTTTACTGCGATTTGCTGCTGTGGCGATGCACAATCACTAAAATAGGGTAGTGGAGAAGTTGGTTACGGCTATTTCTTTTTCTACCTGTGTGCGTTTTGTAACTGTCCACTGCTTATATGTGTTGGTGGCATTTTGGAAGGGACAGATTACACCAAAATATTTTATCTCCATCACAATCTCTCAATTTCTGTTATGCTTATCCCTGAACACTGGGAATTATTCCAAACTTTTAGTTCCCCTGTCCATTGGGTTCTCTATTCGCCGTGGATAAGTTCCATCTCAATCGGTATCAGATTTTAGGAACTGAGCTCAACCATGGCAGCTTCAACAAGGAGTCAGCTAAGTATTCAAGAGGTGGAAGGCTCTTTGACAAAGAAGATTAATGAGGTCCAATGCAGAAATGCAAGAGAAACTGGATCAAGTAACCACCGGTCTCTCAGAGCTCTGAGAAACGTTCAAGCTAACCTCTGTCAGCATGAGGTTTTGTCAACTCCTAACCTAGGCATGCCCCAAACAGGAATTCATGAACTACGTGGGACTATAGGCTTTACCCAGAAACAACCAACTCGTGCACAAAACTATTATTCAACTAGGATTTCAAAGATTGAATTTCACAAGTTTATTGGTTTGCGAGTTAAGGAATGGCTATACAGATGTAAGCAATTTTTCTCTCTGAACAAAACACCTCATGAATCCAAGGTAATATAATCGTTTTGTATCAATCCCATGCTTATATGTGTTGGTAGCGTTTTGGAAGGGAGAGATCACTACCAAAATATTTTATGTCACAATCTCTTGATTTCTGTTCCTTGAACACTGGGAATTATTCCAAACTTTTAATTCCCCTGTCCATTGGGTTCCCTATATTCTTGGAATTTATTCTCCCTAGATAAGTCCATGTGTTTACATTTCTCTTCTTTCTACATAACCAGCATTGATTGAAATTTATGATCTTGTATTTTCTTGAAAAGCAAAATTTTCCAATATCTGTGGATATTCAACACCTCAACTTGATTCAGGATTGCTTCCATTCCATAAACAAAGGGGTTTAGTATTTAATATTTAAAAATAAAACATATATATATATATATATATATATATATGTATGTATGTATGTATGTATAAGATTATTTTTTTCATTAGGCAAAACAAAATACTTAAAAGTTATTTAAGTCACAAAAGTTACCTTAAGTAGAAGGGCATTACAAGCAGACTCAGTTATTGCTTTCTCAATGCGTTTTGCATTTGACATCAAGAGATCATCCCCAACTATCTGCAGAACCATTCAAATAAAGAAAAACTACATAAACAGAAGTTCTAATTAGAAGCCAATTTCTGTAAACTAAACATCTCAGTCGCAATATGCAAATAACCTAAATAATGCTCAATCCCGATATTGAGGCAAAAGACGACAATTTTATATGAAATTTTTTAATCCTCCCTTGCTCACATAGCCTGCTAACGAGTCAATATGACATTGAGACACTAACAATCTATTTGTTATTACTTTTTATTAAAATGTACACTTTTACTCCAAAACGGTAAAGCCTACTGCACAGCACAACCTTTGCTGCAGAAATTAACTAGTACAGAGATTGACTTGACATTAAGTCAAACAAAATAATAATTGATTAAAATTAAAAAAAAAATGAATACCTGACAAATCCCAAGACTTGAGATATACTTGATATGTTCCCAATCTTCCTTGTCAAATGGATCTTCTATCGACACAATAGGGTATTCTACAAATTCAAAAAGAAAAATCCAAAATAAACACAAAGCATATGCTGAGTAAATTACAACATTCCCGTTAGGCAAATCAAGATAAAATGGTGTACCCGAGCATAGTTCCTTGTACAACTCTATCATATCCTCTGCTGACTTAAAATTCTGTCCAGATTTTTGAGGAGATTGAAAATCTAGATCATATCTTTTACCTATATCAGGGAAAAAGCATATAAAAATATATCCAAAGGCAAAAGGAGCCCAAAATGTGTAAGGGAGTTTTAACACCATGAGGTGAGAAAGTTTGCATGACAGGAAAAGGTGTTAGCATTAGGAAAAGAAGAAAGCGGTCAATAGTGAAATACTGTAACATTATGCCGTAGCTGTGCTTATAAATTAACTACTAAGCATAGTATTAATATTCTCTATATAAAATAGAGTAGTTATCTTGAATAAGGGTATTTTTTAGGAAATCCTCTTCAACCAGAGAGGTTAAGGATATTTTTTAATGGTATTTATATTTTTCAAATTTATTTCTAAATTAAATTTCAATTTTTTTACAAAAAAAACTATCAATTGTTAAAATAATTTATTTATTATAATATAACTTCTATGAAAAATATTTATTTATTATAAAATTAGCTGCATAAACTAATCATTCATCCTATGCATTGAACAGGCTAAAATACTTTAACAATAAAACATTAAAATGATTAAGCATGACAAAAAATCAATAACAGGCTCTTGAGATTAAAATTCATAATCACCCATGCTCATCCTATAGCACTTTTAAAGTCCGTCTATCTCTTACTCTTAAAGCCCTTATTTATCTCAATTTCTAAAGTATGTGAACTCAAAATAAATTAAAAGTGGTTATCCATTAACTCCCCCCTCCTCTCCAAATAAATAAGAATTATCAGCACCAGGTCATATAATACTTGTACAACAAGATTCAGAAACCAAGTCGAAAATGCTCCCTAACTGGAATTTAAATAAAGATGACATATTACCACAGCTGATGCCTGATGCTTTTTGGTATATATAGCCATTATTGAAGTATTATTAACAGATAAGATTGTTATTTTACATCTCTGAGAAAGTAAATGATGCAGTAAAACAGTTAGCATAGGACTGCTGCAATAGTCAAATTTTAATAGCAATATGCAGTATTAAAGTAAGCAAGTATCATCAAATTCTATCTTCTCCAGAATCTAAAAGTAAAAAAGGATAAAACTTATACTTACCTATGCAAAAATTTGTAGCAGAAACATCAAGAGCTATCTTTATTTTCTCATTATAACCAGTTCTGCTAATGGCCTCCTTGACAAGATCCAGGGCTTCTCTAAAGCTGATGATACTCAAATACAGTCAGGTAAATAGAAATAAAATAAAAGACCATCAAAAGTAATTTTATAGAGTTGAAAAATACTTCTATAACAAGATTAGCGGTGAAAGTTTCATAAATATTAATTGATTTTATATTTAAAAAAATATACAAGTTTGATATTGAATCTTTGGTTGCTTAAAAATCTAGATAGTAGCCGAAAATAACGTCAATAATAGTCAAAAGCACGTAGATAAGATTAATAAAACCCACCCATTTATATTAATTTTTAGAGTATACTCACGTGAAAGTATCTTAATCTATTAATGTACTCTCTCTTCAGCAATGACTGGTCACTCAACTTATTTTATGTTTACAGTCGAAATTCTATGGAATTAATTCTGAATATAATTTTTTTTAACTTCAAACCACTTCTTTTTCTATTTAAATATGCACACACTTTAGATTCTATGTTATATGTTCATATTTCACCCAAATTTTAAAATATTCATACAACACAAAGGAAACTAGCTGGTTAATTGATCATAATATACAGATGGTAATCATAATAGATAGCATCATTTACCATGTAGAAGAGAACATAGTAATTATCACATGCAGCAGTTTGGCAAACAACATAGTGATGCCTTAGCGCACTCATTTTTATTAAAAACATGCCAAAGTTAAAAAATGTTGACTAAGAAAATGCTAGTTTAAGAGGAAAATACAAATGAAATTATTTTCATTACAAATTTATCACATATTTCTAAGGAATAGAGATTTCGCATCAATGTATCCAACAAATGACAATGCACAGTTAGAAATTAAAATTAAAGCAGTAGAGCCAGAAGTCAAATTACCAACCAGATTCATTCATGCGTGCAACTGTCATTATATTAGATAAAATACTATATACTGCAGTTTTTGGAGATATCCTTTGTTTTCTTTCTTTTCTTCTAAAATGGAGACTTTTCCCCTATTTTATGCTATTCATTTAACAGTTACAAACTTCACAGAAATTTATGGTGCCACGTGATCCTCGACCCCCCACAAAGTGAAAAAGGCTTTGTTGTAGTTGACAGTAAAGAATTTCCAAAAGCTGTAGATGTAAAGTAATTCAATAAAATAAAAAAACTTGCCTGGAGATATTAGGAGCATAGCCCCCATCTTCACCAACATTACAGTTATGTGCACCAGATTTTTCTGTAATGACAGCCTGCCCTTTTGTCATCAACAATAAATAAATGTATCAGCTTAAACATGACATCTGCAAGTGACTATTAATATTCTTTAATCCATTATTGACGGAAAAATATGTATATGGGATGGGAAATGGCAGATTGGATTGCTAAATCAACGAAGACCAAATACCACCACCATAGGAATTGTGAGCAAAACCAAAGGTAAAGACTTTAGTAGTACTACTAGTAACAGAATAGGATCTAAATCGTTGTAAGCCAGCTAAACATCAATCCAACCAAATTCCATGCAGGTAACTGGATATGTTTCTATCTCGGGAACATTCTAATAAGTGAAATTAAAAGAAAAAGATCCCTAAAGACAGAAGTAAAAGCAATAGGATTGGTTAAAAATAAAAGAAGAAATCAAGCAAAACCACCTTTAAGTGATGATAGGTCTCAGTACCCATTCTCAGTGCTTCCTCAAATTTGCTTGCTCCAATTGGGAGAACCATGATTTCCTAATAGGAATTATATAAGAAATATGTCATATCTAAAAGGGGTCCAAATCACATAGGAAACTATATCTGTTAATGTTAGAAGGTCTAAAAATAAAGAACAAAATCAAACACAACAACAAATTGCCAAATTTATGCCCTAAATAATTAAATCGGTGTTAGTAACAACGAAAATGTATAAGCTAGTTACAAGGAAAAGTATGAGCCCCAGGATATTTCACGATTGATTTGACATATAATGTAATATTTCCATATCCATTTGTCATTTAATTTCACTATTCATTAGTTTATTAGATGAAAAGAACACAAACCTAATAGAGGTAAGGCTGGTGGAACACTAATGAGAATGTCTAAGAAATTAAACTGCAAAAGAAACTATACCTGAATGGCCAGACTACTCCCAGCATGTTTTCCACCACTTATTACAGTGAAGGCGGGAACAGGAAGTGTTGGGTTCGTTTTTCCAGAGAGGTCAGCGATGTGCTTGTAAAGAGGTACCTGGTATGTTCTTGCTTTATTTTTATGATATCATGACTGAACATTTTATTTCCGGATTAAAAGTTAAATGAACTTATAGAAATATTAATTGACAGTCGTACCTCCTTTTCAGCAGCACCAGCTTTACAAGCAGCAATGGACACAGCTAATATAGCATTGGCTCCAAGTTCCCCCTGCAAAGAACATTAGAAACAGAAAAGATAAAAATGTAATATTGAGAGACCTATCTCGTTAAGATGAATTATTCTAACATGCCTGCATAAGTCCTGTTCACAACAAATGCATGATATAAGAAACAGTCTGCCTTCATCAGGGCCTCCAGAAGAATATACAAGAAAGACAATCACTAGAAATTATCATAAGAGAATTGTTCTGTGGATTTGAACTATTTGAAACTGAAAAGGAAATAAGTACGCACAAACCAAGAGAAATACAAAGAATGCTTCTATAACATCCTGTATGAATTTATCATATTTCCAGCAGCCGAAGTTTTTTCATTGTAGCTGACTACTCGACACAAAAGCATCTATTTTACAGCATTTCAGAAATAAATAATCTGATAGACACTTCCATTCCCTTGGTGAAACAGAATCTGATACTGTTCAGTTTGCTAATCTGAGTTGTATCCATCAACGTAACTAAGAAAAGCTAAAAGTCTTATATCCTTGACTAGATAAAGACAGGAAAACCATAGGATGATATTATTCAACCTTTTCATAGCATTTTACCTAATTAATAGCCTAAATTCATTTTCAAATGTAAAACAATCGAAGAAACATTGAACGAAACAAAATGTAATACGGCATATCAACAACCAATTGAATGACCTCGTAGCGCAGAAATGTTACCTTCTTCTCAGTTTTGTCGAGGTCTATCATGGCCTGATCAATCTGCGACTGAAGCGTGGGATCCATACCGATCAATGCCTCAGATATTTTGTCATTGATATTTTTAACAGCTTTGGCCACGCCATTTCCGAGATACACTCCTTTGTCTCCATCCCGTAGCTCAACAGCTTCGTACCTGAAAGGAATAATCAACCAACAAAATCGACAACGAATTGAACGACAGCGATGAACAAAACGGTGAGACGAATTGCAGGCAAAAGGAAGAGTAAGAAGGTTTACATGCCGGTGGAGTTGCCGCTAGGAACCGAAGCGCGAAACACTCCTTTGTTAGTGTGCAAGTCGACTTCGACGGTTGGAATCCCTCGGCTATCGAGGATCTGCCTCGCCTTGACTTTTGTTATCACCGATTGCACTGCTTTTCTCATGTGATTCGACTGCGGTCACCGCAAAAAAAAAGCATGCTGAGAAATTCCGATGAGAAGTGAGGGAAGAGAAAACAAGAGAGAGACGAGAGGCAGAGAGATACGATGAAGAGAACGGGATCGGAGGTCTTGGCCCTAACGGCGGCATTAACGGCATCTTCGAGTTTTCGGGAAAGTAAGTGCTTATCCAGGTACTCTTGCACTGACATTTCCACAACCACCTGCTTCTTCTTCTGCTGTTCAAAATCTTATTCACAGCTCAGAAGATATGTGAGTGTGAGTGTGTGTGCCCGCGCCCTTTCTCTCTTCTTCCGCTGGCAAAACGCGATTCGACACAGCTGCTGCTTCCCGGTGTAGTAGAAACTAGAAAACCACTCAGGTTAAACGTCGTCGTACTATTAAATAAAATTACTTCTATATTTCATTTCCTTCCTCTTGCAAATTCTTCATTTCCTTTATTCCACTAAAATAACTGTTCAACCACTTCAAATTACTCCACTAAAAATACAATTCAAATATATATATTTTGTTAGTTAGTTCATTTTATAATAATAATTTTAAGTTATATATTTTGGCACGTACTTTGTAAGTTATATTTACCTATCTTTTAATTAAGAGTATAAAATAATTTAACTCACTAACTTAGAAGTTAAAGTCTAATTTTAGTAGAGTTGGCACTATTATGATGTCAAAATTGATGCTAAAAGTCTTTGAAAACACAAGAAAGAAGCATCAATTTTCACAAAAATAACTGATGTATAATATAAAAAAATACTACTTTGTGTAGAATCACAAGTGATGATTGTTTATGTGATTTTTTTTTTCATTTATGATAAAAAATATCACTATTTAAATGTGGTAAAATTTGACTAAGATTATGGTGATAATGAATCTTGTAATAACTTTCTTTTTTCTTAATAATAATTTATCTTCATAATCCTTGAGTGTAGACATATGATGCAAATATTTAGAAATGACACACAACGCATAAAATTGAACTGCTGATGCGATTTTACTCATCATAACTTTATGATTTGATTTACTACATATGATTTAATTACAAATTGTAATATATGATAAGATTATTACGTTTAGTATTAATCATTTTAAAAAATATATGTTTGCAAAAAAAAATTATACGATCTCTTTAATGTGTAAGATGTTTTATATTGACTAGAACAAAAGTTCGTAACAAATGAAAATAATAACCGATGGATTTAATGTAGTCTGCTACAAATCAGTTCTGTAATAGAATACAGACCATTAAACATGTATGTATGATGAAGTAGTATCCCTCCCCTTGCTATTGAACTACAAATGCACTAGATGAACCTGTAAAGTGACGAATTGACCCCAATAAACCTTTTGCAGCGCCAAAATGTTTGATTCTGTATATGCCAGGAGTTACATCCTGTGGGATTCTCCATTCTATGGTGGCTTTACTGTGAGAACTGAGTTTAAAAGGTCTTGACCATTTGAAGCGCAAGCAAAAATCATCATCATCATAAGCAGAAACCCAAGTATTCTTTCCTTGGAGAAACTCCACCAGGGAAAATGTACCTTCAGTCATAAGGTCATTACGAGGGCAAGCAGACCAGAAGGTAACAGACACCATGTCACCTCGCTTGAAGGTGGAGTTCTTGGGAACATCAGAACTGCAATCCCCGAACTTCACACCAATAGGGGTTGCATCCATCACAACTGGGGTTAAGAGGCTTATTTGCTTGTTTAGGAGGTCAGGGGGCTGAGGGCCTGGTTCTACAGGCTGATCACTGATGAGAGCACGTGCAAGCTTTGTAAACTCCTGAATGTAAGCACTCAGTGTGTGTGGACCATACAGCGTGGAAGCACCCTGGCAACATGAAAATTCAAGTTATGAAGATGAACATGATGGTTAGTTACATCTCTTGCTGATATGAAGTTATGTTATTTGATAATAGTTGCATTTGCTAATGCTACAGCAATCTAAACATGTCTGTTCTCTGTTTTATGTCCCTTTTCACAAGTGTAACTAACTGACCTCGTATCTCTGCATCTCGTACTCTTCGTAAGTAGTCACATACTGTGAATAAGTATTGGTCAACCCTGCTATAACAACATGGATGTTGCTACCGAAGCCTTTGTTGCCACTTAGCACTGTTTTGACTGCATCACGAAGTCGCCTCCCAGCCATTGTTGTGAATTCTGTCAGAATTAAAACAATTACTACAAGCATAAGAATCCAAAGAAATACATAGCCTATACAAATACAAATATCAATCTGCAAGGGAAAAGAAAAAGAAATCGAATATATATATAGAACATAGTAGCACAACATATTAATCAAGGCATTGGATTTTGCACTTTATCAGATCTTAAAACATTTAGACATATAAAAAGTGAAAGACTTTAATTTAATAGCTATGATGCAGCCATCCTTTGACTTGCACCTGGTATTGCTGGAATACAGATCATCAAAATAGCATGATGCTAATAACAGTTCAACGAGTGTGTGTAATTTTTCTCTTTTCAGCTCAAAGATGTTCAACAACTTGGGTTTGATTTTCATTAAGCGGATTAATATAATCTCATTCGACCAAGGTTGTGCCTAGTTGAAACTTGAATGTTTCAAAACGTAACGGATAGAAATTCCAACAATAACATTATAAGAAATTATGACTAAGAGCTCATACCTCCAGGTACACTAAGAATAACAAACTGCCCAACTCGGAGGATCTGGATCGGAAGTATTGAAGGCTGCAAATGAACATGAGATAATAAAGGTTCACATGAGTAAAAGTGCCTTGTGATGTGAGAAAGAGATATTTGGGGATGAAAAAAGGAAGTCTATCAGAAAATGGGTGAAAAGAAAAATGAAACTTCCATAATCAAAGAACGTTAAATACAGGTCTTGGAAAAACATTTGGCATAATAACTGGAGAGAATGCATAATAGGACTTCTATCTGAAGAAAAAACAAGACTTCGAGATGCAAGAGTGATACTAAAAAATCAGTTTCCATTCAGATTATTTGAATTTAGTAAAGAAATTAAACTGGACATGCCAGGAAAAGTTATACAAATCTCTGAGGAAAGCAAATAATCTGATGAAACAGTCTCTATTCGCATCAATCCTCCATCATTTTATAAATCAGATAACACAGAACATGATTGAACTGAGCTAGGAGATTAGAACACATGTTATTCAGTGTAAATGAGTAACTTACTGCCCAATCATATGGTAGCTTCATTTCGCCAGTATCAAGCAAAACGGGCTTTGGGTGTTGACAGTCTATTTGCTCCTTGCCTGGCGTTTTAATTAAGTTGCGGACCAGCTTCCAGAAAGGATTTCCCTGACATACAATTAAAAAAAAAAAATATGCAGACTTCTAAGATTATTCAAGAATACAAGGGTAGGATAATGGTTAACCTAGGGTCTTACAGAAGTTTACCTGATCGTCACCCTGCTTAAAGTCAAAAGCTCCAGGTCCATCTGTTGTTCCAGCAGCAAATGCAAATCCCATTGCAGCAGGGCATGTTTTAACGACCTCAGAAACACCCTTTTTAGGAAGATTTACCTCAAGCTGGGAGAAATCTATGAAAGCATGTCGAAAATCAACCTTCCCTTTAATCTGTTCAGATGCTCCATTGAATAGCTCCACTGCTTTTCTAAACTGTCTATCTCCTATAATACGTGTACTTTCAAATTCATCTGGATAACTGCCAGATCAGTTTATAGGGGGCACTTTAGCAAAAATCATAATGGCTTAGGAATTTGTAAAACATAAAGAAGCATTGAGCATCCAATAAAAAATTACCCAGGTCCTCGGCCAAAGCACAATTCATTCTTTCCTCCACATGTACTATGATTGAAGTCACAAGGTAGTCCAGTGTCTATACAAAAAGCTCCAAGCACATTTGGACTAACATCTCCACAGTTTGATTGACAAAATGCAGATACAAACATAGGCTTGTCAACCTGCCTAAGGACATTACCTCTCACACGTCGAGCTACACTTGAAATTTTGGTTGCAGGTTTACCAGGAGGAGATTGGAATGAGGCAGCAAGCTCCAGTAATTTATGGTCTGCACCAATAAATTTTAAGTGAGATTAGAAACATTTTCAATTATTAATTATTATTATTATTATCAGATATCCAGCTTTTTATGACCTATTTATAGCACATACATAAACAAGGTATCACACGTATGTTTCACAAGTTTGCTCAATCAGTAAGATTCGAGGATATTTTAATCTTGTAAAAGTACATAGACAGCCCCATTTCCTTCTCAATATTAGGACTTCATGACAAGACTTGTAAAACTTAGAAGACCAGATCAGAGTTCAGAAACCACGTAACTAACTACATGAGTCAATCACATTACCCAAGTACAATCTTTGTTAGCTGCACTTGTAACGCTCTTCTTGTTGTTTGGTGGATGCTCTCACTTCTAGGACTCTTTTAGCATATCTACCAAAAATTATGATACAATAATTGGGATAAAAATGCAACAGGCATGTATAGGCTCGTGAAGACTTCAAAATGTGAAACTTACAAAAATGGGTAAAACAAGAAAGGATGCAGTGGGTCAAATCAGATTGTGATTAGCCAGAAAAGATGTCTGCCAAACGAAAACATTGACGAAAAGGTTGTGAAATAGGGGCGGATCTACCAGAATGATTATACAATAATTGGGATAAAAACTATGGCCAGAGACTACTTGAAACGTGCCAGAAAAATGCACAAAAAAGGATAAGGGAAACGGGTATTGGAGCATGCCAAAGAAATCATAACAGTAGAACAAAGCAAGGGAAAAAAATTATTGGAGCAAAGAACATAGCTAAGAACAACAGGGGAGGAGGATGTGACCGTCAAACATGCCAGTAAAATGCACCATCAAGGATATGACAGAGAAGAGTCGGACAGAATGAATAGTGTGGCTGGAAGAGTGCTCAATTTGCAAGAAGGAAGTGAAAACACGAAATCAGAAGGTTGACATGCCTAGAGTCATTTAATATGAAGGAGAAAATCATGAAAATAAAGTAGAACTCCTAATTTTAGGGACCTTGAAAGTGAAGTAGTGGCAAGTATTGGTCACGGAGGACAGTACCATGTTGAAACCATGGGGTTTTAGGTGTAAAGATAAAGAGAGATAAAAGAAATCAAAATATTTAATCGATACAAACTGTGATGCATTACAATGTATTGATGTATTCTGTTAGTTCATAAAATCTAGAGCAGTAACCTTTATTTATACTAATCATAATCTTAACCAATTAAGAAACAAGTCATGATGAAATAAGGAAATATGGTACAATTCCGCAAAGATAATGCAAAAAACAGGTTAAAGGATTATCTAACATTTTCTAAAATATGATAAGATATTTTTATATAATCCTGTCTCTTAACACAAAATGGGAGAAACCCTTTGGTCAAACCACCATTTGAGGCTTTTACCCTGCAAGGAAAAATCGTGCTAAATAATGGCATACACTCGTAAATTCCGAAGTTACTTAATGCATGTACTAAATGGAAGAGAAGTTACTTAGCTCATCCATTGTAGCTAAAAGCAAAAAACTTACATTTATCATGAAGGTTGGGAATTATGTTTGAAATTCTTCTGGGGATTCCATCATTTTCAAATTCAACAGAATCCATTCTTACAGACCCTTTTCGATCAAACCAGTCTTCCATAAATCGTGCAGCCGCACCCTTATTATCCCCACTAATTAATGAGTTTGTTCGGCTCATTGAAGTACCATGAGTAGCAAACCAATTGAAACTTCCCAAAGGACCCCATTCATCATCAACAAACTTCAACAAAGTCATTTCTTTATCAACATCATACTTGTATTTGCTTCTCTCTGCATCAGGGTTGTTGAGATAAGCACTAGGACTGCGATTTACACCAGCATCTAAGAGTTCTCCTGCAAGTTGGAGATAATTTAGCTCTAACCATGTGAAATCACCAAAGAGAGGGGAGAAATGACACAATAGGCTACCAACAACAACTGCACTTGCTAGCAAATACACTGATAGCTTCAAAAAAACGATAAACAAATTCTTAATACAGATAAAAATGTCAGTAAAACACGGCAGCCTTGAAGAAAAAGGTGAGCTAATCTCGTTCATGATTCCTATAAATTTCTTTGAATGAACTTATTATACGTATTATAGTCACTGTTGGCTATTCATTCAAGAGAACTCACTTATTATTCAAACCTCACTTTGGATTTTATTTATGCACCCCATTGCATTCATTCTCTCTACCTTTGCTTCTTTCAAGGTGCCTCTGTTGATAATGCAAAGAGGGATGGACAGAAAATTGATTTTTCTTATTCCCCACCCTCAACAAAGTCTCACTCATGAGTCAAGTGCAATGCAAGATCCTTGCACCATTTATTTAAATTACCTACTTTTCATGGTGAATATTTGAAGATCCACTTCTTTTTATAGTCCCCTGATCTTTTCATCCCTAAAGAAATAATTTGAATACGAAATTTAAAGAAATTGTTGCCGATGACACAGACAATTCAACCCTAGATGTAAAACTAAAACTAACCAACTTGCTTCCTCCATTTTTTCATTTTTTCTTCTTTCGGACATGCTTTAACAGGATGCAAAGCTACCATGATTATAAGTAACATTTAAATCATCCACATGTGCTTACATTTTTTATATGCTACCAAGGGATAAAGGACTGAGAAGGAATGACGAGTCTTTTCCTTACCCTTATTGACAAATATTGATCCTGGCCGGAGATTTTCATGGGCTTGTACTATACTTTTCTCAATGCCATCAACAATGACATCAAATGACTGCCGAACAAATCCAAGAGATGTCACAATGTACACGACATATTGGAGATAACCTCCAGGACCAGCATGAGTGTGAATTCCACTAATAGCCACATTCTTTTCAGTATAAAGGTCACCATATCTGTCAAACAGAACAAAGTACAAGATCAGGCACATAAGCTAGGGATCAAACAAAATTAAATGGAAACACCAGCTGTTATTCATGCTAGAGAACACACTCGCTTGAGAGTCCTAAAGCTCAATGTGAACTCAAGAAACCCAGGTGAGATTCAAACAAGCATGACTTGTCATGACCTGGGTCAGTCATGCCTATTCAACAGGTGTATCTTTTTTTCTGTCCTATAATCAGTCTTACATAATTTCTATTAGTTCTATCACAGTAATTTCTTGAGAGTAAAGAAGCCATTATTGATACCTTGCTTTCAGCCTCTCAATCACTTTGATGACTACAAGCTGAGAAGCCATGCAAGCATCAAGGTTCACAAACACTACCCGGTTACCCTCAGGCTGAGCAACAATAAAAGCTCTAGCTCGGAGCCTGAAGTGAACCCCAGATGCAATTTGCTCCGCATTAGCATAACCCATCATATTGACATCAGCTGCAGGACCAGTAATGTCATAGCTTCCAACACCAACCAAGTACTCAGAAACGGCATCACTCCTAAGTAGTAGCAGTGGCAGCAGCAGCAGTAAAAGGGTCCACACTCGCATGGCTGCAGATGCCTTTCAAAGGGGAAGGTAACTATATCACACCCAAATGCAAAGCAATAACAAGACTGGTTTTTGAAGCTCCCCCAGTTCTTCTCTTTCCCCTTCACAAACACACACCCAACAGAATTCCAGTTATATAAAAAAAAAAAACACACACACACACACAGATAGAAATTTAAAAACTTTCAAAACAATCTCGCAAATCCTAATATAAAATAACTATGCTTCAAAGTATAAACATGATAAATTACAGAAGCAATAAAGGGTAATTTAGCTTCTCACCACCCAAATGCAAAGCGCGATCACGAGACCATGATGAAGTAATCCAGGCTCTCTGTGAATTGCAGAAAGAAGAGCCCAGAAAACGAATAGGGAAGAACAAATTGAGAGAGAAAGAGAGAAGAGGAATAGTCAAATGAAGCCAAATGAATGAAACAAGAATGGTTGGTTGAGTGTGTGGGAACTGACACGGTTTTGGAGTAAAGGTTCCTCTATCCACCTCCTATTTAAGGTCAATTTCACCTTGGCCATTGCATGGATCAACCCATTCAAAACCAGGTACAAAGTGTAAATTATTACCCTTTTTTGTTTTTCCTTATTAAATTTTACTTTTTAATTTTATTATAATATATATATTCAGTAAATTAAGATAATATTTCGTGAATCTTTTGAAATTGCATGTAATATAATATCTCTATTGTTTCATACAGACGTTAAACTGTTTATTTAATCATATATGTTAAGTTTAATCATCTGTGTAATAACTATATACCAAAAATATAACTATTATTCATGCATATTAAACTCTTCCAAAAATAGCATCTCACATCAGTTTCTAGTAAAGAGTATGTTTTGAGAAAACATTATTACATTTCTAGGAAAAAAAAAAACGTAAATATGTAACAGCTAAAAATAGAAAACAAATTTTACAAATTAACTTGTTCATTTTAAATGATGAAAACATTTATTTTTTTTTATGAAAGTATTTAGTAACAATAGAAGTTAATTATTACCGTCTTGTAATTTAATATTTATTTTATTATTGAAGCTAATGTGTACATGCTAACATTATCTTAATTTTAAAGAAAATTACAGTAATTTCATAATAAAGAACTCTGTCATCATTTTAAAAATAATTCAATACAGTATATAATTGCAGATATATTTTTATTATTCTATCTTCTGGAATGTTATTGTTAATCAATAACTAATATATTTTTTTACAAATTGCTTAAATAAAATGGGTGAGATACTAATAAATTTGACACAATGTATGAACACAACTAGATTTAAGTGGACGACATGTGTGCAACTATCCTGAAAGTAAGCAAGTGTTGAAATTTAGCACTACCACTTTCATAATTTGAGGGATTTTAATGAAATTCAAGTTACCCACAAAAAGAAAATAATGCTTTGAAGTAGGTTCATAAAAACCTAGTGGTGCTAGTATCATGATTTTGTTTGACTAAATTCTTTTGTGATATATTAGTTATTAGGTTTACTTTGTATGTTTAATTTTGTATCATGGCAAAAAATACAATAACTAGTGTTTAGTTTTTTCTTATCCTACAATATAGTATTAGATTAATTTTTTTAATTTCTCACTTTCTACCCATTTACATATATAAGGATTACATTAAAGTTATATATATATATATATATATATATATATCACTTAGGTGTGTATATTCAAGTTTGTCAATGCATCACTTAGGTGTTTGAACTTATATATAGCCACAATAATTGAAAGAGTGGAAAAAAAATATTTGAATCTGAATGTGAATCACCGAAGTGTGTGATGGAGAAATAATGATGAAAGTGATGTCTATGATTTTACTTTAAATTCTCCGAATCGGTTGATTCTAGAATATTAGAAATAATTTCAAGAAAATATAATTAATGCTTTAAGTTAATATGAAAACTGTATTGTCGGGCAAACTTTATAATCGTGCCTTGAAAGCAAGGCAACAAACACATTAAAATTATTCAATATCTTTGAGATAATTAAAAGTATTTGCTATATATATTGAATTAATATTTGGAAGGTATTTATTAATGATATATTTTTCAAAATTGTGATTAGTTAAAGCAATCAATAATCAGGTATAAATTTGGAAAACATCTAAAGAGATGAGTCAAAGAGAAGATCCAACAAAATGGTGAATAAAGAAAGATCATGGAAGCTGTCATGGGCCATTCCTTTAACTTTTTCAGTGTACTCTCTTTTTGTTTTCACATTCATTTTTCTTCAAGAGTTTATGGTATGTTGGTGATTAAGACATATATAGATATATTAAAAGTTCTTAGTTGCTCCTACTAACTGTAATGTTTTCATAAATATTAAAAAGTTGGTTACTAAGTGTTAAAAACGACACGCGTGTACTTTTTCACATATATTGCTAATTAATTAATGTTTGTAAATTTATATTGATAATTTTTTTTGGAGGAAAATAAGTTTTCAGTTGGTATTTAAATTATATACTACATTTGTTCTGTTTATAAAAAAAATTATAAATGCTGTTAAAGGATTAAAAATAATAATTTTAGGGTTTTTTAATATTTGAAGAAATTTCTCAACAATTAATACAATGTAAATGTCCGTGTGACAGCTTTTAAGTTCTTTTCGTACAAGGAAAAATTTTAAATATCGTTTAGCACCGTTAAAATGGTTATCTCTGGCACCGTTAACAAACGTACAATATATCCAACTTTGGAAAAAATTAACTTCTTAATTACATAATTTATTCTAATAATTAATCGCAAAATTTTCGTTAATATGCATAATTATATTTAAATACTTAAGGAAAACTTTTTTTTCTAGGTAAGTCAGATTTTGACATGTCAATATCATTTTAATATTGATATATATATATATATATATATATATATATATATATGTGTGGGAATTATTCGTATTTTTTGAATAATTGATTTTACTACAGAAAATATGAACATAATTGATTAATTAAATTTATGAGCCCTTAAACTTAATTTATGTTATATTTAATTAAATACAAATTGTAAATTTATTATTGTACTTTCAGAGTGAGTGACACCTCCCTATCTTGTACTAATAAGAAATTTCTTAGCATTTTAACATTTAGGAATGATTTATACTACAAATTGTACAACTTACGAATATGGTCTAGTTTAATAGTTATTTTACTCTTGTATTCTTTAGAAAAATTGAGTTACTGTTTTCCGTATAAACACTAACAGATAAATTCATTAAAAAATTTAAATTTAAAAATCATATTTCATTATGTAAAATAAAAAAATATTGATAAACTATTCTTTTGTAATAACAGTGCAAATGAAGTTGTTCACTAATCAGATTGATCCAATATCATAAGCCAATTTTCACACAATATTACTATAAAAAAATTGCATACAACTGATTAAAAATTGTTCGAATTTTTTTTCTTTTAAAATAATTATCATAGTTTTATAATATGATCCTATTATGTAAGGATACTATGTTGTATATACATCAACAATTGACATTTAATTTTCTTCAACATAATGTAATTTAATTTAGTTTTATTTTGTTTAAATACTTTAATTTTATTTTATCATTATTTTCCATATTAGACAATTTAGTTTATTATTATTATTTTTCTTTTGATAAAATTATGTAAATATATTGGTACTATCTTGATATAGTTTATTTTGTTTACAAGCTTTAGGTCAGTGGCAAAACAAATGTTGTATTTAAAAGTGACCTTATATTCTTCCTTAGCTATGTTATAATATATAACGCATAAATATGTTAATTGTAGCTATAATCAACGGAAAATATCTAATTTAAATTGCATTTAACATCCACGTAAAAAAAAAAAAAACTTATTTTCATATCACTCGCATTTTAAAGAGTTATATGTAATTATACAAAGAGATGAGTTTGTCAAAGTAACTAACATAAACAAAATTCTTTTTATACTAATGATTTTTCAGTCTTGACATAACATAAGTTATACAACAATAATATGAAAGAATTCAAGATAAATAATACTTTAACTAATAATAGTATGTTGATTTTGTGGTATATTTTATATAATTGTAATTATCTTGTTTAGAACTTTCAAATTATCATTATCAAGTAACAATCAATAATCATAAATAATATTATATAATAATACAAATAAAAAATGTTGATTATAAATTTATAAATTAGTATTTTTATGGTATAAATATAAAAGAATATCAGTTAAACAAATACTTAACATTTAAATAAAAATATCTCATAACTCACTTGAAAAACCTCTTTACAAAATAAAATATGCATACAACGATTTTTTTCACTCAAACACTGAAAAATTTATCGTTTGAGATATACATGTATCTTTATAAATAACTCATCACTTAAGTGATATTTTCTATTAAATAAATAATATTTATGATGATTTTCTCATTCAAACAATAAACAAAAACTTGAATAAATAACTTCTTATTCAAGTGATAATTCAACATGTCAAGTTCAAAACCATAATATTTTGTATTAACTTATATAAATTATAAATCTTTCCAAATTTTCATTCATCTCATTATTTCAAATAACATCCCAATATTGTCAAATATGCCTAAGTAAATTTTAGAACACGATTATATTTCTTTGTCAAAATACAAATATTTATTAACTAATACAACTAATTTTATATAAATTTCCATGAGACAACAATAAAACATCTAAGGACATGTTATTACTTAAATTTAAAGTACATCAATGAAATCAAAATCACCCTACCTTAGTTCCTTGTATTATAAAAAATTAAGTATTAAAGAAGACGCTAAAGCACAATATTTTAATAGTTCCTTAATTCACTTCAATATAAATCTAACCATTGAAACACCCTTACAACTCAATAATAAAAGCCCACAAGTTTTGTTGAGTAAATATTTCTTGTATTGGAAAAAGGGTAAGAAACAAATGAATTATGTCAGTATAAATGGAATATGAATGTTTCTGTTAAGATATAAAAGATATATAATTTATGTTGAGTGATAAACAGGAGTTAGTTTCTATAGTTAATTAAGGAGGACATTTTTACGGAAATAAAGATAGGTCAATGTGAGAACAATAATAATACATATGGAAAGCAAATGATCAGAAACAAAAATAGAAATATATGTATACATGTCATAAAAGGAATAATTAGGTTATTTATGGAAAATGCATTGTGAGAAATCCATGGAAGATTAAACCATGGTGAAATGTAAAGCAATTGAAATTTCATAATGAATATATCACTCTTAAAAAAGATGACGTATAGACATTTAAATAAGTGTATTGTAGGTTTTGATGTAAATAAAATAGATGTCAAATTGTTCGAAATATAATTTTTCTTATTTATAGTTAATGGTAACAAAATTTATATTGTAATAAAAAATTTAACATTGAAACTGAAAATGGTAAAAGCTATGATTTAATCATGTTTTATTTGTTTGATCATGGGTGTATCTAAAACTTGTAGCGACACATGTTTGATTAGTTGTAACATAACATCCATTACTGAAGAATGTAACTCAAAAAATTGTTAAATTCGATATGGGTTTAAATGATGATTCATTTGTTCCAATTGAAAAATAAACGTATTCTAGATCTTATATCAAACGGGCTCATACACTATATAGGATCTCATATTTCATAATGAATTGTTTTTAATTTGGTAATTAAATTATTTTTTTATCATTTGATAAACAAAACTTTTTGGACTAATGTTATACTAAAGTTAAACTCTTTATTTTTACTGTAAAAAAAAAACTCTTTATTTAATTATTGTTACTATAACTTTTTTAAAATACTACTGCCCCAACAAATGCTTATTTTTCCAAAAAATTAAAATAGTATTTTATCTAAGTTCAAATATAAAAATATAACTATTTTTCCTGTTTGTATTAATTTTTTTTCGTATTTGAGTCAAGAAGTTCATGTTTGTATTTTTTTTTTCGTTTATTCAAACAATTACTCAAAAACTCTTGGGTTAAACTCTATTAAAAATATGTCAAATCTGCGCCTTAATTTTCTGTCTTTCTTTGCGCAAAAGGTGGTGACAGAGAAAATCAGAGTGCATGATTTTGATCGTTGAGTTGCTGTTCTTTGAATCGACCCATCGTCACTCTCTCACTCTGATGCTCACACCAAAATGGTGAATCCTCGATTTCCACGTTCCACCATCCCAACTCTCACTCTCTCCACTTCTGCTATCTCCATCGCCTTCTGCATTATCTTCGCTCTGTCTTTTCTCGTCACGCATTCTCATTCCTCCCATCACACGGTAATATTCAGCCCATTATATTTTGTTTTGGTTCAGTGATTTTTCCAGAGGAACAGAGGCTTTTTTTTTTTTTTTTTTTTTTTATTTCTCGAATTATGACTTATTTGCATATGGGTTAGCTTAATTCGAAGAGAAAATTGGTGGGGTGGGGTTAGTTTTGGACCTTATCGTAGGGGTTCAAATGGGTTGGGATCCAATCCTCTCCGGACCTAGTTGCGAGCTAATTTAGTAACTCGGGTAACAGAGATGACAGTGTTACCAGAAATAATAAAAGTTTGTATTTTTCTATTGAAAGTACAGAGATTTGATGAAGGTAGATTAAATCGTTTTTGTATTTTGAACTAGGCTTGACGAGTGATAATTTTATTGGGAAACAAACAAGGTGTGTTTTGGTTTGATTTGTTTAGTTGGTGTAGCCGCGGAAATTTGCAATGGAAATGTTACTACTGGAAAAGGAAACAAGTTTATTTAATTTGTTTTTTTTTTTTTTTTCTGAGAAAGGACAACCATTGTTGTTATACTTTTGAAACTAGCCTTGACTGTGTGTTGTTTTGATTTGTTCATGTAGTCTGAGAAATTTGCAATGGAAATGTCACCACTAGAAAAGAGAAACAATATGTTATTTTCTTTAGTTTGTTTACTTTTCCTGAGATAGCACAAATACTGTTGTTAAGCTTTTGAACTAGCCTTGATCTGTGCTAATTTTATTGTGAAACAAACGGGGTTTATTGTGATTTGTTCTTGTAATCTAGGGATTTTTCAGTGGAAATGTCACTAATGGAAAGGGAAAATCTTTATTACTTTCTTTGTTTGTCCTTTTCTTTTCCTGGGAAATGAGTTTTCTGAGTGAAGCTAGGTCACTGTTCTGTTGTTGTGGTGGTGAACTAGGATGCTAATGGTGGTGTTGAACACGGATTTGAATCAACAAGGAGACCCATTCTTGCTCTGAAAACAGATCCCCTCAAGCCTCGTTTGGACCAGATTAGCAAGCAAGCCGATGATCATCACTCTTTGGCTCTTGTGTATGCTTCCTATGCACGCAAGCTCAAGCTTGAGAGCTCAAAGCTTGTCAGGGTTTTCGCAGAGCTATCTCGGAACTTCATGGATCTAATGAACAAACCTCAATACAGGCCTCTTTTTGGGAGTGATCTATCCCACATCGATGAATCAGTGCTTCGTCAATTGGAGAAGGAAGTGAAAGAGCACATCAAAACCACACGCCAGGTGATTGGGGATGCAAAGGAGTCCTTTGATAACCAGCTCAAGATTCAGAAGTTGAAGGATACAATTTTTTCAGTGAATGAGCAGTTAACCAAGGCAAAGAAACAAGGAGCTTTTTCAAGCCTCATTGCTGCCAAGTCAATTTCAAAGGGCTTGCATTGTCTCTCCATGAGGTTGATGGAAGAGAGGATTGCTCATCCTGAAAAGTATTCAGATGAGGGAAAGCCAACCCCTCCAGAAGTTGAAGATCCTAAGTTGTACCACTATGCCTTATTCTCAGACAATGTCCTTGCAGCATCTGTAGTGGTCAATTCAGCAATGAAGAATGCAAAGGAGCCCCACAAGCACGTGTTTCATGTTGTGACTGATAAGATGAACCTTGGAGCAATGCAGGTGATGTTTAAGCTGAAGGATTATAGTGGTGCACACATTGAGGTTAAGGCAGTGGAGGATTACAAGTTCCTTAATTCTTCTTATGTGCCAGTCCTTAGACAATTGGAGTCTGCTAACCTGCAAAGATTTTACTTTGAGAACAAGCTTGAGAATGCCACAAAGGACACAACCAATATGAAGTTTAGGAATCCAAAATATTTGTCAATATTGAACCATTTAAGATTCTACTTGCCAGAAATGTATCCAAAACTGCATAAAATTTTGTTTTTGGATGATGACATTGTGGTTCAGAAGGACCTTACTGGGCTATGGAAGATTGATATGGATGGCAAGGTGAATGGAGCTGTAGAAACATGTTTCGGGTCATTCCATAGATATGCACAGTACATGAATTTCTCACACCCCTTGATTAAAGAAAAATTCAGCCCAAAGGCTTGTGCATGGGCTTATGGAATGAATTTCTTTGATTTGGATGCTTGGAGAAGGACAAAATGCACAGAAGAGTATCATTACTGGCAGAATCTTGTGAGACTTTACTCTTAGTATTTTACCACAACACTTTAGTTATTCATTATTTTGCATTCTCAAACAACATCTAGTATTAATACCATTTGATACATCACTAGCAATGGTGCTAGAGGCTGAATATTCAGATACTACAATACAAATAATTTCCTTGTATTAATTTTTAATTGGGGCTATATCATTTCATACTCAAAGTGTTGTGTTCATGTTGCTGCAGAATGAGAACAGAACACTATGGAAACTAGGGACATTGCCACCGGGTCTAATCACATATTACTCAACAACAAAGCCACTGGATAAGTCATGGCATGTTCTGGGACTTGGCTATAACCCAAGCATTGGCATGGATGAGATCAAGAATGCAGCTGTGGTGCACTTCAATGGCAACATGAAGCCATGGCTTGACATTGCAATGTCTCAATTCAAACCACTTTGGACAAAGTATGTTGACTATGAAATAGATTTCGTTCGGGCCTGCAATTTTGATTTCTAAAGGGTTTTGTTTCACGCAGTTCATTTGCTGTTTAGTTTTTGATATATTATGCTTATACTGTTAACGTAATTCCCAGCTGGTGTAGGGAAAAAAAAAATCTTGCTTCTTTCTCTGATTGTAAAATTCTTTTGTATAGTAATTCTCCCATTTCTTTATTTATTCGCAACATTAATGCAATAATGTTATTTTTAAAATATGCTTCATCTGAATTAAATGTTCCACTCTGGTTTTGGTTGTTTTATTTTTGTCTTAAATAGACTTCAACTTTTGATTCTGATACTTAAAATATATATTTTTTAATTTCTATACGTACCATTTTTAATTTTTGTAACTTTAGATTGTAGAGATTATTATAGGAGATTAAATGTATATATAAGAATTAAAAGAGACTAAAATGGTATATCTAACAGGCAATTAAAATAGTCAATTTCTTCTAATAAGAAAGAAAATAAAATTTGTATATAAGAATTAAATGAGTAATTATTATTATTATGATCTTACAATTTTATTATTCAAATCTAGATTTTAACTGTAGAAAGTGTTCTTGAAAATCATTATATTTTTTATTTTAAATAGCTTTTGTCAAGTTATTACTGCTGAATTTCCCAAATAAAATGTTGATATGTTTATGAAATTGAATTTCGTTATGAACTTATGTTAAATATTTAGTTTTAAGCTAGCTACTCAGAAAATACATGTAATCTATAAAAAAAGTATTATTTAAAATTAGTTATCTATGAGTTTAGAATTTTGTAAATTGAAATTTGAAATACAAATTATATCTTTTATTTTATTTTTACAATTTAAATTTTAATACACATGACTTGAAGCAGAAATTGAAATAAAGGGCGCCATTTTCAAATTGTGAACCGGGTTGAACAACAGCACGGCTCCAATCTATCTATTTATATTATCCGTTCATAAATAAATACCCCTAATTTTTTCCCTCTCATAAAAATTAATAACTAAATAATTCAACAAACAAACAAAAAAGCTCTGTCTTCTCCTCTGTCATCGTATTAGGAATGAGAAGGTTACCGTGCCTTCTCCTCCGCCGTGCATGAGCTTCCTCCGCCGCCACCATGCCGGCCACGCGTCCTTCCTCCGATCTGATTATCCACCGCCTCGCTTCCTCCGATTGCGAAATCAAGCTCAAAGCCATTCGAGAGGTAAAGAATCAGATCATCGGCAACCGCACCAAAAAACTCTCCTACATCAAGCTCGGCGCCGTCCCCGCCCTCGCGGCGGTTCTCGCCGGCGCTGATGCCGATTCCGCTCCCGGCTCCAGCCTCATCGTCCAGTCCGCTGCCGCGCTAGGCAGCTTCGCCTGCGGCGTCGATGCCGGCGTGCGCGCCGTTCTCGACGCCGGAGCTTTCCCTCATTTAATCAGGCTCCTCTCTGCCGCTGACGACAAGGTAAATTCGATTAGTTACAGCGTGTTTTTTCTCGTTTACGTGTTTTGTTTCTCAGACATTGGTGCTTAAGATGATGTTGCTATTGCGAGAAATGAGGAAGCGCTGTTTGTATTTCTCTGTGATACATTGGAAGTAAGTTAGGAATTGAATAACTCGTTTGAAAATAGTCATATGTTTATCTTGTAATCAACTACAGTTTCTAGAATGGGCGCATTTTAGCTTGTCCGTAATCCTGTCTTTCTTTGTCTTTGTTAGGTTGTGGCATGTTGATGTAGTGTAACCTTACTAGGGTTCTGTTGATCTACCAAGTATAATCACTTAGTACTTTCATATTTTATTTTAGGTTGAATGGACAGAGGTTTCAGGAAATGCATTTGTTATTGTTTCTATTTAACCTTTGGATGTTAAATATTTTTCAAGACTTCTTTATGCCTTTTATCCTATTGTGTCGTGCAGTAGGTACAACAAAACATACCTGCCTAACCTTACTACAATAATAATTTTTGTGATATGTGATATGCCTGTTGTTTTTCTCTTTTTTAATGATCTAATAGCCCCGCCTCCCTCTGAGTTCAGGTTGCCGATGCTGCTGCTCGCTCTTTAAGAATGATTTATCAATCAAAACTAGCTCCAAAGTACGATTTTTATAAAGAACAAGACATGGGATTTCTTCTTTCACTACTGAAAAGTGGCAATGAAAATCTTACTGGACTAGGTGCTAGCATTGTTATTCATTCCTGTGAAACAAGTGATGAACAAAATATATTATGCTGTGCTGGTGCTTTAGAAAGACTTATTAGTCTTCTTGATGGCTCTCTAAGCCAGCGAGATTCTAGTTTAGAGTCCATTGCTGCAATTCTTAAAAACAATCCGGAAGTTGTATCTAAATTTGTGGACCTTCAAAATGGAAGAGCTTTGAGTTCAATAATTGAATTAACCAAGGACAGATATTCTCAGACAAGGTTATTAGCTTCCTTGTGCCTGATTTGTGTAAAGAATTCGTCTTCTTGCCATCTACAAGACACAGGAATCGAAACCAAATTGATAAATATTTTACTTGAGCTCCTTGATGATTCCGGTAAAGTTGGAGACAATGCTTGCTTTGCCTTTTCAAGTTTAGTTGCTGAAAAAGAAGACATGCAGAAGTTAGCATTTGAGGCAAATGCTATTGATAAGTTCAACAATCACTTGCAAAAGTGTGCCTTACATCCCAAACGTCTTGAAGGGATATTTCTAGCCTTAGCTGCTCTTTGCTCAAAATTGGAGTGCTGTCGGTCTAAGTTTCTTTCATTGCAGGTGTGTTGTTTCATGGAAACTACTAGTAAAGCTTATATTTTTTGCTAGGAACCACTTTTTAATTCGCCCCCTCCCCACCCTATATATAGTTGTCTTTCTTGATTTGGAAAATATAAACAACAAATGAAAATTAAAAAGAAACCTACAAATTTAACTCCGATACTGATTTACTTGAAAGTAGCCTTCTCTAGAATGTTATTGAGTTTTTCTTTTGTCTCTTGTCCCTCCTTTCTGTGTCTTTGTAATTTTGGCTATGTGAACGTGGTAATGTTTTGTATTTATCATGTACCACTGACGAAAAACACACAGCATCGCTTTTTCCATGTCTGCTTGTGCTTGCAGTTATTTTGTAGAACAATTTAGCTTAATGTTAAACACAGTTTAAGGGTTTTAAGATTCAGTCTGGAAACTGATGCTGTAGGGTTTCAACCAACTTCTTTTCTTTCATTTGTAGGTATGCTTTATGTTTATTCTCTATTAAATGGTTAACTTTTTTTAGGTTGTGTCATTAGGCTCATACTTTTTTTCTTACTTGCAGCACTTGCTCAGTCATACATACATATTGGAGCTTCCATATAAATGCAATTTTTGCTTATTTTTCAGCAGAAATAACTTGTGTGTGATATTGCATTAGCTTAGTAAATATGTCAAGTGGTGGTACCAGAATCTGCTGTAAAGAATGGAATCCCCCATTAGTTGTTAACATGATGTCATGGTATTGAATTGAATTATATATGGGTGGTAGTGAATTTAGCATTTATTGATGTGCTGTAGATATACTCCCTACAACACGAGCAATTGGGCATGTTTGACATCGTGCAATGTGTTTCTTCTTGATACATAGATTAAATGATAAGCTATTTGTGTTTCATCTGAATCTTGTAATGGAAAAATTTGCCCCTGCCCTGTAAACTATGAACTTAGATACTAAGTCCACTTGCAATTTCTGTTTCATTGTTTGTGAATATAGGTCCTGAATATATTAGTTGATGCCTTAACATATGATGATGCCAACGTGCGCACTGCAGCTTGCATTTGCTTAAAAAATGTCTCACGCTCAATCAAGGTGCATAACTTGTGACTAATGGCACTCTGTCTTTCATGTTATGTGTAACATAGTTCTCATAAAATTCCATTCAGAATTTGAGTGCAGGTTATTTCGTGAACGAAAGGATTATTGCTACTTTGTTTCGGCTTCTATCTGATCTTTCTACTTCCGTCCAAGTATGTCTTATCACATTTACAACGTTCCTAGTTTTTTGTATGTAAGTTAAATTGAGTATATGCTGGCTTTCTTTCCTGGAGAAGTGCAGAAGGGAAATTGCCAGCCAATCGTGCTAAAGGATTGAAATCTAAACCGTGAATCTGAGGGTTAACATAGCAATTACATGTATAATTTAAGGTTAATATGTGCAAGCTATTCTGATGATAACTTGGATCCTATTCTCTTACCTGTTCCTGTATTGATTGTAGATTAAGCCTAAACTTGAATTGTTCGAGGATTAGACTTTTTATAGAGTGCTTGACGGATTAACTTGGTCTTGTTCTTAATTTCTAATTAACTCAATATTATTTGCCTAATAATTAGGAAGCTATGGTAGACAATTTTTGTCACAATTAATATCTGCAATATTTGTTTCCATTTTGTGTTTGTATATTGTATTGTATCACCCATTGGATATTTTATTTTTTGAAATGGTCACCATTTATCCACTGATGCTTGTTGATGGTTTTCTCATGGAGTTACATGCTTGTGTTGACTCTTTTTAACATGCTCGCATTGAACATTTGAGTAGTTCAGCACTAAATATAAACTGTGAAATGTGAATGACTCGCATGAAATTTTTTTATTGATTATAGGCATCAACCTTTACACAGAATAGAGATCCTAAACTTCAGCTAATTACAAGGAAATGACTAGAAAAAATCTGTCCAAATGATGACAGAATCAATTAACAAAACGGTAGCCTATAATGTAGCCAAGAAATTTGCAGATGAGAGGTACACAAAAAGAAACAAGATATCTGTTAAAATAATGAAATAAGGTAACATCTAGTTCACATTGGATTTGGAAGTATGGTATCAAATATATATTGTAATTCATGCTTAGTAGGGTGAGCTGACTTAAAGTGTTAATATTTGGGATAAACTGTTGCACAATGTGATATTCAGAAATATTTTCTTATTGAACCATGCTGTCAAATACACAGAAATGGACATTTTACAGGAGAATCTGGTGTATTGTTGAATAAACTCAAATTACTGAGCGCTAGAAGCGTTTTTTATCTTGCTCTTAATTGAGTTTATTACAAATGTAATACATGTTAACCTATATTGATTAAATTAGAAGCTTACCTTTAGTTATATGCAATGACATTTTCTCCACATAACGTTGTTTTCCACCCTTTCTCACAAAATTATACTTTCTTATTGATCATGTTCAAATAAACTTTCCCTTCGTTAGTTTTCTTAAAACTTAGTAATCGTAACTTTTTCCACGTTGCCAGGTTGCGGCCCTTGGTGCTATTAGCAACCTAGTGATTGACTTTACACCACAGAAGTCTAGATTCATAAAATGTGGAGGTATCAAGGAGCTTGTCCAATTGACAAAGTCTATGGATTCATCTTTACGGTTAAATGCTGTATGGGCCTTGAGGAACATGGTATTTCTTGCGGACAAAATGTGTAAGGAAGAAATTTTCAGGGAGTTGACAGCGTCTTCTGTAGCTAGCCTTATCTGTGGTAATGATCTCCATTGCCAGTTCCTACTTTTTCTGATCAATTGGTGTGTTCCAAAAAACTTGTTGTCACTGATTCTATATAACTGCAGATCCAGAGCCTTCTGTTCAAGAACAAGCTCTGGCCCTTGTTCGCAATTTGGTTGATGGATGTATGGATTGTGTTGAATATGCTTTTGCTGACGATGGTATCATACTGGATGCTGTTGGAAGGCAATTGCAAAAATCTTCAAAAATTGAAATTGGGATACAGGTTGGAAATAACTTTTTGAAACATTCATAGTTGGAATGCAGTCATTACAATGGACACTGTTATTGATGTTATAATCTAAAAATATGTATTATGATTATGTTATGGTTCTCCTTTCTGTACCCCTGTCCACCGTCTTTTTTGGGTTATGTTATACAATAGGAGCTGTAGGTAAGGGAGGAAAGAAAGATGATTGGTTTCACAAAATATTTTTATGCTAGTGAAATTCTCAAAATTTTGTTTATGCAACGACAGATTACAGAGGGAATTCCGCTGGAAAACATAGATTGAGTAGCTAAAAGATGAAAAGAAAGATGCCCAGAGAATGCAATTAGCAATCTCCACCCAGGCATCTCATGACTCTGTATATGCTTCCTATAAATATTTAACTTACTCCTTGACAGAATCCTCTCCAAACACCATTGACACACAGTTAGCTGTCTATTTTGTTATACATAGGGTCCCCTAGTCAATTTGGGTCCACAAGTGAATATTCTTTTATTTATATCTCTGTCACAGCCCTTATGTGCTCCTTATTTCTCCTAGCGTAGACTTCAGTTCAGTGCCTAACATACCACAAATGACCTTTTAAAAGTTTGAACAAATGAATGCTCAAGATCTAAATTATATCCCATAAGTTTAAGTTATTAGGTAAAGGCATAAGAATGATTTTTATATTATATTTCTAGCACACTCCCTCACGCAAAAGCCCCATGGGTCTGAAGTTTGGACAATGCACAAGCCTAACTACTTTTGCTGGAGTTAAACCTTTTTTAGAAGAACGGTGATGCCATGGTACCAGAGTTTCTATGACTAGGTTATATTTTTAAAATTTACCACTGTAAATCAGTTGCATCAAATGTTTATTGGGGGCAACAGTAGATCCAATTTCATCATTTTTCTTGTATGGTTCAATCAAGTCATTTTGAGATTAATATCTTGTTTATTTATATTACTTCGATTTTTGAGAGCATGATTACGTCAATGTGATTAGGGCAAAAAAAGTAGGAAATTAATAAATTTTGAAGATTTCAATGGAGGTGTAAGGGTTGAACAAGGTATCTTTGTCCCTGACAAGATAAAAATAACAAATTAGCACAATGAGCATATGAATAAAGAAACTGCAATTCTTTTGAAATCTTATTCTTCAAGCTGATTGTTATCTATCCGTGTAGGGGATGTACTTACTGAGCAATATTGCATGTGGAAATGAGTCTCATAAACATGCCGTCATGCAGCTACTCTTTTCAAAAGCTGAAAACGGGTCTAACTCTTTCTTTAGCCAGTTTTTGCTGAGCAATGACAGTCGTTTACGCCCATCTGCCCTTTGGGTCATAGTAAATCTCACGTTTCCTGCAAGTCCTGGTGTATTTGGTAGGATTGTAAAACTGCGTAATGTTGGAATTGTTTCTCAAATCAAGAAGATGGTCAATGATCCTTGCATGGATGTGAAGGTCTTCTAAACTTCCTTTGAAACTGATCTTGTTCTTTACTCACTCTAGACCCGAATACATGTAAAGGATAGCATATTCATACTAACTAATAATGCTAGTTAAGCAATTCATGCTAGTTAAGAATGTTAGTTAACCTTTATAAGATTAACTTCATTTCCTAAATTATCGTTCACATTAGTTGATTCAAACTTCAATTTTATGGGACCTTGTTTCAAATGGGAATACCCTTCATTTCACAAGAATAAAAAGGGTTCTTGAAAATAAAATTTGAGTTAAATAAAAGGTATTTTAAGGATGATTTAATTAAATAGGGTTGCATGAGTTAAGATTTGCTTTACTCATTTAATAAATTTTCTTTTGTTGATGCAGCTTCGTGCAAGACAAGCACTTGGGCAGATTATTACTTTCGGTGATAATTAATTGTAATCAGTTACTCCATATTCATAGTCCTTGGGCTACAGGCAAAGAGAAATCTCGATAGAATTCATTTTCTCGCATCCCCACCTTATACGTAAGGTGTATCCAGTCTTGTGCTTCAGCATCAAGTATGGTATGTATCAGCGGATGTACATCAATGACTTGTTATCTCTTCTAGAAGTTCATTTCTTTTCTATTCACGGAGGCCACTGGCAAAATTTATTATGCTATTGAAAATTGGAATTGTTGACTGTTATTTAGTTATTAATATCTGCTTAACCTTGATAGGTTAACATGATGCTAAAACTGTATAAAGTTGGCAGTGGTTCAATATTCTATGACAGGAAAACAACTTTATACAGTGAGCTGATGATTCTATTTCTTTCATCTTTGAGATATGTTCATATTTATTTAGGGTCTGCGAAGTAGTGTTCCGGTCGTTGATGAAGATTTATTTTTTCCTCGTTGTTTTCATACTTTCTCGATCCTTTTTTAATTTTTTGTGCTGCTACTAGTTTGTCTATATGTTTCCCTTGAAGTTTTTTTTTAGAAGTATCTACTGTGTCAAATTGATACATGTTTTTTTCATGCTTCCTTTGCAGGTGTATAAAGTTACTTTGTATTTTTTTGAACCAGTCAGAGCAGTGTGAAAGTTTTTGAATTTTGTAAGCACTCCTGACCAGGTCACCTCAAAGGCTCTTTCTCTTTCGGAAGATCAAAGTAGATTTACAGGGTTTAGTATTGTACTATATGAGTAGTGAATGTCAATTTTAGAACTTAGTTTCGATTTCAATCTGATTCTGGAATGCTACGAAGGATTGAATGGTATGTGTAAGCAAAATGTCAAGGGGGTAATGATTGAAATGTATCTTTGCATGTCTTGTAAAATTTCTTTTCTGGGTCATCAGATTACTCTTGTTTCTTTTGGGAGAGGGTAAAAGCAAATGCCCAATTTTTCTAACCTGTCCCAAAGAATTAGCTTCAAATCTGAATGCTTGAGAAAATTAGTTTGTGAACCAAACTTAGTACCTGTACTTCATTAGCAGCAACGCATTAATTAATTAATTTATTAGCAGATTAAGCTTATTATATGTCATTCCAAACGAGATAGTTTACCATGATTCGAATAAATCAAAATTATGGTGACTAATTTAAAGTCTTTATATAAATTTAAAGTTAATTGGTATTAAGTAAAAAGGTTGTTAGTAGATATTATTTATAGAAAACTTTATCATTACACCATTACATATTATAACAAAAATACAATTGTGTAAGTAGATAAAAAATAGTTACAAAAAACGTGCATCCTTATATATAAATAGTATTCACATTACTTTCAACATGTCAAGCTTTAACCATCATTTCCATTACATTACATTAACTTTTATAAATCTTATTCACATTAAATAATAATTACATCTAAAAACATTATCTTATTTAATTACGTTAACAATATCTAATTAGTTTCTAAATATCTCCTGAAACATCTCAATTACTCAATTATAATAATCTTTACATTCATCTAAACACTCTATCAATTTCATATTTTCTCCTCATTTATTCAACCAAAACATCTAAGAAATTGGGAAAAAATTAAAACCACTAAAATTCTACTCCACCAAAACGATTTCAGTATCACTATATTATCACTGAAATGGTGTTCTATACATACACACTATGCTGAGATCGTGCTAAGGTAAGGACACACGATTTTAAGTAATATTACCTAACCCCATAGCAAAATTATCTTGACACGATTTCATCTGTGAACTACGAGTACGATTTATCCACTGTGGGGATAAAAAAATTTATGCATTATGGAATATCCAACCAAAATTTCAAGAGATTGGGAATTTTGTCCAAGAATGCATGGAATGACAAACCCATAGACCACTTACAGCAAAACAAAACCAAAAAAAGACAACAGAACTCCCAACACACCTACCCAAAGTTCAAGCTTCAAATGAAGATTTGCTACTTAACAACAATAAAAAACCAGATAACTGACTATTCCCTGTGCATAACCGATTATGCTACTAAAAAGAACTACATAAATCATATAATCTTGGAAGTGATTCTTTTGTGTATTTTTCTTACATTAAACGTGTTTTTGATGCAGGAAAATGGGTCTTCAAAATATACCTTTAGTTGTTTTTTTTAGTAGTTTAGCTTGAATTCTAGCTATTGGTTATACTCTTACAAGAAATGTGTACAAGTTTTCATCCCTCTTGTAAATTCTTCATTTCAAACTGTCTAAATAATTGAATGTATTTGTAAAGGTACAGAGATATACACAATTTACAGAATGCATTATACTACAACAGAAGAGGACACAAAAAAGGAATTTCGAGAGAAACATGTTGCCTCTGATATCAAAATTCGAAGGTCCTAACTTATCAACCCATTTTTTATGTGTTTGAGTCATCTGAAGGCCATATTACAGTTTCCATGAGCCTTTCCCTCATCAGCTCCAAGTTTTCATCATGTATTTCTTGATATATCTCAGCGTGATTACATTTCTGCATGGAAAAAGAGATTCAGAATAGGAAGGTTATAACATTGTTGAGTGCATCACCCCTTCACAAAGGGTTATAATTTTGAGTTCAATTACCTTGATCCATTTTCCATATAGGTGAAGCCGTGTTATCATCACTCTTTCAGCAAGTTCATGTTGCTCCTATCAATGGGCCAAGCGAAAAATGACACATTTTCCATCAGTTAATACTTTGTGAAATGTTACTATATATCAGAACATGTGTTTTACAGAAAATTATCTGATCAATATCCTGTTTGAAAGGCACTATACTTAAAGCAGTGTAATGTAGACGTGAAAAAATTGGAGCTGTGGAATTGAAGGAAACAAAATCTGGACAATTTATTAAGGCATACACCAAGTAATTTGATAGATGTTATCGCCTTTTCTATTATGAAATTGTTTTCTGCTCTGAACAATAGCATGCTTATGAAGATGGTTTTTCTTTTAACCAGCTTCAGTGTTGGAAAACATTGTGGCATAGGAAGAAAAACAACAACCCTTGACACCAAAAATGTTGATTGTAGTACTTTTTCAATTCTCAAATTTAGATATGTATTGGCTTACAAAGTTGTAGAAAATTTTCAACAGAGTAATCAGAAGAAAAAAAAGACTTAACTACCAACATTCTAGAAATTATCAGCAAATTATATAACTCGTCAGATTACATACCTTCCCCAGAGATCTTATAAAATGTTTCCTATCAGCTGGATCGTTTGTTGCAACGAAACTATCAACATGGAAAACACAAATAACAATTAGCTAAAAAATAAACCTTACTATGCGTACGAAAAGCTATAATGAACTTTACTATCAGATAAATGTTGCAGAAAACTAGAAACTGTGAAAGGTATCCATGTGCATTTACTCCTTTACTGCTTTATATGTCAGGACTTCTCATGGAACTAGATTTCCTGCATTCACACATTCATGCATTCCCAGGCATTGAATCACTCGGTTCAAGTAAAATAATCATACTGAACCAGCATATTTGAGAAACTTTCTATATAGAATGTCTGCAATCTTCTCTTTTTCACAAGTTGAGGTTGAACAACCATGTCAAAAATTTAGGAACTTTTTACATGTCACATAATGGAAAGGACTAAAATAATTACAAATTAACATTCTAGCTACAACATGCATTTGACTTACTTATAGAACCACGTATATTGAGGAGGGTTCATCTCATACAACTGTTGAAGAACAGTCCTCACAGCCTTGTATGTGAAATAGTTGAGTATTTGCTGTGTGTATCCAAAGATGAAGCAAGTCAAATTGCAAACAGCCAATATAAACTATAGAAAATTAATCACACATTTTATCACGTGTCATACCAATGATTAGCAGAATTTTTTTACTATTTTCAGTACCTTTTTAACATCATGAAAAGTGTCCTCATATTGGCCTCCGAGCTCGTTGACAATAGTGAGTCTTTTGGTCCTCTTCTTGTGCCTGTTCTGCTTCTTCAAACTTGTGTTAACACTGTGATTCTGAAGGAAGGAACTACTGAGTCTGAGAAAGTGTTTTTTCTTGAGGGTCAGATTCAGACTATTGCACACAACACTCACACTAGTGGTGGGGCTTAGAGCTTCCATGCACAAACATGGGGAACTGTGCGAGTCCACCACAACAGATACACCTCTCACCATGCTATCCTCAAACCCAGATGAAGCTATTTCTGAAAAAGTGCAGAGTTGATAATTTGAAAGATCAGTGGAAATGGAAAATCATTGTAGTCAAAGAGAGATAGATAAATAGGTGCATGCTCCTTTTGAAGCTGGGATTTTGAGGTGAATCTTAACCAAACAAAAATTCTGAGGTCCAAAATTTTCAAACCCACATGAGTCAAGAATAAATATTCATGATTTTTTATACTTTTATCACTTCATTAATTTTTATATATAAATTTAGATATTTTTAAATGTCTTTTTACTAAAATTTTCGTTTTATTAAATGTTTATATTTTTGTTATATTTTTTTAACTGAGTACTAGATGATGTGATTACTATTTTACATAATAATTGTTTATATTTTTTCACATGAAAAACCAAAAGCATAATTAACTAAAATTTGAATTCCTCTTAAATTTGAGTCTTTATAATTAAATGTTTACTAAAAAGTTATTTTTGAATTTAAAATTTTAATAATTTTTAACTGAATTTAAGTCGTTAATTGAGATGATATAACAATTTGATTCTATAGTCTTAAAATAAAATATTATTAACTTAAGCAATTAAAAAATAAAATTCAAGAATCTTAATTATCTCAGTTGAAGTTGACATATTTTATTTTATAATTAAACACTAAAAAAATCAAACTAGTTAATTAAATACAACTTAGTTTGACCCAAAAAAACTCAGTATTCTAAAAATGTGGATGGTAAAATAACTGGTTTTAACACTGATATTGTTTAGATTTTGAAGGTTTTTTTATTTCTTGCCATGTAAGGTTTGATTCTTCTAGAAGTCGACGGTCAGAAAACAAAAGATAATTTTAAGTGTATTTTTTATTTATCTGTTTATTTGTAGTGTCTTTATGTTGTCGTGAGCCTCTGACCCTGTAATGTTTTAACATTTTTATCATCTTGCTTCAATTTTGATGTTGGATTGATGTTTACACATCTATATCAGAACCAGAAACCACTTTTATTTGCAATGGTTAGCTTATATTTTCTTTTCTTTTCTTTCATTATAAGGTACTTTCTCTCCTCCACCAGAGCAAAATGTGAAACTAGTATTAGATTGTTTAATTTCTAGACTGCAATGCTTTAGTCATCAAAATTATTTTACATTTTTTTATAGGAATGTTATTTTGATAGAATTAACCCTATAAAGAAATGCTGTGAATGATTTTCAGCCAATAGAAAAGGGATGAGTGGAGAAAAAAAAATGTTGATTATAAAACAAAATAAAATAATGTCAATTTGACATAACTTTCAAACCGCCAAATTACATGCTTACCTAATAAACAGTTTTCCTTAAAGAAAACTATGATCCTAAAAGTTGCCCTGAAATTTGAATTATATTTTGATAAAGTGAAGTTCAAAATCTAAAGCTAGGTGCAAACTAAAGTGTGCATGTAATAAAAATTTCTAGATAAAAGAATATTGTGAATGTGTTCCAATCCTTTTAGTGATCAAAAAATTGAAGTGTTCCTAGAAGAAATAAAAGTAGAATAGGTCTAAAGAGTATTTGAATCATTAACTTTGTCTTCTATTCTAAAATCTCTATCTCCAATTCCTTTCCTTTTTCCCATCCCTAGGTTGGAAGAAACTATATGTACCTATCAATAAATACACATAAAAAAATAGTTTAGTTCATTTCATCAAGTAAAATACAGTGAATTATAATAATTTTATTGGACGGTTCAAAAGCATAGATGGGTTTGCTCTGCTTTTAAGGAAATATTTTTCTTGGATTCCTCATTTCACTTCCATTCTGGTGTGTTAGTAAAAGGAGTTACTTTTCTTATGTCAGTTGCACAAAACCCTTTTCAAATGCTACCCTCTCTTTCTTCACAAATCATCACTTCACTTTTCTGCTACAAAACCCTCTCTTTTCAGTCAATCATTTCATTCCAATTTCAAAGCACTCTCCAATAAGATAAAGCTTGTGTTTTTGTGTTGTATTGTGTTGTGTCTACCCTTACACTATCTTATATCTTCTCTCCTTCCTTCATTCTCAACCTTCTTCTTCCCATTGCCAGCTTTTTTCTAGAAACTTTACCACTGTTTTTTTAACTAGCTCACACAAAGCTTCTCTCTTTAACCTTATCTCAAGAAATGGTTCCTTCTGGAAGGACAACAAGAAAAAGAACACGAGCAAAGCCTCCAAGAAGCAGCCATTGCAAGAAGCAGCATGAAGAAAGCAGAAAACAAGAACCATCAAAGAAAAGGGACATGGATTTTAGTGCTGTGGCTATGTGTTCCACTCCCAAAGGGCAAAAGTTTCGGATACCACAACTTTCAACGTGCCCTCCAGCACCAAAGAAGCCAAGGATGATGCTTTCCAATTGCTCTTTGCGTAGATCACCTTTATCATTCTTTGCACCACCAGACTTAGACATGTTCTTCTGTGTTGCCCTTCAAGATCTTCCCGTTTCTTTCCTCTGCTAACATATATATATATATATATATATATATATATATATATATATGTATGACACTATACAAGATTCATGGACTTGTGTTATTTTCTTTTAGTTTAGTCTTTTTTCTATTCACTGGCTCTTGCTCTTGCAACTGAGAGGTATATGCCAGAGAACTTTGGATTTTGGAGTGAATTTTCTTAGCTAGGAACAGTTATTCACCCTTTCTTTCTGCTAGCTTTAGGTGGTGTGACAACATGTAAAATATGTCTCTAAGTTAGATTTAGGCTTTTTATTTTCTTCTTGCTTTGTCATATATATATATATATATATATATATATATATATATATATATATATGTGACTTTCT
>Ga0209489_101249_pt1 | contig 51990 bp, 10 predicted proteins | sample SiratrowhiteBW_FD_187527 | JGI IMG/M metagenome (GOLD analysis project Ga0209489, IMG submission 187527) | Root nodule microbial communities of legume samples collected from California, USA - Siratro white BW (SPAdes) (version 2) | ecosystem: Host-associated > Plants > Roots > Nodule | place...
CAACCATATTTTTTTTTTTTTTTAAAAAAAGAACTCTTACAATATTGAATACTATGAAAAACATAATAGTTTTATACTGGGCAAAAATTTTGAAATTTTTAAAATGGTTATCATTGTGAATAAATGTTGTCTTTATTATTCAGAGTTATATGCTTAGGTAGTGTAAATAGTGATAAAATCATTTTATTTATTAATAAATATGTAATTGTTAAAATTAATTGTGATTAAGTAATTAAAATAAATATAAAATTAATTAAAATGAAAGAATGATTAAAAATTACTTGTTATAAAAAAAGTTTATGTAAGATAGTTAAATGGAGATACGATCTTTATATAATAAAAGTTTAAATTGTCTTTCCAAATAATTTATATAGAAATTGTCTAACCACCTTAAAATCTTGTAAAAGTTTAATTATTTTAATTAACTAATATTATTTTTTCGTTTTTACAATTTCATTGATTTATTATTGTCTTATCAGTGTACGATTTATTCATATTAAGAAAAAAAAATTATACATTTTAGAAATTTCATGTAGAAATTATACCAATTTAGAAACTTTTATTTATTTTCGACTCCATAAGTAGATATGGTTGTTAGGGTTTGAGCGAAACTTGTATAGTTGAGAGATTCCCAACGAGTTGTTTTCTTTTCTTTAATTATGGTTTCTTTTTCTTCAACTGTCGTGGATAATGCCGTGTCAAAATTTTAAATTTCCTTTTTCTTATTCTTCATTTTCCGTAAGATAATTTTTGTTTTCTTTTTTAATTTTATTGCAACTTGCAAGATACCAGGATTGTGGCACAGTTATGTTACAATAAACCTTCAGAATGCATGTTCAACTCCTTGTCTTACACTCCAAACATTAAAAAAAACAAAAACAAACAAACTACTGAGCATACGAAATTGAATGAGTTAATTAATGCAGTAATTGTACAATTTTCTTCGATTTTACATATTCTTTAATCAAAGCCAAGCTCCTCTCGAAAATTTTTTTTTTTTCACAACAATAAAAATGTCCAGCTTCAACAAATATATATATATATATATATATATATATAAAAGAAAAAAGTTATTTAAAGATTAATATTTAGTTATTAAATAAAATAGTTATCATTTGTGACTAAAATTGTCACTAAATTACATTTTTTATTGTTAAATAAGACATAATTATTGAATTTAGTGATTAAATAATAGGTATATAATTATATACAAAAGGTGGTTTTAGTGACTTATGTCATTAAAACTTTATTATGTAATGTTAGATACCAATTATTTGACTTAATTGGTCACTAAATTCAGTCATTATGTCTATTTTTGTAGTTATTTAACAATCAAAATCTAATTTAATCACTATTTTAGTCACAATTAGTAACCATTTCATTTTATAACTATTTTATAACTAAAAATTAATCTCTAAATAAATTTTTTCTTAATATATATATATATATATACATACTGGACAAAAAAAAAAGGATCCGAGCTCCCCCAATGAAAAGCTACATCGCAGAGTATTAAAATATTATTAACTAAATTAAAAAATTAAACATAATTTATAAAAATTGTGACAAATAAAAAATTATCAAATTATAAATAAAATTATACTCAAAATTTAGTTTTTTTAAATAAGTCAAATCATAGTTTTTAGTTTAACTTATTTAAATAAATAAATAAGTTAAACTTAATTTACCAATTTATTTTCATAAGTTAAGACTGTCCTCGAAATTTAAGGACCATTATGAGCGGCTTTTTTCTGCCACCTTCATAGCTTTTTCCTACATTTTCATAGAAAATATAGAAAGAATGAAATGTCCTTAAATAAATATAATAAATGATTCAATTAGATCCACTCATATCATCTTTCAACTTCATATTTTTTACTGTTGCTTCAATATTATTGTCGCCCGTTAATATCTAGTCTTTGAGGGAGAGGGAATGGGTGGATAGGATTGCGAAAGAATTTTTTTTTTTTTTACTTGAAAGTTATTATTCCGGATTAGCAATAGGGTAATTTTCAGAATTACAGAATCTGAATATTAATTCAATCCGCACACCTCTAGTTACCTAAAGGTATTAAAGTCTTTTTCATATGAGTGTTTTTAGAAATATAAAATTTTATAAAGGTGTTTGAAGAAGCTATGGGAGTGAGGAAGGAGTCGTCATTATATTCAATAGTCCTCGAGATCGCCCTCCACCTACAACAGTTTGATAATTAATCGAATTGTTACTATAGATTTGGATTTGAATTAATAACAGCTTAGTCTAAAATTTATATATATCACACTTGTAATAGAAAGTATACTTTACTTCATATCACCTCTTTTAAGACGCCAGTTTAATTTTTCCCAGTAAGAACATCTAATGTTAAGAGTGTTTATCAAATTGGATTGACCTAAAATTTAAAATTCTAATTAAATTTAAATAACTGGTTTGTGTAACATCCATATTTTTCATGTAATAGAAATTTTATTGTATAAAGGAATTATATAATAAACTTGAATATAAAAATTATATATTTCAAAATATAATTCTTCACATAAGATTTAATAAAATATTTTTGTAAAATTACAAATAAAATAAAATGAAGTTTCTCCGTCACAATTCACTGAGACTCGCACCACTTATCAAGTTTCCGTGTAATATATACTATCATCGCAGTTTTAAAAATAAAACAAACAACACACAGAAAGAAGGGTAAGCTAGAGAGTTTTCAAAAAACTATATATTTTCATAAATTGGATTTCTATCTCAACAAAATAACAACAATTTAATCTTTCATAATTCATCTCACATCATACATACACTGACTCACAAACAAAGATACTAGACTTTCTACTTTCAGAAGACACTTGTGCCTTGAGTTAGACTCAAAGGTGTGCACCTATCATATACCATCTATCTGTTCCGATCAACTTCAAACCTCGAATACAATTTGTCCCGATCAGTTCCTATTTCAAACCTCAGGTACAGTTCCCATATGCACAGGGTTAATCCATATGTCCTATTCCGATCAGCTCATATTTCAAACCTCGAACATGGACATATGAACCTCCTTCGACTCTTCACCAACTAGTAAACTTCATCTATATGAATCCAATGTACCAGTAGAGTTAGGATACCTCCTTAGCTAGATCGAATCCCCAAACAATGTACATCCTAATAATCTCAACACGGGTATCTCTTTTCTTGAAGATACTATATCTCCATCACACACCACATCATTCACAAATATTTGATACTACTTTATACAATACATAAACATTCATCCAATTCATTAATAAACAAATAATTACAATATGTATGAAAACACAATCAATTCATTAATAAATAAATAATTACAATATTTATGAAAACACAATCAATTCATTAATAAACAAATAATTATAATATTTATCAAAACACAATCAAACTAACTCTCCTTATCCAAATTCACAAAACAATTAATTATAATATTTATTAAAAACAGTCAAACTAGCTTTGCTTACCTCTATAGAGTAAAGATACTCAAAAAGTTTAAAATCACTGACAACCTACCTCTGTTCAAGAATCTTATCCGACACTCTTGATCTACTCAACGCTAGGAATTTAGGGATATGTTTTTATAAACAGATAATTGGTGGTTTTTATTAGAATAAAACAAAATATCTTCTTAAAGATAGTTGATAGTTTTTATAAAAATAAAATAGAATATTTTTTTAGAGAGATAAAATATCTTTGGAGAGAGAGAGTTGGTGGTTGTTATAAAATAAAACCTAAATAACCAATTTCTATTTACTTAAACAACTCTTAACTCTTTTGTTAAAAAAATATATTTAACTGTTATTAAATTTATCTCTAAAATTAAATTTTATTCTATAACTATTTTCTAGCTATTACAGTTTCCAATCTGTAGCTAATTAAGTTTAATTCGAATTAAATCAATTAAATCTAGTTAATTCCTATATTATATTTGTGATTTAAAATATCAATAAACTCAAAACAAAATACAGGAATCTTCTTGTATCAATTATTTTAACGGGGTTTATAAACATATTATTTTAGGATCTTGTTAAAATGAGAACATTTTTTAAGAAATCATAAAGTTTATTTATCGGTAGTGATATCACTATGCACATTCAACTCTCATTTAATGCTAAAATTTATTTTATTAATATATAATATTTTATTAATATAAACAGTGTCAAATAAATGTTTTCTTAATGTCAAACTAACATTTTTCTTTATTTAAATATCATATAGAAATTTCTATATGATCTCTTTTAATTTCTTATTCAATGTCCTTCGGACACTAGTTAACATTTTATTAAAAATATTGCAATTATCTACTACAGGTTAGTGAATTACTGATCAAATTTAATATATCATATAATTCATTAAAATATATTAAAATTCCAATGTTTCAAATTAAAAATTAAAATCTTCTATATTAAAAGTACGAGTTTCAAGAACCATTTTTCTAATAATCATAAGTACTTTAAAAAATGGTTATAAATTTTTATGATTAGAAATATTTTAAAACATGATGATCTCAATTTTCTGATCGTTACGAATATGAATGTTGAAGTAAAATTATGTAATTCTTTTTCTGAAAATAATTTTGATTCATCTTAATCCAACCAATCTACTATGAAAAATAAAATTGGAAGAAGGGGAATGCCTCAGCGAACATTCTAGAGAAAACCGCTAATCTTTTCTATTACTTTGGACAAGGATGTTTAAATAATGTATTGAAAAAGGCAATGATCATAATTGAGAATATAGAAAAGTTTAGAAAAGCAAGCACTTAGGTAAGGAACCTATCAGGCTTTTCTATAATTTTTTTATACAAATGGACCTACCCAACCCACTTTTAGTTAAGGAATTTGTTTATTTGGGTTGAAGCCCATCTCCTCTTACTTAATTTTAAATCTTCGCTTTGTTTTCCTTTCTCTCCTTTTTTATGATTTGCCCAACAATCATAAACATAAGTTTTAGTTGTTAACGTAAACAATGAAGTCATCAATATTCATGAATACGTTGGAATATATATATATATATATATATATATATAAAGACTAAAAGGATATATATAAGACTAAAAGGTAATTATTTTAACACTTTTTTTCTATTGCATGTCCCACGTGAAAGAATTTGGTTGGTACCTTTTTTTGGTTTGATATAATTGGAATTCGATTATTTATTTCTCCTAGTTAACTTGTTTGTGTTTTCTGAGTGGGTACTTTTGGTATTGTGTTAACTAGGAGGTTACTGAGGAGAATAAGGTGAAGTTGGGAAGACAGAAGTGAAGGAACAAAAGGGTGTGACTGTCGCAAAATATATTTTTATGGACGACACGCTACTAAGAGTAGTTGTCAATAGAATTGGGAAAGGGATTTAGTATGAAAGATAAGTCTTTGAAGTTTAAATGAAGAATAAGATAATTTCCAGAAAAATATTTTTTTCTACGTAAAGTATAGAAACTTTTTCCATCCATTCAAAAATCTCAAGACTAAAAATAATTTATAAACATTTTTTCTTTAACTCGTAATGTATTTCTTTCTATGACAAAACTGTGTCAATAATATGATTCCAACTATATTAGACAAAGTAACCAAAGCAAAATTTACAACTTAGATGTGATAATTATACCAATCGCAAACATGATATTGAAAAAATGATATAAAAAGTAAGTCTAATTTCAAAACCATTGCTGATTTTCAATATGAATTAATTTGACGTTAAATTGCGAAGGGTGTAGAATGTCAAAAGTATTGTGTTTACTAAAAAGACTCTGATAAGCATCATAGAGAAAGGAAGACAAATGCTTTCATCTTCCTATGCTATGTCTGAAACATTTCGACCCATTATAGGATTACTTGTTTGGTGGGTAACAAAAGGAATATCCAAAACCAGCTCAGTCATTTGATGTAAAGGTTATAATTTTTTTTATCATTCTTTTTCCATATTTATTCATTGTTTGAAGATGTCAATGATAAATAAAAAAGGCCAGTAGATATAATAAACATATTGGACAGTGATAAGGGCATATCCATCACTGTCGCCGGACAATTGGACACTGATAAGGGCCTAAAAAACATATTTTCATCATTTGTAATTCGAAGAAGACAAGTTAGATATAAATATTTTTAGCATTATTATTCAATTAAAATTGTTCGATTTTATCTTCATAGTTCTTACAATAATACTAATATTAAAAATTAACTTGATTTAATAAAATTTAACTAATTTTAATTAATTACACAAAAAACACGATAGTTCATAATGTAAAATATTTACACTGTATATATTATCTAATATTATAAGAGTAGATTACAATAGATAAGTATGTATATAAATTGGGTTATGTTTGAACAAACTCTCCAGACAATCTAGTATATATATTAACGGTTGGGTTTGAATAAATTTATCACACAATCCAATGAAAAAATAGGTTGAATTCGGTTAAATTTACATATTTTTTTTTATTAGATTTAATTTTTAATTCAATAGGGATACAAGTTTCATGATATATATTTTATTACTAAATTTTATAATTTCATTTTTTTAAATATTTTCTTAAAAATAGACTATATTGTTAGAAGAATTAAATAATTTAATATTTTAAAATATACATTTAGTTAATAAAATAATAAAGTAAATTAAATAATATTTATGTTATTTTTATTAGTATGATTTGGATGAATTGAGTTAGATTTTAGGTTTAACATACAAAGTTTATTACTTAATGTGCAAAAACTTAGATCAAATTAAGTAGGTTGAGTGATTTAATTTCAAAATAAACACAATAATTCTATTTGAATTTGATCCTCGAGTTATCCATTCAATAAAAAATAACATGTTATTTGTTTCAATATTATATTTTTATGTCTTACTCGTTTAGTCGTTAACTCATTATTGATATAAATTTAAAAATTGTGTTGGCCAAACACCTATTTTTTGTCAGAATTCAAATGTAAATTGTGTTGTACAACTTACTGATATTGGTAATTTAAAAAAAGAAAAAATTATACCACGTTTATAAAATTTCTATATCCTCTTTCTTTTCCAATAAAATAAACTAACTCACAATTTTTTTTTATTATTGTGTATATAGGAAAAGCTCCTGATATAATAAATAAACAAAGTAAAAAATAAGTTTGTGAAAAAAATACACTTAAAAAAATAGAGTATAACTCTTAAACTTATATTACTTAGTTATTAACTTGAGCAATAAAATATTTTTTTAAGCATTCTCTCTATGGCAAGGAGCAATGGACTTTTACAAGGGCTCAATAATCAACATTTTGATATTCATTTATTCATTTGTATGTGAAATTAAATTAGTTTAAGTTTATTGGTATATGATAACCTAGTTAATAATTAATAAACTAACTTTTAATAGATAAATTAACTACTAGTTAATAAGCTTTTAATTTTAAGTTATAGATTGATAAGCTAATAACTTTTCGGATTAGAGGTTTTTTAATTTTAAGTTAAAGATTGATAAGCTAACTTTTCAGATTAGAGGAGTTTGCTAAACTAAGTAACTGATAAATTAATTGCTAAATATAAAAAAATATAAAAGATATAGTTACATAAGATTTATTTTATTAATGATATTTGTGTTTTTTAGACAATAATATATTATTATTACATAATTCTAATTTTAGATTTTTTAAAAATAATTAATTTTTCATTAAACATTTTGAGTGCTTATATTTATTTTCAAAGGTTGTATATGTTTTCTTATATTTGGATAAGGTTATTTACATAAGTTGATATAGTAAGCGTTAATCGATTTTAATTTTTATATATTTTAGAAATTTAAATTTTTTTATTTCTCAAATTTAAATTATTATTAAATTAAATTTATTCTTTACAATTTTCATTACGTATAAGTTTCATAATAAAATATTAATTACTTCAATTTATAATAATAACTATTTTTAAATTGAACTATATAAAAAATTTAAAAAAAAAATGATCTAATAGAAGTTAAAAGTGATTCAATAATTAATTATTTTACAAACTTAAAATAAATAGTAACAAATTAAAAATAATAAAAATATTAAAATATAACATACTAAGCAAAAAAAAAATTTAATATTTAAAAATTAGTTGAAGTATTTTATTTTATAATTTCTATAAACTAAAAGTTTACAAAATAAACTACATTTAAAATAATTATTAAATATTTTTATTAGTCGAACTAATTTATAAACTGATTAAATATGCTATTCATTGGTGAAATATAAAGGTAGTTTCTAATTTTTTTTTAATAATTATTGGTTAAGATTATAAATTTTTCACCGTGATAACATGTAGAAATTAAATTATAAAATATGTTGATTATTTAACCTAAATTAAATAACTTATATACTGGCTGAGTTATTAAATTAAAGCTTGGCAGATTATAAGCATAAGATATTATATCTACGTGTGAACTCGGGTTTGGGCCTTATTAGCGCCAGTCAAACTGATGTTTATTTAATTATAAATTTACTTCTGAAAACTGATATATAATAAATTATAGTTTAACTAAAACTATAATCTTCTGCATATTATTATGAAAATATTTTTTTAATATAATTTATTTTGGATATATATTATAAAACATAATATTTTATTTTTCTAATAAAAATAATATTACTTAATTACATTATGTTTGTTTTGGTGATGTCTCCGTTGAGGGACCAAGTTACTTCAAAACATGAGTCTACTATAAGCTTAAAGGAGGAATTTAAAGGAAGAGAAAATAACCTAAGATTTAGGTTTTGTGATAGTAGCTTATTCTACAAATCAAAAGTTAGTTTATTTTACTTCGGCTAAGGTATCATTAGTCTTTTTGTAAAGTATCAGTAATATGTTGTTCTTTTACTGCCTAATTAATTTTGTAGATGATGTTTTTTTTTAACTTCATCATTTATAATGGATTGAACAGTTAGGAAGGAAAATACAAAATGTGGAACAAACTACTATCTACTCCCTGAAATTCTGAGGTTGAAATTAAAATCACCATCATCTTTTCTATGTACACATTGCTACCATTATGTTCCTAAGCATGTGTGATGTTATCCTTCTTTTTTATTCTTTCAGACGATCTCATATCTTTAAACTCCAATTCTAAACCTCAAGAACGGTCAAGGTCTTGAAATTTAATATTACAATTGGTTTATAGCAACGAATGTGACTTTTCATCTAATAATCACAGTTGTCTCTCTTTCAATTCCGTTCTTTCTGTCATTTAGTTAATCTTTGATTTAGAATACATAGTTCACCTTTTGAGCATGCTTCAATTGCAAATGGGTAAGTCATTGCAAATCTAAGAGTTTAATTTCTGGAGAAGGTTTTTATTTTTATTTTTATCAGTAAAATAGTTTAAAGTGAAGCATAAAAGGAGTGATTTATGTAATATTTCATATTTTTCATATAATAAAAACTTTATTGTATAAAAAAATTATATAATAAACTTGAATATAAAAATCTATATATTCATTATCAATTTCAAAATATATTTCTCCAAATAAGATTTAATAAAAATATTTTGTAAAATTACAAATAAAATAAAATAAAATTTCTTCAACAATTTACTTGGGACTCACAACACCTGTCAAATCTTCTACTCACGTGTAATACACGATCATCACGTGCATCGCAGTTTAAAAATAAAACAAACACCACACAAAAATAAGGACAAACTAGAGAGTTTTAAAAAATTGTATTTTCATAAATTGGATTTCTATCTCAACCAAACAACAACAATTCAATCAACCAAACAACAATTCAATCTTTCATAATTCATCTCACATAGAAAGATACTAAACTCTCTCTACTTCCAGAAGACACTTGTACATTGAGTTAGACTCAGAGGTATGCACCTGTCATATACCACCTATCTATTTCGATCGGACTCATATTTCAAACCTCGGATACAGACTATTCCGTATAGCCATATGAACCTCCTTCGACTCTTCACTAATTAGTAATCTTCATCTATGTGAATCCAATGTACCAGTAGAGTCAGGATATCTCCAAATCTCCAAACAATGCACATCATTTACAAACATTGATACTACATTATACCATACATAAACATTCATTTCATCCAATTCAAATTCATCCAATTCATATTTAATATTTAATAAAATAAATAATTACAATATCCATTAAAAACATTTAAACTAGTTTCCCTTACCTCTATAGGGTAGAGATACTTAAAAACCATAAAATCACAGGCCACCTAATCTAATTCTGTTCAAGAATCTGATCGGACACTCTTCATCTACTCAACACTAAGAATTTAGGGGATGTCCTCTGATTGTCAATCTGATGATTTATGAGATCATAAATTTTGAGAGAATGTAGAAAGCTTTAAAGAGAAATTGTTTCAGGAGATGGTGGTTCTTAAAAGAATAAAACTGTATATCTTTTTAAAGAAAAAGAGAGTTGGTAGCTTTATAAACAGAATATCTTCTTAGAGATAGTTGGTGAAGAAAATATCTTTTGAGAGAGAGTTGATAGTTGTTATAAAAATAAAAAGTAAATAACTAACTTTTATTTACTTAAATAACTTTTCTATTAAAAAAATAAATATTATCTTATTTATCTCTAAAATTAAATTTTAAGTTAACTTTTATTCTAGAACTATTGTTTACGATATTATAATTTAATTCTTATATAAAAAGTTTTAACAGATCACGTTCAAACGTCTACTAGACAAAACCTTCCAAAGAGAGCAGCCATAAGACTTACATATAGTTTTGGAGAATGTATTTGAATGTTTTAATTCTGTTTATGATGTTAAATATTTTTTTAATATATTATTTAGACGTCGAACTCTCTCTAGTAACAAATTTTATTATGATATTTGACCAAGTTGAGCTTGATCATTAATTATAGTGTAAAAGTAATATACGTCCAACAAAATTATAACAATTTCAAAATTGATAGTATGATTTAAGGAGAAAATATGTCCATTATTATTATTATTATTTATAATAATGATTCAGCTTATTATTGTAAAAATGGATAATAGGTCTGTATTTGATTGATGTTTACAGTTATAGACATTAATTTTAGGTTATTGATGTCTCTTTTGTAAATTGTAACTTTCTGATCATTGTTCCCCTGGGCCATTATTCCTTTGCCAATTGAAAAACTTTGTCCTCAATTCCATTTCCATTGGCACTTTTTATCTATATGTGTTCATTTCAAAGTCACAATTAACTTTACCTAAGAAGTGAATTGAATGTGAAATGTCTTTAGTGACGGTGTTTGTTTGTTTGGATATTTTAATCCAAGGGGCCTCAACTTTTGACCTGAATTTGTGATCAACACGCACTGCAAGGTTCTTATGTCGTAAACACCATTATAGCCACTAATTATCATTATATTAATGCAATATCCCATGATTGTGTGAAAAGAAAAGATCTTAAAGCATCTAAAGTCTTTTTCCTAAGCATTATTATATATAATATTGCTACAAAATAACGTGGCAGCTTCAAGTGAAAATATTAGCAATCGGCAACGTGGAGTCAGGTACAACACAAAAATTAACTTAATTACTTCTTTATTAAAAGATAAATTATGAAATACGATGCACCAAAATATAGTATAAATAAGTTAAATTTGAGGATTTTGGTAGAAGGTTCTTTTTTAGTTTTATGAGAATTTGAAATCACTTGTATCGGATACTTGGTAGAAGTCTTTTACCTCTTAAAAAATGATATTACAATGAAATCATGGTTTCGGAGAATCATATTTGGTCAAATTTTCAATTTGAAGAAGCTGAAATCTTTTAACTTTTCATAATTAAAATAAAAGTTTTAAAGTATTAAACTTATGAAATTATTTAATACGATAATAAATTAAATTTTTTTAATTAAATATACATATTATTTAGGAAGACTCGATAAAACAAAAATATTATGACTCTAATTATATATTATAATTATATAAATAAAGATTATTAGGTGGTAGGAGATTTATATAAAATAACTTTGTTTTAAAAAAAATTAGTTAAGAAAAGTCATATGAATTAATTTTATCATATAAGATTATTGATTAGTGTATATAGGACTGTATAAATTTTGTTATTGTGAGTTGTATGATACTTACGGACTTCTAGATCTAATTCAATATAAAATTATCTAAAAGTAGAATAAAATGTTTATGTATATTAATTAGTAAATTTTAATATCAATAATATTTTTAATTTTAAAAATAAAATAATAAATTACACCTGATTTAAAATTTAATATTATAAAACTTTGAATGATATCTTTTATCTTTTATGATTTTAATACTTAGAAAATATTATGTATATCTTATCAGAAAAAAATAAATTAAATAAATAGATTTAAAAAAAGTGCTTAAACTCTTTATACAACAACCAGTGTACTAACATATAAGAACACACTAACACTTAACAGCCTAGACCGCAAAAACTTCCAATACTAGACTACTCTTACTAAGTACACAACCTTACTAGCTATACCTTCCAAATTCACGGCTCTTTCATTACATAATGCATGGAGAAATTAATATATATATATATATATATGAAGAATATTACTATGATAAGTTTGTACAATATTTTTTATCTGAATGGATATCTTTAATTTTAAATAGCTTATTCTTTATGTTTGATGATTATATGAGAAACTTTTACGGCAAATTTCTCATTCGCAATTTTGTTTGAAAATTTCTAGAATGAATAATTTTTTTTTTAATTACCACCTTAGGTAAACCGTGTCATGTCACAGCAATATCATTATAAAGAAATCGTGTCACATAGTACGATTTTGTTTAGCAGTCAGTGAAATCGTGCCAATATAGCACAATTTTATGGATTAATTAAAATCATGTTAATGTGATACAATTTCAGTGTATTTTTTCTAAACTAAAATTGTGCTGAGGTGGCACGATTTTAGTTCAGAAAGAATACACTGAAATCGTCCCATATCAGCACGATTTTAGTTCAACTAAATTACACTAAAATCGTGCTACATCAGCATGATTTCAATACATTTATAATTTCGCAATATTTGTGATTGGTGTACATAAGTGATGTAGTGTGGAATTTTTCAAATTGATAACAAATAAATTAAAATTTAAATGCGTCATTTTTTATTAAACTAAAAGCATAAATAAATTAAAAGTTAAATGCGTCATTTTTCATTAAACTAAAAACATAAATAAATTAAAAGTTAGATGCGTCATTTTTCATTAAACTAAAAACATAAGTTACATTTAAATATAACTATTTATAGCGACAATTTGTTCTATTGTGACCTTCATTTCTACAATATGAACATTTCTTAGGCCTATTGGGAATTGGGTCATCCATTTCATTATGAATACGGTTTGTAGTTGATTTTCCAGCTTTGCTTCTTCTCATGTGTGGGTTAGGTATCATATATTGGACCCGTGTAAAGAGACCAATAGTCTTGATTTTGAACGTGGCTAACTATAGATGAGAAAATGAACAAATAGTTATGACATGTAGACAAGGCAACTTCCGGGCTTGAAACTGTACGCAATCACACCATTTATTTAATTTGACTTTGTATGACATAGGTCGGCGACGAAGTTGGAGAATGGGTATTTCATGGACTTCAAACTCTGAGTTCTGTCTGTCATAGCGTTGTACAATGCACATAGCTGATTGTTGTTAATTTTTGTGTAACTGTGCGGTAATGTCTTTCGTATATATAAGTAATCATTTTCATTTTTAAATATTCTAATAACTTTAACCAACCCATTACTCTAAATTTCTATCAATTTCCATAAATTCATGAGGTATTGATAAAAGGAAATGAAAACTCTTTTCAAATAAATAATTAAGTATTAGTTTAAAAATATAGTTATATATATATATATATATATATATATATATGAGACTCTTTCAATAATAAAAAAATAATCCTTTTGCATTTTATTAAGGCTTCCACGAGTTTATATAAATTGTACACTACATCACTTATATACATCAATCACAAATATTTTGCAGAATTATAAATGTACTGAAATCGTGCTGATATGACACGATTTTAGTGTAATTTAGTTGAACTGAAATCGTGCTGATATAGCACTATTTCAGTGTATTTTTTTTTAACTGAAATCGTGCTGACACGATTTCAGTTCAGAAAAAATATACTAAAATCGTGTCACATCAGCACGATTTTAATTAACTAATAAAATTGTGTCATGTTGGTACAATTTCACTGACTGTTAAAAAAAATCGTGTCATTGTGACACGATTTCTTTGTAATGATATCGCTATGACATGACACGATTTATCCAGGTTGTAATTAAAATTTTTTTCATCAATTCTGAAAATTTTGTGGAAATTTTTTACTATTATATTATTTAAGTAAATATAGGTGAAAGTTCCGGAAAGAATGATACGAATTTAGTTTTGTTTTATTTACTTTTGGATTAATGTATATATATTTATTTGATATAGTTATTTTGAAATACTATTATTTCTGTGTTATAATAAAAGAAAATGATTTTTAGAATTTATGGGTTTAGGATTTAAGATTAACCTAGTTATTTGATATAGTTAATAGAATTTATGGCGTGTCACAGAACATCTCTTACTCCCACATTCTGGGCTCAAACAGATGGAATATAAAGCTTCTACACATTAAAAAAGATAAAAGAGATAAAAATCAAGTTTTAAATGAATAAAACTATTTAGATTAAAATTTTGATCTAATCTATATTGGTTTACTTATTATTATATTTTGCCTAGTGCAGTTTGATTATAGAAAAGATGTACAACCAATTTAGAATTTTCAAAAAGAAAATAGATTATTTAAAAATTTTAGAAAGATAAAATTTAAAATAAGTAAAAAGTAATTACTTTGAATCTATTTATTGACATTATTTAATATATTATTATTTCTATTTAATTTAAAGTTATATCTTTTAAATTGTCAGGGAATAAAAGTAAATATCAAATGTAAAGATGTCCAATCAATTAAATGTCATAAAGAATTTATGGGAGTTGGGCGATATTATAATTGTACGGTTAAGGTTTTTTGGAGGAATTGCAGAACTGGTTCTGACCATGGAGCATTATTAGTCCTCCACTGGTTTTATATTTCAAATATCAAAATATCTTATTGAATATAACAATGAATAATAAATTAAAAGTTTATTCATATACCCTCTGAGTTTTTCAAATTTGTTTTCTTGCGAGCTTACTTCAAAGCTGGGGGCAAAAACATTGATTAATTTCTATTGACCAACTAAGCCTGCTTATTTTATCGAGTTATTCAAATTAATAAAAGAAACTTGCTGCATTTTGGTAGTCCTATACAGAGGTATAGGGTGTCCGAATTCACCAACCCTACCCTTCAATTCATTATTTAAATGGAATAAAGAATCTAAATAAATAAAAAGATAATATATCACTATTCTAAATAAAAACGTTTCCTTATTTACCACAAGTTTTTTTCTCTGACAATTGAAAAGGAAAGATTTCACGTAGACAGAAATCAGTTATATATACATAGATAGATTAATGACAGATAAAAAAAACACCTTTGTTTTATCTTTTTTCTATTTTTATTCTTTTAAAGAAGTTAGTATTAATAGAATTTATGGTGCTTAATTAAGTACCATTTAGATTCTTATGTAAACCTCACTAGGTGGGGTTGTGTTATGAACAGTGGCCTCAAATAATTACTCCAGTAGTGAGGTCAGTCTTGGCATACTATCTTTCGCATATAAGGCCCTCTTCTCTCAAAGAAAACAACACATTAATTACCTCAAACGAAAATGTTTGTGTTTCCTTAGCCAAAATTGAGGATAATAATTTGGAACAGTACTGTTGATCAAGCTGACCAACGATGTTTCCTTTACAACGCGGCAATGAGCTGGTGATCCAATTTTCTAATGGTCTCCAACCGCAACACAAAATCTCTAAAGATCTGATCCTGGATGATCACAATATCGATAATTCTCCCCTTGTCCCTTATTCAGATAAAAAATTGCCTACTAGCCTCCCCAACAAACTTTTTTATGCGCCTGAAACCAGTTACGCTAATTCTACCCAAGAAGAATCTGCAAAAAAGATGGTTCACAGAGAGATGGAGAGGCATAGGAGGCAAGAAATGGCAACCCTTCATGCCTCTCTTAGATCCCTTCTCCCTCTTCCCTTCATCAAGGTCGGCTAATTAATTATCCATTTTTTTTTTCTTGATTGTGTTCTGGTTGATTAACTCTAGGGTTATTAGTATTATTCTTATTCTACTGGATTTTTCAGGGAAAGCGTTCCATATGTGATCAAATGAGTGAGGCGGTGAATTACATAAACCACCTGGAGAAGAATATTAAAGAATTGAGTGACAAGAGGGATAAGCTGAAGAAGAAACTTCCCATAAACTCCACCCTCGAAAGCCGTGAAAACAAGCATGAATCTTGTGGTTTCACTGTCCACCAAAATAGTGGTGGAGCTGTGGGGATTGAAATCAGTGGATTCAGTGAGGAAGGGGTTTCACTTTCTAAATTGCTGGAACTAGTGTTAGAAGAGGGACTCGAAGTTGTTTGTTGTCTTTCAACTGAAGTCAATGGCAGATTACTCCACCGTTTGCAGTGTGAGGTATGCACGTATAGTCCAAGGATAGATTCTTGTCTTCTCGTTATGTTATTCGTTTTTTTCTTGTGAAAAAGTATATGTACATATACATATACACACACATATATATATACTATTATTTTATATTTTCCCTTCTATTATTGATGAAATGTGTTCACTCACAGGTTGAAAGTTCCGACAGTGTAGATCTATCTGAGCTGAGAAGAAAATTCTCCAATGTAACTGCATCATTTAGAGTCTCTGAATAAAACTGTGGTTTGGATATATCTAGGCTCACTATCTGCTTATCAACTTGAAATTATAACATATCTGACCTTTCTAACTGGTTCTTATTTTGTCACTGAGTTACACTGTATATATTGGACACTCTTTGAATCTAAAGTTTAGAACCTTCTACTTGCAGTTTAGGGAAGAGAAGGACAAAACTTGTGTAGATAAAATCTGCCTCCTCTTTTTTCTCTTCACTGCTGTCTTTGCTAAGAAATTTAACATGATGGAGAGAGTTATTTTCATTGCTTTTATAACCTCATTTAATCTCTAATTACATGCCAGAGTGACTTTACCCCTGAGAATTCTGTTGTTCACTATTATATAAATCTCGCGATATTTAGATATAATAACCTTCATTCCTGTTTATTGATTGATCGTTATTTGACACTGAGTAGTTAGTTGGTAGAAGTATTCCTTCTAATTTTAAGTGTTGCATGTTTCTTAGGTTTGAATTGTTTTTATGTTGAATGTTGAAAATTTTTCCACACCAAAAGGTACAGTTACAATCCTACACAAGAAAAAAATCCGTCAACTTACCCATAAAAAGACTCTAGAACTACCACATACAGAAATACCATGATCTCAAAATGTTTAAACTCGTTTTATCTTGTATTCAAATTTATTTACTTTTAATAAAAGACTGCACATAATAAGAATCTTTAGACTTGATGGTAGGTTTAATAGAACCATGTTATACAATAACTATCTGAAAACTTAAAAGATTTAGGTATATCATTTCCTATTAAACAAAAGCATTCTGGCCAAGAATCAGCTACTTGAATCACACATAAAACTTTTAAAATTCAAAGTTTAGATAATGGGCAACATTAATTTTAAAAAGTTATAATTATTCCACTGTTGTATTGAATCTACTTGGGGTGAATGAAGTGAATTTTTCTTAGCTCACTACAACAAAAATAGCATCAATAAAAAATCGAAGTTAACAATTAAAAGTTGTTACTAATTAGTAAATAGTGCTAGATTTGTGTTGCATATGTGGTGGACTCAAACCATAGATACTAAATGACTAACATTAATTTTTGAAGGTGTTACTATGTAGTGTCCTTTAAGATGATGTTAATTCATTACTAATAATTAATTTAAAAAAGAATCTTCATCTTCAACAAAAGAAAATCCAAAAAAATGTAGTGGATGAAAGACATGATTGTGGATGAAGAAATTGGGTGTGGATAAAAAATATCAGTGTAGATAAAGGATATATATGTGGATAAAGGAGATAATTGTAGATGAAGGAGATAGTGTGGATGAAGGAGGTGTGGAAGGAGAGTGTGAATAATTGGTATGAATGAAGGAGATGAGTGTGAATAAATAAAATAAGTATGAATGAAGTAGATGAATATCCAAAGATTTATATAAAAAAGTAAGAGAGGAAAGTTTATCTTACCTTTAAATGAAAATACCCTACTATTTTTATTCATTATCACAAACACTAACATAAATTAGAGTCAACTAAGTTGGTATTAACTTAAATAAATATTAAAAATATATTATATTAATATAATCAAGATTAACTTAAATAAATAATAAAATAAATAAAAATATTATTAGTCTAACTAATACTATCTTAAATAAATATAAATAATAAAAATAAATAAAAATAATGTCAACTAAGTTAGCATTAACTTTATTTATTTTTAAAATTTATTTTAGTTAACGTCAACTAAACTAATACTATTTTGACACTAAACCAAATATGTTTAGTTACTAAAAAAGTTAATAAAAAGTTAGTATTAATTTAAAGTTGACTAAACCAATCCTATTATTGTTCAACATTAAATAAACTTTATTAATATTGACTAAGCTAATATTAATTTGACACTCATTAGAAATATTTTCATTTATTAAAAGGTTAGTGTCATCTTATTGATATGTTTCTACATAATATAAAATTAAATTTTAAAGTAATTTGATCTTTTTTTTTACTTTTAAAAAAATTAACCTTTATTATAATCACTTAAAGTTAATAATTATTATCGTACAACGTTAAACAAACTTTATCTTTTTCAGTAAAGTCTTTTCTTTTATAAATGACAAGAATGAACCCTGATCAATATGTTTAAGGGATCAGCTATATATTTTTCAATAGTGTAAGTTTTTGTTAGTGTTAATGCACTTTAGCTAGCATTTATCTCTCTCCAGCCAAAATGGTTCTGGTGAAGTTGTTGCATGTGCAACCCTAAACCGTACAATACTGTCTTAGCATGCATCATGTATGTGATGAGTTCAAGTTTCTAGATTAACCGGTTTAAATGGACATGTAGAACAATTATATAGTATGAATGCCGATACTTTGCATTCCCATTATCGGCTTTAGATAAATTTTCTTGAAGCATTTGGCTTAGAAAGAGTTTGTAGTTACTTTTAATATTTTTTGCAATTTATCCTCAATTAGAATATTTTGATAATTAATTCATTATAACGTTAAAAATATTATTTAAATAGCTTAACGAATCTGCCTTAACTTAGGTTAATAAAAATTCCATAAAGGGATCATTGTTAATGCTCCGCAAATTATGTGAAGATGTGTAGATACCTCTTATTAGCCACTTTTCCCTTGTTTATCATGATCAGAAAGACCTTGTCCATATTCTTTAAAAGATTATATCTATATCTATAAGTAGAATTTCAATATTTGGCTCTGCATTCGTTACTTTTGTTTCGTTTCATTTTTTCATTCCTCTAGCAGATATTTTATTTTATATGCTTCTCATATATGGCAGGATAATTCCTCTAGCAGATTTTTTATTTTATGTGCTTCTCATATATGGCAGGATAAAACATCCGATTATTTTTATCTTGTGCCAGGAACTCTTAAGTTAGATGTTCAAGGAAGATGAAATCAATTTTAAGCAGTTATGTTTGATATGTTTTTTCCACATTGATTTGAAATTAGATTAAACTGCTTTGCAACAGTTTAGACGGTAAATTAGTTAACCTTATATCCTACAGTAGAAGCTCACTTGTTGGCTTTGAAATAAGAAAAATTAAGGAACCAAATCTTAAAATCTAATTGACCTAAATATTAGAATGTAAAAATAGTTTTCTTGCTAGTTTGTTAAATGAGGTATGTTAGCTTTGAGTTTATTATGGCAGTTAAACGTGACAATTGTATTTTCTCAAAATATTAATTTAATGATTGATACTTGATTTTTTTTTTATAATACATATTTTCCACCTAGTGCTTAAATATTATGATAAATAATATTTTTTTTCTTTGGTTTTGAAATAAACTTTCATATCATATTATAATAAGGAAATCGTACATTAATAAGCAACTTTTTTATAATAACTTTATTTTAATAATAAAATATTATATTGAATCAATAAATAGAATTGAAAGAAATATTATTATAAAATTTAAAATGGATGACATAATAATTTAGGTATGTCATGTGATGATTGTGAAAATATTGGAAAATGATGGAATAAAAAAAATTATCCCTGCTCATATAAAAAAAATAGTATAGGATTATCAAGACATCCTCCTTAACAAAAAAACAAAGTACACCCTCTAAAAATATATATTTTTCAACGATCAGTACAATTTCAAACTTTCCCTTCAAAAAGTGACCAGTAAAAAGTGAATTTTTCTAAATTGAAAGTGCGATTTTTTTTAAATTTCATAAAAGTGAATGTAAAAAATTTATATTTAAAAAAGATAAAAATTAACTATATTATTTAAGCATTATTAAAATGTTTTTGGATTCAAAAAATGTGTAAATAAAAAAATTATGGAAATAGAATTTTAATTATTAAATTATATATATATATATATATATATATATATATATATATATATTGAATTGAAAAAAAAAGTTATATCTTTTTACCAAAACATATTACAATGTAAATTTGTTCATCTGCCAGTTCATTTTAGAAACAAATTTGAATACATATCTAATGAAAAAGCAATTTGCAAATGAATTTAATATAGTAGCAATGAAATTTAATTAATGATGAAATAAATAATGTTCTTTAAACATGAAAAAAAAAATTCAAACTCACTGTAAGAGATTTCCTATTTTTGGTGAAATCAATACAAAATCAACCCATCAAATGAAACAAAATATTTTTTGTGGAAAAAAAAAACTTACATTTATAAAGCTTTCTTAGCTTTAGTTTATCTAAAGAGTCCAGTATTAATTGTGAGCCCATCAGTTTTAGGAATAAGAAAGAGTAACTTGGGTATCATCAAAATAGTAAACCATCCAAAAATGTTCAGAATAAGTTCAAGAAGTGTGTCTTTTCCATCTTCCTTATTTTGTAAGTTGTAATGATTTTATAACTGAAAACATCTCTGTTCAGCTAATCAACATCAGAGTTTTAAAATGGAGAAAGGAATTATGGCTCTTATGTCTAACACACTAGATCAGATGCAACAAATTCACTCAAATAAAAAACACTCTTTTGCTTTTTGCTTTCTTCTACTTGGTGTTAATCGATAATTACAATGTCCTACAAGAAGGGAACAAAGGGCATATTGGTGCAACTAATGAAAGATTGCAAACGCCTGCATTTGGACTTCTGCCGTCACAAATAAATGTTTTTGGAAATGTTGAGTTCTTATTAAGGATATTTATTTTAGAACCTCTTAACCTTTTTCTTTCACTTTTATAAATCTTTTTCTTCATCACTCTTATAGAAGCAAAAAAAATTCAAATTATTCATGAGTAAAAAGTATTTAGTATTACTCGATTCAAAAATTTGTTTTGGATTATATACTCTGAAATTTAAATATTTATTTTGAAATGTTTAATCTGAAAATATATTATGAATGATGTATTTTAAAATATATTTTCATATTTAAAAAATGTATTCAAACTTATACAATATATCAACATTTCCAAATTGTGTTATAGAGAATATATTTCTGGATTGGATAATGTGAAGATACAATCCAAATTATACATTATAAAATATACAATCTAAAAAATTATTTTAAATTATACAATCTACAATATATTTTAAAATTCGGAAATGTGTTACAAATTACATAATTTGAAAATCTAGAAATGTATTCTGCCTTATATATTTAGGAATTTTAGATTATATTATTAGAAAATATATTTCAGTGTAATGTGAAATATGTTTTCGAATTCTACAATTTAAAAATATAAGGCATCAACGTTTTAAACTTTTCCAACCGAGTGTGCACAATTGCCTCCTGTGGATTGAAAAATCAAGTGGACTTTGAAGACTAAACCGTGTTGGGCTTGTGGATTTTCTAAAGAGCATCGATTTTCGTCTTATAGCTGCCAAAACGGATTCACTCTCAAATTGACTTGGAATACAGTAATAACATTGGGGGAATTTAAGAATCATTCTCAAATTGACTTGGAATACTGTAATAACATTGGGGGAATTTAAGAATCTAATCATTTACCTCTAAAAGATGTTTATAACAGGAAGGAAAATTAATTATAAAATGCGTTTACATTAATATGGTATTTAGTGGCAAAGCTGCATGATATTGGTACAAGTATTTTATTACTCAACCCACCCTTAAAAACTTTAAATAGAATAAAGAACCAGTATCACAAATGCAGTACTCAACCCAAATGACCGTATACAACTAATGTGTTATTTTAGATATTTCTACACAATTTTAATTCAATACAAGTAACTATTACTCAAATCACTATATAACTGTTTTCGATCAAATTATAAAGATGGATTAGTAAAACTTCTAAAGAAAACTGATAAAATATTTGTGTGTCTCTTTTTACTTAGGTTAACAACTAAATGTAATTTTCAATTAAAGATGTTAAGTTATATTGAAGATAAGTATTGATTTGATACAAATTTATTCTATTGATATAATTTCTATTAAAACGCAATTTCTAAAATGCAGTATGATACTATTAATTGGAAAAGCAATAAGAAAAACAAGTTGCTTAATATTCATAGTGTATTATTAGGTTTTGCCCAATTTTCCATGTAGCATAGTGCCAGGAGAAAACAAGATTTACAGTGGCAAAAAAATATCTTGATTGGTTCCCATGTCTACATTTCCTGTAGCACACCACAACACCAAATTATCTCAACCTTTTAGCACCTAGGAACTATTAGGTCAAACAACAGCTTAAAACGGCATTGATTGAGGAAACATGGGTCGGTTTGAGCTTGACTTTACATGGAATAACTCAGGAACACCCTCTTTATCATGTAAGTTAGATTGTTTCCATTAGTCACAGTATCTCTTATGCCTCAGTAAAGCCATGTATCAGATGGAAGTGTACTTGTGCTGTATGGAAAATAAAATTCCAATTTCCCAAGTGAATTACATCTAGATGGCAATTAGAAGGCAAATTGAGAAGCCAATTCAAAATCAGCATAAACATCAAACAGTAATGGAAGACCACCAAAGAATGACTTGGTATACAAAAGGCAGTCTGCTTTTTCATCACCAAAATTTTCTTCCTTTTTTAATATTTCCATCCCACTAAACTACAGAACAGACCATGATTTTGAAGGCAAGGGACAGTAAGTAAAAATAGATCGATCAAAGATAGGTGTAGTGGAGGAAAAACGTGTTCCTCCAATAGGAAGAACACAAATGTTCCCCCTTCTAGAACTACCATAGGTGACTGTGGATGAAAAAATGTTAAGTCAGCGTCACCGACCTTGGTTCCTGGAGTTGAGAAGTGGAGGCTCCACCTCGCCACTCAGCATTCCCAGAACCTCCTTCATGGAAGGACGACGGGTGGGTGACTTCAGCAAACAAGCCAGAGCAACCCTCACGCAGAGACTAGCCTGCTCTTCCTCCAGCCCCTCAATACTTTCATCCACCACTTCTAGAAACTTCCCTCGCCGCCCACATTTCCTCGCCCAAGACACCAGATTCGCACGCTGAAACTCCGATATGGGCGACCCTGTCACCTGAAGTGGCCTTCTGCCGGAGACAATAACAAGCAATAAAACCCCGAAACTGTACACGTCACACTTCTCAGAAACATCCCCACTGTAGCCATACTCAGGAGCCACGTAGAAAACCGTTCCCCTCATGCTCGGAGTACTACTCACACCACCACTCTTGGCCACTATTTCTCCACTACAAGTCCCGGAATCGTAGCTGTTCCATCCAACTCCATGTACATCCCCACTCCACCAAGAATCTACACCCCCACCTATCTCCAAATCACCCTCACCGATACTACCCTTTTTCTTTCTCTTCTCCTTCTTTTTCTTTTTCTTCGTCTTCCTCGCAAGCTCTTCTGAATACTCCTCCTTCCACCATTCCCTCGCTGCCCTTCTCTTCTCCTTCTTCGAAACTCCACTATCATCCATCGTCTCCCACCACTCCAATTTCTTCCTACTTTTCTTCTTCTCCGCTACTACACTGCTCGACCCAGAAGAACTCTTCTTCAGCGCCGTCGGCCTTTCCTTCTTCAACTCCTTCCCAATCCAATCTATCACGTAATCCGACCCGGTGTTGCCTTCAAACGATTGCTCTGTGTTCACGCTCTGAGTTTCTAACCCCGACCCTCCATCGCTCTCGGACTCCTCCCTTCTCTTCTCGTCGCGTTTTGCTTTCAACTCTTGGACCTGGGGTTTTAAGCGCGCAAGGCCGAAGTCGGCGAGTTTGGCAGAGAAGGATCTGTCGAGGAGAATGTTGGAGGGTTTGATGTCGCCGTGGATGACAGGGGGGTCGAGCGAGTGGAGGTAGTGGATGGCTTTGGCGATGTCGAGGATAATGGAGAAGCGGTTTTTCCAGCTCTTTAGGTGAGGGGTTTTGTAGCGCAAGAGGACGTCGTGGAGGTTGCCGTTGTGCATGAGGTGGTAGACGAGGAGGAAACGCCGGCGTTTGGGGTCGGAGGAGAAGCCGATGGCGGGGACCAGAGAGGGGGAGCGGAGCCTCGAGGCGAAGAAGAGCTCGTTGTGGAACTCGCGCTCGCCCTGCTGGGAGGCGGAGTCCATGAGCTTGACGGCGACGGGGTCGCCGGCGAGGGTGCCGGCGAAGACGGGGCCGAAGCCACCGTGGCCGAGGCGCGTGGAGAAGGAGTTGGTGGCGCGGCGGAGGAGGGGGTAGGAGAAGGGGTGAGGGGGAGCGGAGTCGGAGTCGGAGGAAGGGGTGGTGCGTTTACGCTTGCGGTAGCAGAGGCAGAGTAAAAAGAAAAAGGAGCAAACGGAGGCTGTGGAAGTTACCGGAGGGGTTAAGACGCGGTGGTTAGAAGGTGGTAGTGACGTGGAGATTTGTCGAGATGGCATGGCGAGAAAGAGAGAAATTGTTGGAAGGAATGGATCATGAATTATGAATGAAGTATGAATGAATAAGTTGAAGCAGAGTGTCTCTCTCTGCTTCGTGAATGCGATGGGGGAAGATGAATAATGGTAGTGTGTACTTCTGACCAGACCGTTTCTTACTTTGTTGCTCTCTTTTTCATTGGGATTGGGACGTCACATGCCACAAAATTCTCTTTTTCCCCCTTTTTTTTCTTTTCCCCTCTCTCCTTCTCCTCCAACACGACACAGATCAATTTCTGTGCAGGCAATAATCCCTCCATGCAATACCATTCTCCACTATATCTATTCTTGTCAGATTAATGTTTGGGAATGCAAACTCAAAAATCACAAGATTCATGTGAAGAAACAAAGCAATAAAATGTTGTTTTGAGTGTGAACATGAAAATATAATTAATTTGCTTTCAGCGCACCACTATTCCAAACTAAAGCAAAACGTGTGGGTTAGGCTGAATTTCACTGCAAAATTGTGATATTTGTTCAGAGCATATACAAACCTTAGTTGCTTACGCTGCAGGCCACTAGGAAACACCCACCGAATTTATAATTACATTAATTAACTAAAATTCAAATAGAGTGCAGTATTATATTTGTGATTTTCTTTCAATTGAACTCCACATGTTTTTCTTTTTTAAAAAAGAAAAAGGTTTTTTGTAGGTAAAAGTTGAAACAAAATCACATGTAAATATAGAAATGGAGAAGATTGAGGTTATCCTTTATGATATGTGTATGTTACCTGCACAATAACTTCTACCTATAAACGCGGTCCCTTTTGAGTTTTTATGATTAATGCTTACCTTATCAACATTATGACTACTAAATGATTGCCTATATTTCATAAAACCTCTTCTTCATTTTCATAAAGTACTGTTCCCTCTTTTCTTTCGTTACAAGGAAAAGCCAACGGAAAAAGACTAATTATTGCAACTTCTTCACATACTTCTTTATTTTTATGACATACACAAGTAGTAATTTGAAGGTAAATTTGTCTATAGTAGGTTTGACCAACACCATTTATAAACCTATTCTTTCCGTGACTTTTATAAAAAATATTTTACGTTTAATTACCACTTGCGATATCATTGACAAATTATCTCTAAATATTTTCGGTATAAAATTCTCAATAAATTATATAATAACCTGGTAATATTGCTAAGAGAAACGATGAGATGATACTCTTCTGGGTTATATTCCTCTTCAAACTTGAGACAGTTTCCCTGGTTTGGTGAAGGTGAAAATTGTGTTCACCCATCGTGATCACGAGGTTGCTGGTTTTGTTTTGACTGATCCACTTTGTAGTTTTGTAATTGTCAATTTGTGGTGTGAGATATAGACACGTTGCATTTATTTTGGTTCTTAATTCTGGTCAGCTTAAGCTCCATAATAAGAATATAACTATAGCCTCCACATGTCGCATCACAACACTTGAGTTTGTCATTTATGTATTGCAAAATAAAATGGTAAATAAGTTTGTCACAATTTGTCTAAAGAACATTTTTTAAGGAATTGCTACGATAATTCTCCTGAATTGACCCTCACTAGCTTGCTACCACAAATGTTTTTGTAGGGTATGGGTTTATTGTGTAATTGTAAAGGTCATTTGGTTTGGTTCCATCTATGGGAGTTTTTTCTTTCTTTCTTTTGGTATGCATTAATATATTTCTTGGTATACCCATGCATATGGGAGCTTTAGATTGGAAAGGCATATAAAAAGATATATGTCAAACTTTCTAATTGAAAAAAAAAAAAAAAAACATTCTTTAGTCAACCAAACTCACAATATATAGATTCGTGTGGTTTTAGTCAAACAAAAATCATTTGGAAAAATCTAATCTCAAAAGAATAATCTTTTTTGTTCAGACTATAGCCATATAGCCACCACACGTGCCCATTCTTAATAACCAAATATTTTCCTCTTTCCGATTCTTTAAACTAGTTCACTCTTTCAGCTATCATCTAAAATAGGAAATTCTTTGTTGTTTATACAGATTCTTTTTTAACATCATTTTAAAAATTTATACAATCAAATTTTATATTCAAATATCAAATTAGTAATTCAAATTTTATGTACTTACGAGACTGGCAATTAGATAATTTTATGTTCTAACGAGCATTGCAATTAAATAATTTTATGTACTTACCAGTATTGCAATTAGATAACTTTATAAATTCGACTTTTTTCAATTTGTGTATAAGTTTATTTTAATTTATGAAAATGTGATGAAACACCAACAATACATCCATAATTTCATTCTTTAAACATATTATCATCACTATATTTTTTTTCTCACTGTATATACACTAACGACTTCAGTGAAAAAAATAAAGTTTTTTTCATAATTTATTTTTTAAATAATAATACGTAATTATTATTTAAAATAACTTAATTTAGAGTAAAAAATGAAACAAATAAAGATATTTCTTATAATAAATTAGGTGGTATCTTAAATAACATTTTGCCCCTATACAGTTGGTTTTATCTTGAATAATTAATTTAATTAGTCCTGGTATGGATAAGGTTTCAAATAGGGATGCAAGTGTTGATCAATGTAGTTTAGTTTCTGTCCATATTTAAATTTGATTGGATTGAATTTAGTTGAATCTATTTTTTATTTAGCATCTTAATTTAACATAATCTAGTTATTGGGTAGAATCGGATTATCTTGTTGAGTAATTTTAATTAATATTTTTTCAAATATCTACACAATATTTTTAATGTTTCTTAATATTTATAAGCTAATGACGATAATAACTATACATATATAATAATTATACACATGTAAAATATTCATATTCATAATATACAATTATTTTTATGTTAAAATTATTAGAAAACACTTATATTAAGTAGTTAGATGTAGTCGGTTTAGAACTTATGATCATCTTCTGACTTAATTATAATTAAATGTAAAAAAGTTCAAGCATATCTAACGACCAGAAACAATCTACGATATGTAATTCAACAATATCACGAATAATTTTTTATTCTTTTGTTGAACACTTTATATGACATTAAAAAAAAAACATATAAAATGCGTAAGATTTTTGAAAAAAAAAATTGCCTGTAACTAGGATATATATTACTCTAACAGAGAGTTTTTTTTTATTGAAATAATTATTCAGTTTTGTACTTAAAAAAACTCGAGAATAGATTTATTGACATTTTTCTAAAAAAATAAATTCTTAAGTTCTTTTATTTTCTTTCTTTTTGTAAGTTTTTATCGATCTTTTTTTTTTAATATATTCATGTACGTTAATCACAATATTAAGAAATTTAATTTCTTTTTAATTGTAAACTGAGTTAAAGTCCTGTTAAAATATAAACTAATAATAATCAAATAAACAATATAAATTTTAGTAAACATTATTTTACTGTTTTTTATATCTCGCAAGCTACACGAATTAAAAAAAAAAAAAATTCAAGTCGCACTTGATAAATAAACACGATGAAATTAGCCATCAAGACACAGTATACATAAAGAAAAAATCTTCTAAAAATAATATTTTCCTTATCATGGAGACGAAAAAGTTGAATAATTGTAGACCCACGTGTGGTTGTATGAATGTGGCCAACTTGACCTATGATTTGGTTCATAAATTAATGCAAGTTAAAAAAATGTTTATGTATCTAATAACTCTTTCTCTTTCTTTGGGTATGAAATAACGCGTTCCTTTTAGTTTAATGCACATGGCATCTAAAACAGCGTACAACTTTCAGTTATTCAAACTTCCACGTAACCATCATTATTTCTTAAATGCCGACTTTGTAGTCATAAAATAAGTAAATACTCTTCTTTTAATTTTATGTATTACGATGCTTTTTTTCATTAATTATATTTTTCTTCTCATATTTCCATTCATTTATATGCATGTGAAATGACCACAATGTTATATATAAAGTAATTCCATTTAAGAGTGAAGCCCAACTTTAACGTGATTCATGAGGCTAATAGGTAGGCTGGTTCAATGTTTAAAGAATAGGTAGCATGCTGTTGAATATTCAGCTCGTGTTAAATAATAAAACATTTCAATTCATATAGACAACTATTCCACTAAACATTTTATAAATAATGGGTAAATATTGAATTATATTTGTTATCGTAAGATTATAAATAACGTGCTTGGTCAAATTAACTTCTTTAAAATATGTATTCCTATTTATACCTATACTGATTTTAATTTATAGAATAGTTAATCTTATTTCCTTTTCTTATACTTTTTCTTGAAAAAATTTACATAAATAGTTAAAACAAGTACTAGATTAACAATGACAATGGACATATTGTTTTTAATAATTGACTTCTTATTTCTTCATTTTGAATCTTAAAAACTTAAACGCAAAAAGTCTTTGCAATTGCAAAGCACATGTGCTTGTTTCTTCTGGACTTGTCAAGAACACTGTCTTTGTTTTTCACTATGCTTAGTGTTAAATTGTTACAAAATGGATTCTTAAACAGACTTATAAAGTAGGTTAGGCCATATTTTTCGGTAGATTTTTTAAAGGATGTCTATAAAAACTTGTTCATGAATCCTTAGCTAAAGTGTCTAATGTATTGCATAAGTTATTTATGATTACTGTTATTTTTTTAGGCTTAAAATTTGAAGTAATTGAATTTTCCTTAAAAAAAATTGTTTTATCGAATACTTGAAATATTTATTATTATAACCAATGTAGTTGGCGAATTGAAAGAAATTAGAAAAAGAAGAAATAAGTTGATTGAAAAATTAAAGATGAAAAGACAAAAAGAATAATTACGTTATCATAAAAATCAAATGATAGAGTATTTATACTAAAATATATATATTTTTAATATTCAATACAAAACATTTTTTAATAAAAATTCAATTAAAAATAAATTTATCTAGTTGAGTATACATTGAACTTGATTTTTTCCTTTGGCATGAGATATTTGTACATTTGTGCTACAATATTTTGGGCCTTCTGTTATAAAAGTAATTGGGCCTTCGATAGCCTAACAATTTTGAGATGGCAAAAACTTCCTACACCCTATCAATTTGAAGATGCATCTCATCACTGATATCAAAATGATTAAAATATCCTCTGTGTTTATAATTAAAGAGATTCTGGAATATATTTTCCAGAATTTCTGGAAAGTATATTTTAGAATGTAAAATTTAAATTCTATTGAACACGTTTTATGAAATAGGTTCTGAAAAATATTTTCCAAAATGTAAATTTTAAATTTAAAAAAATATATTCTGAAACAAAAATTGATATTTTTGAAAAATGATTTTCAGAACTTATTTATGAAAAACACCTCATATGAATTTGAAATAAAATATCAAGAACATCTTTAGTATTTTTGAAAATACCTCATATGAATTTGAAATAAAATATCAAGAACATTTTTAGTATTTTTGAAATTGATAGAATGTGGGTTCAAATTGATGGTGGAGGAAGCTTTTGCCTTTTGAGAATAGAAGAGCACTCTCGCTCAAATGAATAGGCCCAACAAAGATTGCCATATATAATGTCCATGAAGCAAAGCTCCCAAGTCGATAAGCGAAATATATTTATACAATAAAAATATACAAAAGCTTATAAATTGAAAGTTAATGAAAATAAAGTAGTATAATCCCCATGTATTTTATTATGTAGCCAACATCCCGTAAAATTGTTATCTCACAATAATCAAGGGGTTGTGAGAATAAAATACACATTTCTTTATTTCCAATGCAGAGATAAAGTTGCTTAAGGGGCAAGAAAGGATTCATATTTAAAAAATTGATAAAATAAATATATAATAAATAGATGAAGAGACAAACTTGTGTTAAAAAAGTATTGTAAACACGTCAATATATATAATAAGTTACCTTTTTTTTTTAATTTGGACATAAATTAGTTTTAATTTTTCTCGCCTAAAATATTTTTATGAAGAAGTGGGTTTAAACCTGTCCTAAATCAAATATAACCTTAGAGAAACTCCCCTCTTCTGATAAGTCCTATTAGTTATTTTCCCCTTCCCTTCTGCATCTTTTTAGGGTTCATCTGAAATGGAATTAATATAACAACATTTTTTGTATCTCCCACGATAGCAGTTGAGAGCTGAACAAAAGGTGTTAAATGCTTAAATTACTCTGATGACTGTCAAAAACTATTCATCAACAGTGCTACTACTGTCCTGAAAAAGTTATTTGTAAGACCATTGCATGCATATGAACTCTTTTGAGTCATAATGCATAATATAAAGAAAAACATTATTGTAAACTCTTTGGACCATAAATTCTTGGCAGATCCAGCTATTGATGCTCACATGCAAGGAGTACCATGTGTCATGCTCAAAATGAATGCACCAGCATACTATGTCAAAACAACATTGAGAACACTGAAAATTAAATGTGCAGCTCAAAGCCTCTCTCATGTTATCAATTAAATAGTGTTTCGTCAAACAGGAATATCGAGAGTCTTGTTTCAACTGTCATAATACCGAGTAAATGAGTTACAGTAGAACAATTAATTGTTATAATTAATGAGTCTATGTGCTGATGAAACCGTAAGTCATGTCCAAGACACGATTCTATATAAGATCTGAAAAAACTATTTTATCATGCATAAAAATGTAGGACATGCAAACGTATGGTATGATGCTCCCGTTCTTAAACTATTTCAGCAAATGAGTACTTCTGCTGTTAAGCTATTGCTATATAGCTTCGCGTGTAACAGATTCTTCTAGTTATCTTTTACTTATAAAACGAAAGGTGCTACGTGAATGTTTGCGTGATTAATAGATGACATTGATGAAATGAAACAGAACATCTCATGTGACTTCAACATTTAAGATAAAATCCATTTAGTTGATTACTTTAATCAGTCTTCAATCTGCATATGAATCATAAATGAGACATATTATGCTAGTTGAGGTCTAAGATGCAGTAAGAGGCAACCACTTTCATATTTTTTGGCAATTTAGCAAGCAAGATCATTATTGAAAGCAGACAGTATCCAGCATTTTCCTGTAATAAAAAATGCGTACACTTCATAGTACAGAAAATTTTGCTTATTGCAAAAAAAAAAAAAAGAAATACTGCTAAACTTATAGGTAGTCCAAGTGAAGTTTCATATTGGTGTCAAATATGTTATAACAATTGGACTTCTTACTTTGTGCACACCATCCTTCCATACCAGACCTCCAAATTCAGGTTCTGTTTGTCGAGATTGTGTTGTGAATGTAACTTTGTAAGATAGTTTCTGGTATTTTTTGGTAAAACTCAGGGTTTCTGGCTCAACTTTAACAGAAGCACCTTTGAAAGGAGAAACCACAACATGGTACTTGGAAACAGCAGGGCCAACGTTGGTGGCAGTTCTGTGAACGGTCAAAACTGAAGAGGAATTTATCTGTGGGAAAACTACTGATATGGCTGGGTAGTTCAAGTCCCCAGGACTTGCAAGAGAGTGTCTGCAAGTTCTGTTTGAATACTTGGCAAAAACTCCAAGTTCAGATGGAGTTAGTTTCTGTGTGCACAGGAACTCAAAGTAATCCTGTGGCTGAATATCATAAACCAAACCTGGGTCAAGAGCTCTTGTGGGGTTGATGTGTCCAGCACCATGATCATAAGGAGTTGAGGCATCAGCACTCGAGGCATCTCTGAGAGGCTTGATGGTATTGTCATGGACATAAGCTGTGGTCATCAAAGCTGATTTTATAGCAGCAGGACTCCATTCTGGATGCCTAGCCTTAAGCAAAGCAGCAATGCCACTCACATGAGGGCATGACATTGAAGTTCCTGAGAGTATATTGAACTTCACCCTTCTGTGGTCTGTTGGCAAACTTGAAGGACCAATGGCTCCACTCCAAGCAGCAAGAATGTTCACCCCAGGAGCCACCACATCAGGCTTCAAAATTTCAAGGGTAAGAAAATTGGGCCCTCTTGATGAAAATGCTGCCACCACAGGAGATGGTCTAACACCCAACCTTGTATCCCGAAAGGCTAGAGTTGCAGTAGCTTTTTTACTTGCTAACACATAACGTTTGAGCTCCTTCCCTTCTTTCTCTCCAATTGCAACTGCTGGAAGGAGATGACAGTCTGCAACCAGCTCCTCTCCATTAGCTGCAGTGTTAGTGAGAATCATTCCCACCCCTCCTGCATTTTTCACCACTTGACCCTTCTGCACTCTTGGACTAATGCCTCTGTCACAGATAACAATCCTGCCTGAAACCATTCTGCGATCCAAAGTACCTTCCAAGCACAAAGATTTTGGATCAGGGATGCTTGAGTTAGTGTTTCCCATGTATACTAAAGGGTACTGTTTCTTAACTGAGAGCACGCTTCTCCCTTTATAGAGTGAGGTTCCGGTTATCTTTCTTCCATTTCCAATACTAACATCTGCAGGAAAATCTCTATCCATTGTGCTGGCTCCAACTGTGGTGATCCAAGGTGACACATTTGTGAGGCTAGCGGGGTCTGGCCCTGCATTGCCAGCAGAACATGAAACCAAAACACCTTTCTCCATTGCTCCAAAAGCAGCTACTGATAAACTATCACGGTAGTAAGAGGAGACTCCACCACCCAAAGAGATGGATAGAACATCAACTCCATCAGCCACAGCTCTATCGACAGCTGACAGAATATCTGAGCTGAAGCATCCACCGGTCCAGCATACTTTGTAAGCAGCAATTCTCGCTCCTGGTGCCATTCCTCTTGCTGTGCCATAAGCATAGCCGAGAAGATTAGCACCATGCACTGGAGAGCCACCTACTGTAGCTGCAGTGTGAGTGCCATGACCATCTTGATCTCTTGGCGATTTGTATTCTGTTTTCTCATCAATTCTACCCGTCGCTGCTTCATACCCGTGGTAAAACATTCTTGCCCCCACAATCTTCTTGTTGCAGTGATATTTTTCGAATCCTCTCCCAGTCTCACAGGTACCTTTCCAGTGGGAAGGTACTGGCCTCATGCCTGTATCGTTGAAGCTCTCACTCTCAGGCCAAATCCCAGTGTCGAGCACTCCTACTGTGACATCATGGTTGGCGAACTTTTCCGACCACACGTTAGTGCTTTGTGTTGGTTCAAGCCCAAGGAAAGTTGGACTTCTCGTGGTGTGTAGCTGGTACTTCGTATCCGGGAATATGGCCACAACACCTTCTTCTGCCTCTAGCTTCTCAGCTTCTTCTTGGGTCAACTTGGCAGCCACTCCATGAAAAGCAGTTTGGTAGGTATAAATGATTCTCTCCTCCTTGTCCATCTCAGCTTCTGTCGAGATGGACAGAACTGATTTCACTTTCGAGGTATACCATTCAAGATGATCGGAGAAGGTGTCAGGCTTTGCTGACTTATCCACTTGAATGATGTAAGTCTTCTTGGCAAATTCAGCATTTGCAGATGATAGTATACACGAGAAGAGGAGAAAAATTGTTAGAATGAGACTCATCTTTTCTGGTGAGTGATTAGGAAGAAGGAAACTAGGGGGGTTTTAGGTATGGAGTTGGAAGGGAGAAAGATGGGTGAAGAGAATTTAATGAGTTTTCATGGTTTATTGTATTGTGGTGTGTGTTGTGGTGCCTGAGATATTTAAGAGAAGGGAGAAGAGTGTGATGTTTACTCTGTCACCATTGCGCGGGTAATAAAACTGCCTGAGCAAGTTGAATGGAGAGTTATTCGAGCTACCCTGTGGTTGGTGCTCGAAGTTAATGTAGCTATGGTCCTCTCACTCTAAGAAATTCTTTTTTTATGACTTTGTGTTATTTCACAATATTTACATCACACTTACCAACAAGTAGCATCATGTGACTTCGCTGTTTCCTTTATCTTCCAGACAACACTTTACTGTCCAACATAAACATTTTATGATTTTGATTTTCGCTTAACTTTTAGCTATTTTGAATATACAGATTTAAAAAATAAAGTATGTTTTAATATACATGGTAGTAAAAAAATGTTGAGGAGTTAACCTCTTCATAAAGTTACTCAATCACTTTTAGATAATCTCACAAAAGGTTTAAACTCTTTCTGACTGAGTAAAGCAATGAGCACTGGCATCGCCCAAGTGAAGGGTCTAAAAACGTGATGCGGTTAAAGCAATCACCTTGCCACCAAGAATCAATGGAGGGTAATTTTTCCAATAGATTTAGTCCTTCTTACACAAAAATCTAATGACGGGTCCCACTTTCACAGAATGCATGTAATATATCTGAGCACCGCTGAGTTCAGATTCCCTGGCTTAGTGGCCAATTATTCATCCACTTCCTCAATTATTTGTTCTGGAGTTGCATAATGCATACACATCTGTTTTCATGATGAATGGTGTGGTTTTTCATTAGCCCTTTAACACTGATATCTGCTAATTAAGTACTAGAATCGATAATGCTTTAAGTTGTATCAACAAAGTCATTCTTTTACACCAATTTCAACCCTACAAAATTTGAAGATTTAATCTGGAATAGTACTGGTCCCATATATATTACTGAACATAAATGTTGTCTTCAGTCTTCACTATCATGTTAGTTACATACGAAGTTGTTGGCACGCAATAAATTTGACATAATATAGTGAAAATAATTAGCCAAAATTGTTTGAATCATTATGTTTAAGGTCTTTCCCTGAAATGAGGATTAGTGGTGGTAATATAGATTAATTATGTGGTAAACTAGAATCCAATGGTATAACAAAAGCAGAAAGACTGTTCATCTTTATTGCTGACCTTTGCAGAGTAATCGAAAGGACATCTCTTGTTGGACTTTAAAAGAAAACATATCCTCTGATTAATGCTTTATCATTTCTATTTTTAGTGATCAAATTAATGGCGATAATTGTTTCTTTCCTGGTACAATGTTGTATTAACTACGGACACAGGGTTGTAGCACGAACTTCATTTTGACAAAATTATAGCATAAGAAAATGCTGATTCATATGAATTTGTAAGGCAAGAAAACTAATACTAATCCATGATTTCAGTTAACCGCCAAGTTTTTTTATTAATTTATAATTAAGCTTATTATATGAAGTACGTGTTTTGAATAAAAAAGGTAATACCAAATTGAGCCTTACATTAGCATTTAGCATTGTTGATTATAATATCCCCACTCCGTGATTTCCGTCGAATCATGAGTGTAAAACACGTTGGTTCGAAATAACTTTGCACCAAAAGCTTTTTCGTGCAATACAGTAAATTTGTAATTTTTTTAGTTTAGATATCTTTATGACACACATTGAAAGACTTATAAAAAGATCGAATATAATTAGCTAATATTAGTGTACTTATTAAATTAACTATGCAAACAATTTCAATCATCTAATTGTATGTAATGAGAAGATTTGATTAAAAGTTTACAAAAATATAAATCTAATTTCAGTGCATTTCGAAAAAATAGATTTATGATTTCTAAATATAAAAGATTTTTTATATTTTATTTAAAAAAAATTCCCAGTTAGAAGAGAAAGTAACATGTCACTCAGAATAATAACTAGTGAATTCCCAATCCATTTCAAGTGATGAACAAACTATTTATTTTGAACAATATTTATTTAGTACATGTTTATCTAGAAGTTGATAATTTCTTATGTATTATTTGGTTTTTGGTTCTTTAATGGTATTTGAATTTTTTCTTTTATTTTCTGTCTTTGATTTTTGTCTTGAATACTCAACTCAGTTATCAATCAGTGGAGAAATAGAATATAACAATAATAAAAAAATTAATTATTTTTTATTTTAAAAAAATTATCTATATATACTCATTCATATTTATACTAATGGTTAGAATAGGTTTAAGTAAGTCCTAATGTCCTTTTCTTAATCATAACTTGTTTAGCATGTGATATTTATTAATTAATGATTAAACTTTAATTTTAATTGAAAAGTGCTTGTCGAGGATGTCAAAGATTTTATCACTCTAATCATTTACAAATATCTAATATCATTTTCTAAATATACATGTATTGACACGAGGAGATGCATTGAAGATTCTATTTCAATTATAAATAAGGTCCATTTTAACATATAAATTTATTTATTTATTAATAAAGGATTTTATTTCCCTTATACCGCCACGGAGAACTCGTTTTGACACGTCCGATAAAGTCACGTATATTTAAGATTAAAAACCCTTCAAATTACACCTCATCAATAAATTACATAATTTTTTTTTCTCGCATGAAACAAATATTGTTACCAACAAGAGGTAGACAGAGCTACTAAAGGCCTTGCTGGCAGTCGTACAAATTAATATTAACAAAAGTCACTTCAGACAGTACTCTAATGGCCCCTACTGCAATTAGTTAGGTCATTTCTTTTCAATTGCAATTTCCCCATGAAAAAATTTAACTTTAGCCTTTTGCTTTATCAAAAAATGCTTATATAATACACTCATCAATGCAAAAGAATGAAGAGGGACAGAATTCGTGTTGTAATGTCCGCGTGTAGTTGATTCTTCTCACATCTCCACAAAATTATTGAATAAAGTAAAAGTGCACTCAAAAAGTGTAGTTATCTATGATGAACCCAAATAAACACCATTAATGATGCAGAAGTTTACATAAATTTGGTATTGCATTTGTGACTCTGAAATTGTCATGATGCTACAGAAAAAAAGGTTAAGATGAAAAGGAATTTGGTGAAGCTGATCATAGATACTAGTAATGCCAGGCTGGGGCGGCTAATAGATCCCCTCTCCAAGATGAAACAAAATTCACACCATTTCAATGCATGTTTATTGGGATATAAAGTGAGTTTATTGGTTACATCAATTCCTCTAACTCACTAAAATAATTAAGGTGGATTAAGTTAATTAAACCCGTTAATTTTTATTGACATGTCGATTGGTCTCACCGTTTTAAGCATGTTTAGGTGGTTTCCTTCCTTTGTGTCTATTTATTTTGTTTCTTATTGTCAAATGAAGTGTGGGTTGATGTCACTCATATGAACAACAATGCATGTGAATAGGTCTAAAGTTTCACTTCTAAGGTAGTTCTCTATATGTATATGTGTCTTGTCAAATTAGTTTGAATCCTCAATTCACACTAAAATGGTCACTTTTTATATATAAAAAAAAACTATAATAAGACACTTTTATTGGGTTGAATGTTAACCAATAAATTTATTTAACTAAAATATATTAATGATTTATCCTAATTTTGAATATAAAATCTTATTAAAGACAACCACCAACTACAAACCACAACCATTAATAATAATAATTATTATAACATTATTTTTATTATTTAGAATAGTAAATCTCAAATAGATAAAATTATGTCAACTACTTTGAATTTAAGTTTATCATAACATTAAAAAATCGTCTTCTTACAAAGTGGACTTTAAAAAAAATGAAAAAAATAACTATATTGATTTAACATAACAAATGAGTTAAACTAAAGTAATGTTATCAAAATTAAAATAATCATCAACTTGATCAAGATATTGAATAGATTATTGGATAAACCAATGATCACTAATTTGAGTCTCATAAACTTATATACCTATTAAATATTAAATAGTATACTTAAGATAATATATTTAAATTATATTTTCCATATATTTAGACTAAACATATACTTTAATTTACATATCCTTCAAATTTTCAAAATATATTATTACTATTGTTATTATTAGATATCAAGATAAATAGATTCACAAAGAATCCTCTAACTTTAGGTATGTTTATCTCTTCTCTTTCACCTTTTCTTCTTTTCTATCTTTTCCTCAGTATTTCTCTCTTTTAAGACATGATACTTTTGTTATTTGAAAGACAATCTTTATATTATTTAAGTTTTTTCTTTTTTACTTTTGACTTTCTATATCTTTTTTCCTTTTCATGAAATTATCCAATGTTTTATTCTCTTACTTTATTTTGAAGTGGCTATATTAATTTCTCGTTTTTAATTTCATTATTCGGCTTTCTAGTGGTTGGGGTGTCTATGAGGACCAGACTCAAAGTAATTAAGGTTTTGGGTAGCGACTATTCCCGCGCATGATTGATGAGAGTCTCAACTTTTTGCACAATTTTAATGGGATCCTTTTAGTGATACCTCAACTTCACTTTCTTAAGTATTATTTTTCTTATTTTATTTTAACATACCAACGTATTAATAGTAACAAAAAAAATTAAATTTTATAAAATAGTTGAATATCTCTTCACATGTAATAGTATTGTGTGTTTATAAATAAAGAAACATTTATTTATAATTAAATATATTATTATGAAATATATATCAATATTTTAAAATATTTATACATTAGGTATTCTAATATATTATTTTATGCTTTTTCAATAAGAAGTGCCTTAGATATGTTTGGACAAATTTTTCTATAAGCACTTCTACGAGAACAAGAATTAATAAAAATAAATAAAATGAATTTCTTCATAAATTAAAATTTTATCCATAATATAGTTACAGAAACTCTTCTATATATACTCTCTGAGTTCTTAACTTTTAATTTTTATTTTTAAATTTTATGCATAAACTAATGAAGAAACTTGTTATATATATATATATATATATATATATATATATATATATATATATTTTTTTATTTTTTCTATAAGTATTTGTATAGAAACTTTTATAAGCAAATCCTAATGTCTCGATTATGCGATTGTGTCTTCCGTAGAATGGTGAATCTCTCTTTGTTAGTTTAGTGAGTAGTATAATTCCCTAAAGACAATAACTTGAAAACTAAATGAATTTTGAATCAGAAAAGAAATTTGGACAAATTGTTCTATAAACACTCATAAAAAAATATAAACAAAAAGTAAAACTATTTTTTATAAATTAAAATTAATTTATACGTGATCTAATTGGCAAACCTTTTTCCGTAAGATTCTTTTAACTCTTTTTTGGTTTGAGTGTAATTTAATTTTACTTTAAGAATAAAAATTTATTGTATTTAATTTATTATTTTCTAAAAGTATTCATAGAAAAGTTTCTTCAAATACAAAATATATTTTGTAACTTGAACTCGCGTCAAACGAATTTTTGTTATAAAATGGTAAATAAGTAGTTTTTGCGACGGTGATCTCGAACTCGAATTGCCTCTTGGTAAAGGAAAAGAAACATCGTGCTTCAACAATAGACTATTATATTAAGCAGTGTTTCAACAATATTCTTCACTTTTTCCCAGATTCCTTGCTTTGCTTCTAGTCAATTTCTTAGAATATATATTATTAATTTTGTAAACTCCAAAATGTCATAATTAATTTCTTAACGGATACATTTGACTTGTCTAAGCATTTAGTATGGAACTTTTTTCTGATATCTTATTAAAATGGACTGAACTAAATCCTTCTTGAATAAGTAGTTTGATTCGGACAGTAGCAGAAACATTAAAAAATATTAATCAAAAGGAAGAAAAGTAATAGTTCTGATTCTATTTCCACTGAAGGAAGATACTGCACATTGAGGAAAGAGGAGCCAAAGTGAAGAAGCTCGAGTGTTGTATAGAGCGTAACAATGCACGTAACACGAAGTGAGAAGGTGTTCTTCACACCGCCTAGTTTAAATGGAGGTGGTGAGAGTCCCAAAACTCGGTGCCATCACTCCATGCTGCAGAACAATTAATGATGACCAACCTGCTTATTACCATTGACTATACATAGGAAAAAGATATGCACACCATAAATATATATACTGCTTTATCTGCGGAAAAATATAGCTGACCTCGCTGGCTTGCTTCCCTATAAACCAGTAATATTATTATATAAACATACTCATTCTTTGACATATTATACAAATTTTGCTGGAATTTGCATTACAATATATGACTCGCCTGAAAAATAGAATCAAACTAGGTGTATGTATAGTCTCAATCTGATTACAACTTACATACACCTTACAGATTGTGCAAACTAAACACGGTAGATTAGAAAACAGAAACCAACAATAATATATATATATATATATATATATATATATATATATATATATAATAGGAAAAAAAAAGTGAAGCAAACTTGATGTATTATATATTCAATTCTTTTTCCACTGAGTGAGTGATACAATGAAACTTAAATAATCTATTAGAAAACAGAAACCAACAATAATATATATATATATATATATATATATATATATATAATAAAAAAAAAAAAAAAAAAAATATATATATATATATATATATATATATATATATAATAGGAAAAAAAAAAGTGAAGCAAACTTGATGTATTATATATTCAATTTTTTTCCACTGAGTGAGTGATACAATGAAACTTAAATAATCAAGATTCTGAAGCTCCTCATTGAAGCAAAGAGAAAAGTGACTAAAGAAAGAAAACAACGTCTCTGCTAAGAAAGAAACAATCTTGTTACCAAATTTATAAGTAAAATATAGAAGTGCAGAATTATTTAATCTTTTACAATAATAACCTAAACAAATCTGAATAGCCAACAAATTTATATAACGCCACTGTAATCTATCTTTTAAATTTATATAACGCCACTGTAATCTATCTTTTTTTAGATACTATTTGTCACATATCATAATATAATATTTTATAATAACAAATGATGAGACAATTTCCAATGGTCAACAAATAGTACTGTCTTTTATCTTTCCCTTTTAGATAACATATTAGATAACATACAAAAATATAGAACTAGATAACAAAACCATATATTATTTTATGATGAAAGAAAGTTATGTTGTATAGATTATTACGTGGATTATATCATCGTATGTTCAGTACAATACACTTATACAAAATTATGAATAATATTTATTTGGAGCAGCAAAAGTGAATGATAAAAATTGTATTAAACATTATATTAAGTAGCATTTTTCCACTGAATACTGAGACTTGAATAGTGTACTATCATGATATAGTTTAACAACAATGCTGAGTAGCTTACTAAGAAATGCGCGAGTCATCCGTATTCATTTAAAATCCAGAAGAAAACATAGATAAAAAACCACTAAGAATTCTTAATCCATGGTTATTATAGGGTACTGATGGATGCAATCTGCCCATGGCCCCTTCTTGTACTCTCCAACTATAGGCCTAACACACTCGAAAACAACACTGTTACATTTGGGTCCACTTCCCATTCCAAGCTGCCAAACCTTGTCACCCTTCTGCACTCTTTCCTTGGCTTCCAAGTAAGCTAGTTCATACCACAGTGAGGAAGAAGACTGGTTTCCAAACCTGTGCAGTGTCATCAAAGCAGGTTCAATGTCTCTCTCTGAGAGCTTCAACCCTTTCCTTATTTCTCTTATCACTGGTCTCCCTGAACATGGTAAACAGAAGTGTTGTATCACTGTCTTAAAATTTGGCACGTAAGTTCCCTCAGACTTGATGAACTTCTTCTTTATCACAGAAACTCCACACCAAAACTTCTCTGAAAGAGGCAAGATGTCACGCCCCAAGATGGAGATGTTTGCACGGAGAGTTTCACCAGCCACACTAAGCAAGTCCCTCTTCAGTGTCACCCCAAGTTTTCCATCAGAATCTTCTTCCCTAAAGGCAGAAAAATAAGCTTTGTCATCAAAGGCTCTCTGTGTTCTAAGTGTCCTAACCAACCTGTATTTTGCAGTTTTATTTGCTGCTTTCTTGTTTGAGAGAAGGATTGCTGCACTTCCCATCCGAAAGAGGCAGTTGATCAGCAACTTGGACTTTTCATTGCCTGAATACCAACCCGTTGACAGAATCTCTGTGCTGAGAACAAGAGCATTAGAGTCCTTGTGAACCCTCAAAAGATTCTGAGCCATATCAATACAAAGGGCACTTGCACTGCACCCCATGCCAGAGACATTATAGCTCTTGATGTCGCTTCTCATTGAGTATTTTTCAATGACAAGGGAGGTTAAAGAAGGTGAGGGGCAAAAGCCACTGCAGTTTATGATAAGTATGTCTATATCAAGTGGCGAAACGTTGGTTTTTGCAAGAAGATCGTCCACGATGGGGAACAGAACCATTTGCACCTCTTTGATGGATTCTGTGTGGTGAGTCTTGGGAGGAATGTAGTGCAAGGCTGGGGGGAGGCAAGTCTCTTCACTTTGTCCGGAGGAATGGAGGATTTTGTCCATGAAAGCTATGCTTTCACTGTCAAAAACGTCCCACATGGAAGCATTTTCAATAAATGTTGCAAAAGGCACCCTGCAATAGCTTGGTGGCTTCATACATGAGAAGTCCACAAGGTAAATGGGAGAGGGCTTTGAGAGGAAGTGTTTGAGCAGGAAAGAAAGAAGGAGGAAACATAGTAGCAGAAAATGGAACATCAGTTTACACTTTTGCACAAGTAAGAATGTTTGAAGCAAGAAGGTGAAGGGCCAAAGAAAGTCTGAGGGTTTTGAAAGAAGGTGGTTTGACAAGAGAGAGAATTGGTGAGGGGGGGTTGCATGGGGAAGAGGGACATGGTTTTTGTTGGAAATGGCTTCCATTATGAGATCATTGAAGGAGTGGTTCAGCAGCATAGGAAGTAGAGTTATAAATGGAAGGAGTAAATAAGGGTACAGAAGAAAATAACATCTGGCAAAGGTCATGTGGCAAATGGGAAGGTGCAGCAGTTGACAGATGAGGACCATCAGCAGAGTTGTTGACTGTGTAGAAAGAACCAATATTTCTAAATTATCTGTTTTTTTCCTTCTTCACTTTATATTTATTTTATGCCAATGTTTCTGACTCACGATGTTAATGGTGCCTTGTTGTCAACTGCTAGTTTTGCCGCAAGACGTAGAAGACAACCTAGCCTTAATATGGCCATGCCACAAAAGTGTTTGATCCGCATAATCAAATTACAATCTTGTTGGGAGTACATTGAAAGGTATTCATTTACAAATTTTGCGTAAGTATCTTTTAACATTTATAAAAACACACTGAATAATATATATATATATTACCAATTCATGAATAAAAAGATATTAGCTCGGATCTTATTATATAAATAAAAAAAGTAGTTAATAAGATCAATAAAAATAGTTAAGTTAATGACACAACTCATCTACAGTCTTAAATATTAACCTTTATTGTATCACTCTGAATTTCTTATAAATTTAATCAAGAGAAAATCACTTTTTTTTTTTTATGCAAGTGAGTATGAGTGTATTCGTTTTTCAAAATGAAAAGTACTAATAATATACCTTTAACCCAATATTTTCAACAAATTTTATTATTGGCTAAAATTATTAAGAATTATAAAATCAATAATAAGAATAATTAAATAAAAAGTGAATCTATCAAAAATTGTGCTTTTTAATTATAAAAAAGTACTTTATCCCTTCAGTTTTAAATAAAAATGATTTTGATTTTGTTCTATATTTGTATAGGAGATTTTTCTAGAATGGATTTTTTTTTTTAATTAAAACAGGTTTAGAAACGTTATGGATTGTGTTTTTCTCGTAAAGATCAAAGAATTAAAGAGTTCAATTTTAAAAAGCCAAATATCTATTCTCTCTAATTAATCTTTTAATGGTAATTTTGGAAAAAAATCAGATTACATACAAAGTTAATGTAATTATTTCTATTAAAAAAGTTCTCAATAAGTATGCATTAATTATAAATTTGTTATGTTTAAACTGAAAGATATATTGAAAAACGCTTCTTAGGTAATTCTATGAACAATAATAAGGTACATGATGGAATAATAATTTCCCTAATATAATCACTTAAAGCGTTTAATTTACAGGAATTATAAAATAAATTTAAAATTTTCATATTTTCTTGCATAAAAATAAACAAAATATTTTTAACAAATAAAAAATACAAAAAATCTTAATTAAAAATATTTAAAATATTTTGTTGACATAAAATAGTAGTGTTTCCACCATCTACTTAAGAGTTTAAATCAAAATCCGTTTAAATATAACTTTCTTCTTCGACCTTTGAGATACTTTTTAAAAATAAAATTACAACAAAACTTCAAGTTTTAAAAAGGACAATACCTTAAATGTAGGATCTCCTTCAGGACTCAAATCTATAAAAATTAGAAAAATTATACAATATATAAATATAAAAATAATAAGAAAATTGAATGAATATTTTTTATTTAATTATTTTATATTTATAGACTATTGAATCTAAATTAAAATATTCTAAAAAGTATTTAAAATAAATAAAAATATGATTAATTAATATAATATTTGTCACTAAAAATTATTATAACTATGTATATGTTATATAGTTGCCTTGGATACGGGTATGTGATTGTTATTCACTAGCATGAGTTGATATATGTCTTAGGTGTTTACTCACCTTACATATTATTCTTTTCATCTATTTTTATAATTAAGACTTGATTACTTGATAAAAACAGTTTTTCTATAGAAATATATTAGGTACTTAATTCAAAATTATTCATGTTATTAATATTTTCTATCTTTTAATTGTTATTCAATATAACTTATTAAACTGCTTCAATGTAGCCTTGTGTTCTTGGAGGGGAATATTTTATGGATGAAGGACGACTGGCTTTAATGTGAAATCGACTTTTGTTTTACATAATGCCTTTTCAAGAAAATTTTACTAAACTAACATCATTTTGAAATTTAATAACTCAGATAACATGTTGCAATTTTATTTCCTCAAATAACACCTCTTACTGTACATGTTTAGAATTCGACTTTGGAAAAGTCGATTTTCAAATTAAAGTTTTGTAGTTTTTAATTTTAAAACCGATCAGAAATCGGGTTTCTGAAGACCGAATTCTGAAAGATTTTTTTTTCTTTTTATAATTTTCTTTTATTGTTTTAAAATAAAATAAAGTAAGATTTTATAATTTGTATTATTTATTTATTTGAAAGATATGAAAGCAAATAAAAAAATTGCAAAAGCTATTTTAGTAAAAAAGTTGTCATAATAAACATACATGAAAAAAAAATTATAGATATTTTAATTATTTTATAAGAAATCAAATGATAAATTATTTTATTTTTGTATTTTTATAATAAATAATAATTGGGTAGAATAAATTACAATAATTTTTAACTATTTTATATTAAAATTAAAATCAGAAGAAAATTTATAATAAGTTATAATATTGGAATTATAATTAAATTTTGTATTTGAAGTTTGTTAAAAGAATATCTGTAATAAAAAAATGAAATAAAATTGTTGGATATTTTTTATAAATAAATATTAATTAAATGGTTGAAACATTTGAAATAAAAATTAATTTACATGTAATGATATAGAAAATAAGTGAATAAGTATATCATTTTGTTTATTGAAAATAAATAAGTTCATTTTATACCACTGTGTCTATTAATAGTGTGTGCTCATAAATTTACAGAGGTTACCCTACTTTGATATGGGACATTTTAGGTGAAGTTTTGGCATCTCAAGTCAGATGTCTCCATAAAAATCAATTTCAAAAATTAAGCTTTTCTCTTCTCACATAATATCCATAACAAGGATTACTCAGTATTAATTCACAAAAATAAGTTTATATTATATAACTGTATCTATTAATAGCGATTGTGTACTCATAAAACCCCAAAAGTTACCCATATTTTAACATGGGGATACTTAGGTCAAGTTTTGGCATCTCAAGTCAGATCTCCCTCCCTGACCCATGTAGGTAATATGATTGCATATTCTCAAAATCCATCCTCACTGCACATTTATCTGTGGGTAGAGAACATGCAATCATATTACCTACGTCGGCTAGGGAGGAAGATCTCACTTGAGATGTTAAAACTTGACCTAAGGTGCCCCCATATTAAAGTAGGGATAACCTTTGGGGTTTTATAAATACACAATCATTGTTAATAGATACATAGTTATATAATATACTTATTCACTTATTTTCTTTATCATTACATATAAATTAAAATTTATTTCAAATCTTTCAATCATTTAATTAATATTTATTTACAAAAAATACTCAACAATTTTATTTCATTTTTGTTATTACAGATATAGATATTGTTAGAAAACATGCAATTATATTACCTACATGGGGAGGAAGATCTGACTTGAGATGTCTTGACCTAAGATGTTCCCGTATTAAAGTATACTAAGCTTTGAGGTTTTATAAGTACCAAATCACTATTAATAGGCACAGTCATATAAAATGAACTTATTTTTGGAAATTAACAGTGAGCAATGGTTGTTATGGGTATTATGTAAGAAGAGAAGCTTAATTTCTGAAATTGATTCTCGTAAAGACATTTGACTTGAGATGCTAAAACTTCACCTAAGTTGTCTCCATATTAAAATAGGAATAATCTCTAAAAATTTATGAGCACACAAGCACTATTAATATACACAGTTGTATAAAATGAACTTGTTTATTTTTATTAAACAAAATGATATACTTATTCACTTATTTTCTATATCATTAGTGTACAAATTAACTTTTATTTCAAATCTTTCAATCATTTAATTAATATTTATTTAAAAAAATACCCAACAATTTTATTTTATTTTTGTTATTTAACAAACTTAAATTACAAAATTTAATTATAATTCCAATATTATAACTTATCATAATTTTTCTTCTGATTTTAATTTTAATATAACATAGAGTTAACAATTATCGTAATTTATTCTACCTAATTGTTATTTATTATAAAAATAAAAAATAATAATATTTTATTATTTAAATTCTTATAAAATAATTAAAATATCTATAAATAATTTTTTTCATGTATGTTCATTATGACAACTTTTTTACTAAAATAGTTTTTGCAATTTTTTTTTATTTACTTTCATATCTTTCAAATAAATAAATAATACAAATTATAAAATCTTATTTTATTTTATTTTAAAATAATAAAATAAAATTATAAAAGTAAAAAAAAAAACTTTTTCAGAATTCGTTTTCCAAAATCTCGAATTCTGATTGATTTTAAAATTAAAAAGTACAAATTTTAATTTGAATTTCGGCTCTTCAGAAGCCGAATTCTGAACATGTACAGTAAAAGATGTTATTTGAAGAAGTAAAATTATAACGACATTATCTGAGTAATTAAATTTCAAAATTAAATTTCAAAATGATGTTAGTTTGGTAAAAATTTATCTTCCAAATTGGATCTGTGTATCTGATTAGGAATATCTACAAACATATTCTGATCATCAAGTCAATAAATAAATAAATAAAATTTTAAGAATAGTAATCCATATCTATAAAATATCTTTTATTTATAGAAATGTTAATGGATCTTTTAAGAAGTTGAGTTAATATAGAAGACTGTTTATTAAAATCTATAATTATTTAACTTTTTGAATCATTAATTACCTTAATTAACATTTTTGTCCTGTAATCATCACCTTAAGGAATATGTATGCAGACTTATATCATAAATTCGGTTTGCAAGGAAGTCATTCTTGGTTTAATTTTCCAAATCTTGCCTCTTAGCAAAAACATTGGGATCATTTTAGGATTATGATAGACCTAGCTTTTAAATGTAGAGAATAAATTCTGTGATCTACATTTTAAAGTGTTATGAAAAAATTGATTGTTGGATTATTGCTTCAAAAGCGCAATGTATAGGAAATAAAAACTTATCTCCTCTTAAAATACATATAAGATATTTATCAAATAACTTGTCAATACTTAATATTACATTTTTATTTAACTATCAACGTTTTGATCACTTATAATTCTTTTCAATATTTTAAAAAAAAAACTAAGTTTCTTCTAATTTATATAATTGATACCTCTTCACTGTCTTATCTGTATAAAACAATGTTTTTTTATTTTTTTTTACAATTGTAATAATGTAATTATAGTTTTTTTATTAAATCCTTAACATTTACAATAATTTTTAAATAGTTTACATAAAAAATTTCTTATATTAGATTAATAAGCGAGTAATATAAAAAAATATATATAATTATCATCTTCTTAAAAAAATGATTATATTTTTATTTCTTCCATAATACCCTAAAAATACATATAAAAACGAAAAGAATATAATTGATTGATGATTGTAATATTGTAAATTTTACTGTAAAATATAATGATCATTAATTATATAATAATATATTAAAGTAAAGTCTGTATCTTACTGGATGACAGCTTCTAAATTGACCAACAAAATGAAAGCGGTGGAGAAGCTACCTTTTGGCTCGTGAGTAGTAGTATTATGGAAGCAGAGATTGAACCCGTGAATAAATACGAATGCATTTGTATGATCAACGATCAGAATTCAGAAAAAAGTTGGGACCCCCATAAAACTTTAAGCAAAATGGAATCTTTTCTTTCCCTTGCACGTGTATGTCATTAGTCCATTTTAAACTCTTTAGCCCTTCCATTGTTAACAATATATTCGTCTCCACGTTTTGATAAAAACCATTAACATACTAATATTTAACACAATGAGTTAGTATGACACTTTTTATTTTCTTTTTTTCTATTTTTTGTCAATTTCTTTATTTATCTTTTATCATTTTAAAGTTAAAATATTAAAAATTTCAAATATATTATTTAATAATTATAATTATCATTAATTTATAGTAGTTAATATATACTTAATTTTTAAAAGGAATATATTTTAAAAATTAGTATTTTAACTTGAGTCTAATGCTAAGAAAGAAAGAAATAAATAACATGATAAGAAAAACCACAATATAAAAGTGTAACAATTATCAGAATAACATTGCAGCTAGAGTATATATAGCAGAAGCTAATGAGAAGTAGCAGAAGAATATAAGCATGATGGTTAGACTCAGGCTATGGTGGTGTTCTCTCTTGATTACGTTCACACTCTTATTCCAACAACTCAGATTTTGTAGTTCTTGGAGTGAGCAGACCCCAGTACCCCCTTTGCCAATTCTCCCTCTCCCAACATATTCCCAGATTAAATGGCAACAAAGGGAGATCATAATGTTCCTTCACTTTGGTGTCAACACATTCACTGATAGAGAATGGGGCACTGGCCAGGAAAGCCCTGCAATCTTCTACCCCACAGGGCTCAACACCACCCAGTGGGCATCTGTGGCAACTGATGCAGGAATTTCATTGATGATTCTAACTGCTAAACACCATGATGGCTTCTGCCTTTGGCCTTCCAAGTACACTAACCATTCTGTCATCAGCAGCCCTTGGCAAGGAGGCAAGGGTGATGTTGTTCAAGACTTTGTCAATGCAGCCACTGCACAGGGAATTGATGTAGGGATCTACCTTTCTCCTTGGGATAGACATGATCCTAGATATGGTAATGATTTGCTCTACAACCAATATTACTTGGCTCAATTGCAAGAGTTGCTCAAAAAGTGAGTTCCCATTCTAGTACTGTGTTTGGTAATTGCTGTTTCATGCGTGTTTTAACCTTATGGTGTGTCATGTTTTTTAGGTATCAAAATGTCAGAGAAATCTGGTTCGATGGAGCTAAGGGTGCTCAGGCAAAGAACATGTCCTATTACTTTTCAGATTGGTTTTCTATGGTGAAGGAGCTGCAGAGTTCCATCAATATCTTCTCCGATGCCGGTCCTGATGTAAGGTGGGTGGGACAAGAAACCGGTTCTGCAGGATACACATGTTGGTCCACCATTAATCGAACCTCTTTGTCGATTGGAAATTCCAGCATCACTCAGTAAGTTCTGCTTCTAAGCAAAGCACTCTTTCAAAAAGTGATACCTTTTTCACTTTCGTAGTTGCACTGAACTCTATAGTGATTTAGAATAGTGATAACGTACGAAAGGTCTAGCTTCATTGCAGGCTAATTTCTTTATGAGAAAATGCGCATGCCTTTCTGCCTAAGAAAAGCTTATTATAATTTGGAAACATTGGTAGTTGGTGGTACAGTGTCTCCAACACATCTCACTTTTTTCTAGGATAAACTCTCGTAGGTTCTAATGCATTTGTCATTTAAAAGAAAATGGGGTACCAAGCTCGTGTTTCATAAATTAAGAAGTTATTTTTTCTTAATGGCATTTACTTTTGCATCAAAATAATAATCATTAAATTAATTACTGGAATCAAAATGAAATCTCTGGAAATACCAAACCGTGATCACGAAGAAATAATAGAGATACGCCAAGGGTATGATGAAGGGCATTTGGTTGTGCAATGCAGGTATTTGAGCACTGGTGATCCGAAAGGGACAGATTGGCTTCCAGCGGAATGTGATGTCTCAATTAGACCGGGCTGGTTTTGGCACAAGTCAGAATCGCCAAAAAAGCTGAGCGAGTTGCTTGATATTTATTACAACTCAGTTGGAAGAAACTGTGTGCTACTTCTCAACGTACCTCCAAATAAAAGTGGCCTTATAACTGATGTTGATGCTCAAAGATTGAAGGAGTTTAGAAGTGCAATTAACACTATTTTTGATAGGAATCTTGCTCAAGAGTGTTTTATTGAAGTGAGTAGCCAAAGAAGTGGTTTTGGAGCAGAAAACATGGTAGACAGTGACCACTTGTGGTCCTATTGGGCCCCAAAGGATGATGGCGGTGAAAAGGACCATTGGATTGAAATTTGGGCTAGGGAAGGGAACTTTTTGAGATTCAACGTGATTGCAATACAAGAGGCAATTGGACTTGGTCAAAGGATCAAACGGCATGAAATCTATGTGGATGGTAAATTAATAATCAAAGCAACAACAGTGGGTTTCAAGAGGCTTCATAGGCTTGATAAGGGTGAGGTGCAGGCTCGTGTTGTGAGGATCAGAATCAGACAATCAAGAGCACTGCCTCTTATTTCTTCTATTGGCTTGTATTTTGATCCTTTTTGGCACTCTAAAGTTACTGTCACCTGAGCTACCATAACTGCATAGAAGTAGCCTAAAGAAAAATATTCAAATGGTGTTCTGTTTCTAAAGAACAGAAAACAAATTTACTTCTAATTTCTACGTCCAATGTTCTTCCTTTCTTTTATCATTCACCGCTATTCCTTTTCTACAATAATTGTGGTAAAAAGATATATTTTTCCTATACATTTAATAATTGGATTCACTTTTGAATTTCTCATAAGTATTTGATAATATATATATATATATATATATATATATATATATATATATATATATATTAAAAAATAAAGT
>Ga0209489_101250_pt1 | contig 51990 bp, 41 predicted proteins | sample SiratrowhiteBW_FD_187527 | JGI IMG/M metagenome (GOLD analysis project Ga0209489, IMG submission 187527) | Root nodule microbial communities of legume samples collected from California, USA - Siratro white BW (SPAdes) (version 2) | ecosystem: Host-associated > Plants > Roots > Nodule | place...
CCACACATAATCTTTTGAGCCTTTATACCTTTTCTTTCAAAACCCTTTAAAACCCTTGGCCACGTTACAAGCCACTTAAAGTCCACATAGATCGAAGAATGATTGCAACGATTTCCACAAAGAATAATCCTACAACAGAGGACTGTGACTGCCAATATGAGCCAAAAGAAAGTGAAAAAGAAAAACAAGAAGAAAAAAAATCTGAGTGCCTTTGGTAGGAGGGTGATACCCATTTGACAACTGAACAAGAGTGAAATATCGTTAAAGAAATATCAACACTGGGGCAACCTTTCTCTATTCGAACCTTCCTCATTATTTCTCTCTGTTCACGGCCAAATTATTCTTTCGGTTTAATTTTATATCACTCATACTTCAAAACTGAGGCATTCCTACTCAATCGCTCTGTATTCATTCATCTCATAGAAGATACAGTTTTCTTCATACGATTTGCGTCGCCTCGTTTTTTTTAAATTGATTTCTCTTCATCTAACCCAACAAAGTAAACCATCCCTTTGAACCCAACCTCTCATACTTCAAAACTAAAAAACTGGGGCACTGTCGTTTGCAGTTTGAGGTAATGTCATTTAAACTCTCCTCAGTGGATCGTAAAATCTTGTTTCCTATTTTGTTGTTTAACCACCAGTTTAAGTACACATGCGGCAAAAATATAATGGATGGTGGAGTCAACAAAGTCTTAAATTCACTTGCCAGGCTTAAGATTTGCCAAAGATTGTTTAAAAAGAAAATTTTTCTGACTCAATAAATTCAATGATTGCTGAAAAGCATTTGATTTATAAAATAAAATGATAATGAAAAATCAATCAAAATTTTGACACAATCAAGCACACATATTCATTCATACATGCATGCATACATTCAAACAATCAAAAATTTAAAGTTTTCATTCATTCATACATGCATACATTCAAGCAATCAACAATTCAAAGTTTTCATGCATTCATACATGCATACATTCAAGCAATCAACAATTCAAAGTCTTCATGCATTCATACATGCATTTTTGATGTTGATCAAACTAGCCAAAGTTGTTTTTCCCGAAGATAGAAGACCCTCTTGATACAAGGTCTGAAATGTAGATACGGTGATCCTCTCGATACAAGATCTCGTTCTCATGATTTTAGGTTTGACCTGCTAGTACGAAGTTGACCTTAGGTCTGTAGTGATGATCTGTGATCCTCTCGATACAAGATCCAGTTTCACATTTAGTTTTTCAACCATAATGATCCGTGATCCTCTCGATACAAGATCTGGTTTCACATTTAGTTTTTAAACCGTAATGATCCGTGATCCTCTCGATACAAGATCCGGTCTTACATTGTATTTCTCAGCTATGATGATTCGTAGCCCTCTCGTCCTGAAAAGGTCAAGGTTATGACGTCATTTTTCGTTTCCTTTTAAGTTTTAAGCTTTGGAAAATATTTTCATCACGGACAAAATCAGTTATTTTTATCTTTACTTATCTTTTACTCTAAAAGGTTGAAAATTTCAATTTTCAAAGTTATTAAGTTAAAGTTAAGTAAAGAGGGGCAGCTGTCAATACCCGATTTTGTCTGGGTAAAAAGAAAAAATATACCAATAAAATTTTTTGTTAATTTTTGATTTGTTCATAATTTTGAAGATAATATAATTAATTAAATTAATTAATCCAAATAGATTAAAATTCTTGTTAAAAAAATATATGCGTTTATTTTGTAGAAAGAAAAATAATTGACTAGTTAAAAGTAATTTGAATCGAAAAATAAGTAGATAAAATAAAATTTAAATAATGAAATTGGCACCTTAGACCAATTCAGCCACCTTGATTTTGTTGTTACATTCTCCCAAAACAGATTCAAATGCTGATCAATAGTTTCCGCACGCCAAGCTGCAATCGTGCCTCCACCGCGAGCCGTCGCGCCTCCACCATGTCTCTCCCACAAGACACGTTTCCATGTCATTAAGCGCTACCTTGCCTGCATCGTCAAACCTCCATAAGCCACTCCAAATTGCATCCACACAATGTCAATCCACGTGCACCGTCGCCGTCATCACTTCACGCCGCCGCCGCCATCAACCCCGCTCGTCGACCACCACGCTGCCGTCGTCACTTCATGCTGCTGCCGCTGTTGACGGATCCATGGCCCCCCGTTCCCCTAAGGCGCCACGCGTGCGCTACTAACCCTAATGGGTTAGTGGGGGTGCTTCATGCACCCCCTATATTTGAACACTACACCTGTGCCTACACCAAATACCCTAAAAAGCCCCTAGCCCAATTGTTGGATAGTGGGGGGTGCTTCTTGCACCCCCTATATTTGAACACTACACCTGCGCCTATTCCAAATACCCTAAAAAGCCCCTAGCCTAATTACTGGATAGTGGGGGTGCTTCTTGCACCCCCCATATTTGTGCCTACACCCCTTATTCTTACCATACCCAAAATACCCTCAATACTTAAGTGGATTTTCTGATTTATTGGAACTACTCGCTGCACCCCCATTAATTAAGAGCTACACCCACTGATTTTTTTAAATTACAAATTTACCCTTTAATTTCCTTTAAACAAAGCTTTAAAAGTTTAGCATTTGAGTTATTTCTTTCAAATTTAATTCTCATATATAAATAACATTTGCTTTATTAAATTTTAATTCCAAATGACCATTCGCGTCAGGCGGAATTCCTTTTTTTTAAAAAAAAATATAAATTAAAATAAAATAATATTTCTTAATTTAAGTTCTAAATGACCGCACGTGTCATGCGAAACTTAATGTAAGGAGTTTTAATTTTAATTTGGATTATCAAAAGACAGCACGCGTCTATGATATTCTGAAATAAAATTCAATTTTCAAAAAATAATAAAAATATATTTTTTTTTTTAAAATAAAATAATGAAAAAAATCAATTTCTTAAAACAACCCAACTGTCTTTTAGAACTACGTAATCCCTGATTCTTCACCCCTATGGATGTTGATACGTAGGAGCAAGGTCAATCCTTGTCGGGTCCTTTAATTTAAAAATTTTTATTTTGTTATTATTTATCTTTTACTTTTGGGAAAATAAATATTTAATAAACCACATTTGATTTTACTAATTCAATTAAAGGTACTGTCATAGGACAGGCGCGTGGGGTGCTAATACCTTCCCCACGCGTAACCGACTCCCGAACTCTTTTCTGATTCGCAGATCATTTCCTTTTCCTTTTTCGTGGTTTTTCCGTAGTTTTCCAATAAATAACTATGGTGGCGACTCTATCTTTTTCTTTTCACCATTTTTCCTATACTTTTTTGGATCTTCGTCTCCCGTCGTGATTTTCGGTTGTGACATACAGTATGGGGCAGCAGTCTGGGCTTTGCCCAATTGTTTTGAAAAAAAAAAGGAGAAACTTGGATAAAATTACTATAATTGATTCTTGCACCCTAATTTTTCTTATCTACACCATTTTGAGATTTTTATTTTATTTTATTTTATCTTTTTTATGTTTTTTTTAGATATATATTATTTTATCGATTTAATTCCTAAATGGTCGTTCACATCATACATGGATTTAATTCAAAAAAGTTTTAATAAATTTTCGCTTAAGTTCCTAAATAACCATTTGTGTTATATGGGATTTAATTCGAAAAGTTTTAATTTCATTTGGATAATCAAAAGGTCGTACGCGACTAATGATATCCAAAATGAAGTTTAATTTCTAGAAAATATAAAAATATAAAATTTCCAAACAAATATATATAAAAAATTTCAAAAATAATAAAATATATAAAATTCAGAAAAATAAAAAATATACTCTCTCAAAATAACCCAACTTTCTTTTAGAACTACATATGCCCTGATTCTTCTCCCTTTATGGATGAAGATACGTAGGAGCAAGGTCAATCTTTCTCATGTCCTTTAATTTAAAAAATATTCTTTTGTTCTTATTTTTTTTATTTCCATTTTCTGGGAAAAATAAACGTTTAATAAACCACATTTGATTTTACTCATTCGATTAAAGGTATTGTCTTAGGACAGACGTTGTGGGGTGTTAATACCTTCCGCACACGTAACCAACTCCTGAGCTCAATTTTGGTTCGCATACCATTTATTTCCTTTTCTTGATTTTCCATGGTTTTCCATAATAAAATATGGTGGCGACTCCATCTCTTTCTTTTCACTCTTTTTTCTATTTTATTTTCTTTGGATCACCGTCCACCATCATGATCCAGGTCGTGACAACCTTCATGATTCTGCTAGTTATTATTACAATACCCTTTTTGATTTTCAAACTTGAATTGAGGTGGAAAACCATGTTTTCTATCGGATGTATCAATCACATACCCTGTCATTCCACAATGATTGTAGACTTTAAAAATATATCATCTTCCATAACTTATTATGCTAATATCAATCATTGCTTTTGACTGATCACCAAAACTTTGTCTCTCTTGTTGTGTATCGAGAGAACAAATTGTATGTTGATGAAAACTAACATGGTAAGGGGAACTAAAATCTTGTGAGGGATCAACAATTTCGGTAATGATAAATATAGCAACCAGAGCTCAATTATTATTATTATTAATATTATAATTATAAATATTATTATTATTATTAGAATTGTTATAAAAATAACAATTATTATTATTATTATCATTATTACTGTTATTATTACTATTATTGTTATTATTATTATTCTTATTATTATTATTACTATTATTATTATTATTGATATTATTATAATTATAATAATATTAATAGTTATTATTATTATTGGTATTATAATAATAATAATATTATTATTATTATTAATGTTATTATTATTGATATTATTAATATTATTAATATTATTATAATGACAACATTTGTTGAACATTAGACGGTCCAAAGTCCCTTTAGAGGATCAAATCATTTGATAAAGTTTTGATGATAACAAAACTGAAGTATACATTTATATTTGATGACTTATATACATTGCGCAGTTAACATTATTATTATTATTAAAGCAGGAGACACATGATCCATAAAGCGATAAGTTTTCTTACTATTTACTTTTATGTGTTATTGATTTGATTTAGAATTGATTTTATATCACATTGCGCTCTAATGTTCAAATTTGTTCATAATGGAAATTATTCAAATTATTATGGACTATTTAGATGTGACTAATTGATTTTATATCATAATGTGCATTAACGTTCAAATCTGTTCATAATAGAAATTATTCAAATTATTGACGAGTATCTCAAATATAATTTCTCTATGTTATTTCAAATTAATTATTTCTGATACAGAATTAACCAAGTTTAATGCAGTTTAAAATATTAGAGAAATATTTCCAGTTTGAGCTCCATACATCAGAAAGTCAAGATTACTCTGTTCAAGCATCCCAACGGCTAGTTTCTAAAAAGTTACCTATAGAGGAGCAAGTTCAAGTTGAAGAACATACAACAAGAAGCAAGAAGAGAAATACATCATATAATACATTGAAGAAAATATACTGAGTGTTTATTGTCAATTTGCTATAGAGATCCTATAGAGTTTTGGGTTGTGTGAAACCATTGTGTAATTTTTCACCATTGTGAAGTAAACCGTTGTGAGCTTTCATTATTCTCTTTTTTTAGAGTGTTTATTTCAATCTTGAGTGGTCTTGATCTTAGGGGGAGATTGGGACTGGTATAACCTAGAGAGGCTTGTGTACTTGTGATAACCTAAAGAGGTTTGTGTACTCGATGTAACCTGGAGAGGTTTGTGTACTCATTGTAACTATTTGATAAATAGTGGAACATCTTGAACAGTTTGTTTAAGGGAGAACTGGACGTAGCCCAAGAGATTAGGGTGAACCAGTATAAAACTGCTTTATCTGTGTTTATATATTTTTGCCTTGGTTGGTGGTTTCTTTTTATAGCGAATTGAGTTCAGGCTCCATTCAACCCCCCCTTCTAGAGCCAGCTGTTCCTACAATAATAATATATTATAATAATAATAATTATTATTATTATTATTATTATTGATGTATAGAGACTGAATCTGTGACCGATTCGGTGACTAATTCTGTGACTGAATCAGTGACTGATTTTTTTTGTCACTGATTCGGTCATTAAGAGTGATCGAATTTTTGATCACTAATTTGGTCACTGGTAGTGACCGATTTTTTCAGTTACTAATTTCAATCACTATTTAGCAATTTTCTAGTAGTGTGGGTGAGCCAATACAATGACAATAATGAAGCATTAATAAGAAGGCGAAAGCCTTAAAGTTCAATTTAACCTACCTGACCTGCCATTGAATGCTTCAGCTTGAAACTAGGGTGGTTCTCCTTGGCGCGTCTTTTGGTTCACAATAAATTTGAAGGAAGAAAGGGCTGAAATGTCTCCTGGTTGCCACCACTATCAAGGAGCATTAAATGTTCTGTGAAGTAGGTAGTAGATTTAGAAGTGTTAAAACATAGTTGTACATACACAAGGTCACAACCAATGCATTTTACTAGGGTAGTTCAGTCAAATTACCTACTTGCATTTAATGTAAAGTTGGTTTTGTGTGTTTCACAACAGAGGCAGCAAAAAAGTCAACTATCTTTGATCGTTGCCAGTCCTTATTTGAGAATTACACATTGGGTCTCCTCTAAGCAAAAGGGTAACTTGGTGAAGGGCATGGAACCTTGGGAAGGACTGGACATCGATGACAGTGAACTTGAAACGTTTGTTCGTCGCTGCAACTCCACCACCAATCTAATATCAGGGCCAGCAGGCAATGTACAAGCCATTTTACTGAACCAAAACTCCTCAAAACCAAAGAACACACAAGACTTTGTGAAATGCATCGCTAAGGCATCTCACCACCAAGATTTCAGTACCAATCCATGGGAATGGGTACAAAAATTTATCGACTTTCATTGTAAATTTTTTTGAAACAAAACACATATTATACTTTAAACTCCATTATGATGTTTGTCTTTCTTTTAAAGGGTTGTTGAGTGTACACAATATTGACAATGTCTCAACCTTGTCAACCATGAAAACATTGACAACCAAGGAAAGTCCTTCTTACTTGGTGTTGGTCCTATGTGTTGTCAAATCTTGTGAGCCAAATGGCCTTGGGGACATGAAAATCACAGTTAAGGTAACCACCTTTCCAAAAGGAAACATTCTTTCATATGGCGAGTGAAATACACTAAAATGCAATTACAATGTTTTACATTATAACATCCCACAAGAACTGCTAAGGCCAATGTTCATAAAAAATTCTTACAAGACCCTGAATTTGGAGATGACATCCAAGTTGGAACTGTGTTACTATTAAAGAATGTGAGTGATTTGCCTTTCATATTTGTTGAACATTAGACGGTCCAAAATCCCTTTAGATGATTAAATCATTTGATAAAGTTTTGATGATAACAAAACTCAAGTATATATTTATATTTAATGACTTATATACATTGCGCAATTAACATTATTATTATTATTATTATTATTATTATTATTATTATTATTATTATTATTATTATTATTAAAGCAGGAGACACGTGGTCCATAAAGAGATAAGTTTGATTTTATATCATATTATGCTCTAACGTTCAAATTTGTTCATAATGGAAATTATTCAAATTATTATGGAGCATTTAATTGTGATTAATTGATTTTATATCATATTGTGCTTTAATGTTCAAATCTGTTCATAATGGAAATTATTCAAATTATTACGGACTATTTAGATGTGATTAATTGATTTTATATCATAATGTGCATTAACGTTCAAATTTGTTCATAATAGAAGTTATTCAAATTATTGATGAGTATCCCAGATATAATTTCTCTATGTTATAATAAATTATTTCCGATACATACTTAATCAAGTTTAATGCAGTATGAAAATTAGAGAAGTATTTCTAGTTTGAGCTCCATACATTAGAAAGTCAAGATTGCTCTATTCAAGCATCCCAACGGCTAGTTTCTAAAAAGCTACATATAGAGGAGCAAGTTCAAGTTGAAGCAAATACAACAAGAAGCAAGAAGAGAAATACATCATATAATAAATTGAAGAAAATATAATGAGTGTTTATTGTCAATCTGCTATAGAGAGCATCTAGAGTTTTGGGTTGTGTGAAACCATTGTGTAATTCTTCACCATTGTGAAGTAAACCCTTGTGAGCTTTCATTGTTCTCTTTTTGTAGAGTGTTTATTTCAATCTTGAGTGGTCTTGATCTCAGGGGGAGATTGAGACTAGTATAACCTGGAGAGATTTGTGTACTCGTGATAACCTGGAGAGGTTTGTGTACTCGTTGTAACCTGGAGAGGTTTGTGTACTCGTTGTAACTATTTGCTTAATAGCGGAACCTCTTGAACGGTTTGTTCAAGGGAGAACTGGACGTAGCCCAAGAGATTAGGGTGAACCAGTATAAAACTGCTTTATCTGTGCTTATATATTTTTGCCTTGGTTAGTAGTTTCTATTTATAGCGAATTGAGTTCCGGCTCCATTCAACCCCCCCTTCTGGAGCCAGTTGTTCCTACAATATTTATTCCGCTCTCCATCCTATCTGATTTACAGTTTTGACTCATGTTTGTGTAGGTTGTCGTCTACACTCCCAACCAACGCATATTCTATTTGAATATAACCATAAATAACATCGTTAAGGTGTTCAAGTTTCGATATAAGTTCACTAATTGAGGAATTACTTCGTGCTTCGCTCCCAGTCATTCGCCTTAACCCAGACATTGCTATACAAACAACTGCTATTCATTTTTGTGTATTGGCCTCCATTAAAGACAAAACTGCCAATGTTTATAACAATGAATTTGCTGTTATTTTTTTAAACCTTATTGTGCAAATCCTTAGCATCGTCACTTGTTTAATGATACCCAGCCTGAGCTTCACAACTGATGGATGATTAACTCATGAATTGGAGGACTGAAGAAATTAGGATGGGCTTATGATGTAATATAATTATGTTCTATTATGATGTAATGTTCAGGAGTTATGTTAACAACATTGATTATCACCTACATGTTATTTTACAAATGTTCTTAATTTCAATGTTATAACCTCATTTATCTCCTACATAAATTGTGTGGTTAAAAACTGGTTTTTTACATTACATCGCACCATTGGTTACCCATGCCTTAACGAGGGGATATTATTTGTATTTTTGGAGACTGGACTCAAACGTTATCATAAAGACCATTTTTTTCAAATGAAGTTCTTAACTCATTCAATTAGACCCATATTAAGGATTAATCACACTTTCATTCACTCAAATATGTTCATTTTAATGACCTTTCTGCCTTATTACTGGTCTTTTACATTATATCGCATCAATGGTTACCCATGCTTTAACGACATGACACCTTAGTTGTAATTTTGGCAACTAAAGTCAAACGTATTCATAAGGACCATTTTTTTAGATAAAGTTCTTAACTTATTCAATTAGACCTATACTCAGGATTAATCACTCTTTCAGTCACTCAAATATGTTCATTTTGATGACCTATGTGCCTTAATAATGGTTTTTTACATTTCATTGCACCAGTGGTTACCCATACCTTAACGGGGGGACACATTAGTTGTATGCTTGGCGACTAAACTCAAACATGTTCATAATGACCATTTTTTTAGATTAACTTATTCAATTAGACCCATACTAAGGATACAGCCACAACAATAGCGTTATAAAAAGTTGCTTATCTATAATACAATAATTGTAACAATATTTACAGTTCTTGGTTTGAACAAAGAATGCTTAAATAATACACTTCTGTACAAGGTATTACAACAATCCTCTACTACTGTCTTAACGAACGATAGCATGTTCTGAACTTAAGCTGATCAAATTCACAACAAATAGAACAGTTTGGCGACAACAGCTATCCTCATGAAGAACCCATTTGTACACCAGCTGCTGTCGAAAACTATGAAGATCAGACTACAAATAAACCATGATCCACCAAATTAAAATGTGACCAACTCAACCAAAAATACATATAACCATAAAAGTATAACTAAATTATTACAAATTGTCGAGTATTCAAGCATATTCTTTCCATTACACCTACGTGAACCATCCCACAATTCCATGTATTTAATGACCATCATACCACAACCATACTTGTAAAAAATCACAAACATTTACCAAGCCAGTAAAAAATTTTAATATAGAAAACATTTACCAAAATCAAATCACACTAACGTGTTTGGTTGGAGTGGGATGGTTTGGGTCCGTTGACATCTGCAGAGAAATCTAATAGAGCCTACACACGATATACCGAAAAAAAAACAACACAGTTACCCAAACCCATACTTCAAAACCAGATGATTTCATGAAATAGAAAAACACATTACCACAGCTAGATCGATGGCCTTGCGATAGCGTTGTTTGTGTTTGTGCCCAAGGGAATCAAGCACGTACAACTCCCTTTTCCCACAAACCAGAGCATAACACCACCAGTGGTCGTTATGAATTGTGGGGACAAAAGTCTACAACAAAATAAAATAACTTTTAGTAATTATTAAACAATTACTTAATATTATATGAGAACACTTACTATTTCAGCGGTCTTGAATTCGTAGAACTGGAATAAGCTCTCAGGGAAGAAAGCAGTGTATTAAGCTTCTCCCCATGTACTCCATCTTGATTTAATGCTTTGTTGTTCCATAATCTGAATTACATTGGTCTGCAACAAACAACATTAATCAAAATGTTCATAAGGACCATTTTTTCAAATGAAGTTCTTAACTTATTCAATCAGATCATATTGAGGATTAATGACGCTTGCAGTCCTAAATTATGTTCATTTTAATGACATTTATGCCTTAATAGTGGTTTTTGACATTAGATCACCCGAGTGGTTACCCATGCCTCAACGACGTCCCACCTTAGTTGTATTTTGGGCGACTAACCTCAAACATGTTCATAAGGACCATTTTTTCATATGAAGTTATTAACTTATTCAATTAGACCCATATTGAAGATTAATGACGCTTTCATGCACTCAAATATGTTCATTTTAATGACCTATGTGTCTTAATACTGGTTTTTTACCTGAGATCACACCAGTTGTTACCCATGCCTTAACGACGGCCCATCTTAGTTTATTTTTGGCGACTAAACTCAAAATAATCATAATAAAATTATAGCCACAACAAAAACAATTACTAAAAGTAGTACATACCACAAACATGGGATTTAAGCATATAAGCTTGATCATGCCCGTCTTTTTCTTTTCATCATTCATAAGCATAAACGTGGTAAAAAGCATGACCTACATTCAATTTTTACATGTTATTTCCAAACAAAATGAGAGATTGAAGGTGATCAATTCATGTTTACCAAGTTATCCACTCTTTGCTGCAGGCCAAGGCTTTGGAGGTCAGCCTTCGTAAGCATGTGTTGTTCAATCTCAACAACAACACTACACAAATAACAACACAAGATAAAGTCAAAGTAAAACACACAGTGAATAAATTGACAAAATATAATATACCTATGATCATTTTCACTAGCATCAGTCAGGCTCCTATAAAGCTTACCAACATCAACAGTCGCTACATTATCACCAACTCCACTCTTTGCCCCAAGGGGACTCCTTGGGGGGCTCTTTGGGGAAGTCCTTGTTAGACTATTTGGGGGACTCATTGGGAGGTCTTTTGTGTAATCTCTAGACTGAGAGTTAGGCGAGTCATTTGGGGACTCTTTTTGGTACTTTTTGGACTGAGAGTTGGGGAAGTCATGTGGGGACTCTTTTCGGTTCTATTTGGACTGAAAGTTGCGGGACTCATCTGGGAACTCTTTTGACTGACAGTTGGGGGAGTCTTTTCGGGACTCTTTCGACTGAGACTTGTGGGAGTCTTTGGGGGACTCCTTCTAGGACTGTTTTGGGGACTGAGACTTGGGTCACTGAGAGTTGGAGGACTCATTGGAGAGGGGGTGGGGTTCCTCTGGGTACTCCGCACTAGACTCCTTGTTCTACTCCTTCGTGGAATGGAGGATGGCCCCCTTGGTTCTTTTATTTGGGGCACTCGATAATTGTTCCCGCATGAGGCTAATTTCTTGTCCAAGTGCAGCCAGGAGATTCGCATTGGATTCAATGTTTTGTATTATGACTGCAGTTTTTGTCCAAACATTGGAGTCCTCAACCGCCTCGGCATCCATGGACACTACAGTTCAAGACTCTACAAATTGAAGTGCATTGCGCACAATGTCCAGCCTCTCCTCCTCCTCAATCAAGTTCCAATCCCAAACAATCTACACAACACGTACACAATTCTTGTGAGCAAATCAAAAACATTGTACAATCGTAATGTACAAAATTGATACTACACTCACAATTACTTGATTATTTATAAAAAAACTTCTCAATCTTTGAGGAATACCTCAAACTCTTTATGGAAGGCCAGTCAAGAATACGTAGGAACAACGAACTGCGTCCCATTCCCACATGTTACACAGCCTATAACTTCTCAAACAGAATAAAAAATCCAATTAACAAACCATATATTTAATTTCCAAATTGACAACACATTATACATAATTTATATTGAACAAAACACAAACCTGCAACACAGCTACGCAATCAACCAAGTGTAGGTCGCCACTATTTTTTTGATTGCGAAACTGATGGGAAGCTCGGTCCAGACTCTTCACCATTAAAGAATGAACGACCTCACCCCAATTCCACAAATGTAAGGACTCTAAATTATCTAATAAACTAAAAGGAAATGTACTAACTGTCCTAGAAATGCATGGAAAATAAAAAAATTGCAAATACAAGCAATATGTACAATTTAGAATAATTATGTACATTGTCTTCCTCCCGTAATTTGGCCACAATCTTCTCAATTGTAATTTCCTCCTCACCAAACAAATCGTTAACCAAACCAGGTGTACATATATCAAAACAAACTTCTTCTCCTCTAACAGCCAAACCCAGCATAGCACAAACATAAAAAAGATTAAATGGAACCAGATGCTCCCCAATCCTGAAGCTCTTGCTTTCCACTGACCATCTGCTGACCAACTCAACCAGCAAGGCATTGCAAATCTTGAGTGGCTCTTCCAATTGCAGCATCCATTGAAAAGGGGTCCTTTCCAATTCTTGTCACTGGAGTGCACCCATTCTTTGGTTTACTTGCACAATAAAATAGGTGTCAACCCTATGCCTAAGCCTAAGCTGCAAATTATATATAACATTTGTGTTACCATCTTCATATCTCAAACATTTCAATAACAAAACCAAGATGCAAACTAACATACCTTAGATTCTCCATTGTTGTCGCTAACAACTTTTCCCTTTTTAGCCATCAATGTTCAAACACTCAAACACCTAAGCAAAACATCCAAGTTAAGTCAGATGACTATTTGCACAAATTAGCCTGTGTGCATTAATAATGGTTCTAACTCTGCATTAATCAGAGGTTATCCCTTCTTTAATGAGGGGAAACCATAGTAGAAGTTTTGGCGACGAAACACACATGTGTTCATCAGTCGCCAAAACTTCTATTACGGTGTCTCCTCGTTAGGGCATGGGTAACCACTGATGTTTTGTAAGCTCAGAACCACTTATTGTTTAACAAAACATTTGTGGTTACCCCTTCTTTAATCAATGCACACCTTAGTGAGCACACAACACCATACACACAAGAAACAAAAAGATTCAAACATCACAAACCTAAACCCCTAACAAAAATCATTCCTTTTCCACCAACAAACAATAACAACACTGTAAAACGACCATTAAAACTTAATTTTCCATCAAAAATCACATAAAAGACCAACCTTTACTTCCTTTTCCAACAAAAATGACATAAAAAACAACCCTTACCAAAAACCCACGAGCGCCAACAACGATGAACAGTTGAAGGTGGACGAAAACACAAGAGTAGGAAGACGAGAGTAGGGAGACGAGAGGAGGAAGACAAGAGCCGAGAGATGAGAGAAGTGTAGTGAGACAAGAGGAGTGCAGAGCGACAGAGTGAGGGCCTTAAGGATCCTTTTGGGGTTTTTGTTGAGCCAAGCTTCAAATGCCTCTAACTTTACACACTAAATTAAAAAAATAATATTTTTTCTATATCAATGGTGTCGAATAAAGATAATGTCATGTATTGGTATCAAAATAACATTATTCTTATTTTAATAATACTGGTCATCCTCCATCTTCATTTAACACTTATATATATATAATTATTTTATTAGTATATAATATTTTATTAATAAAATTGAGTATCAAAGGAAAGTAAAGTGGGAACTGCAATGTTAAAATAAGGTTTTCTAAAAGAATAAAACTATTTTAACACTGTTATTTATCATTGCCATCCATTTGACACAGTTTTATACAATAAAATAATAATATAAATAATAAAATAATAATATCACTAGTAGAAAAACAGCCTTCGTCGTCGGTTCTGAGAGGCTTTTTTCATCGATTTTCCACCCGACGTTGACCCAGGAGACGTTGAATCAGACGTCGGTTTAAAAACCGACGTAGTGATTAGACTCACCACGTCGGTTAAGACAGCTAAACCAATGTGGTGAGTAATAATAATTATTATATTAGAAGAAGTACCACGTCGGTTTTGTCCCAAAACGATGTGATGTAGCTAACATCCACGTCGGTTCTGGAACCCAACCGACGTGGATTTTATTTGAATTCTGAGGTTTTCATCCATTACGGCAATCACAACAAAAATAACACTATATAATGTTACATAAAACCAATAATACTTTAAAACAAATTAATTGATCCACACATACACCCTTCACCAATTTCCCGACCCAGAAAGTATAACATAAAGTCTATATAATTAACATTCAATAAAAGTTACATGTAACGGGTTATAATACAAGCGAGGACATCATTTTGATGAAGCAAGGATCTCGGATAACAGCTTTCACTTCAGAAATTCAACAGAATTGACATATATACAGAATTAATTCAACAGAATTAATTATAGTGAAGATATACAGTAAAAAGTTTCTTTAAAGTCTTGCCTGAAAATGCAGCGACTAGAGCTTGGAGATCCTGACTCCAATCAAAGCCACGGATTGCCTCGTGCACTCCAGGATAGTCACGTAACCAGAGCTTCTGACCGATTTTCCAAATTGAGATAACGTATTGAAATAATCAATTGCAAAACAGGAACTATTTATTTCAGTAATAGCCATTTCATTGAAATGTACAGTAATGTAGAGCGCGCAAACGAGAAGAGAATTGAAAGATAAATACATGTCGTGAACGTAATAGTGAGAGAGGAGGTGAATGGCGTAGGGCCAATCGTCCTGGTAAGCAATGCCATCGGCTGCAACCTGAGTGAGGATTCGAGAATTTGAAGTGAGCCAAAAACCCTAATGAAAGGGGAAAAGGAACAAGAATCAAATAGACAACTACCTGAAGCATTAGGTTATCGCATATATCCGCAACTTTATCGTACGACTTCGAATCCAACGTAGCTTTCACCGAAGAGAAATCCATCACTCTCCTCTCCGATCAATCCCTGTAGCAGCAAAACTGAAAAACTCAAACTAAACGCTAACCTCGGAATTCAAATAAAATGGCCACGTCGGTTTTGGTGATGCCAAAACCGAACCCGCAGTGCCCACGCCAAAACCAACAATACAAACGAACCTAAATCGACCAAACGAACTCTACCAAAACAACAAACTACAAACAAATGCTCAATACAATAACAATATCAGTAAAAGCAAAAGAAAATGAAAGAGAAAGAATCACCGCACAGCTCCAAATGAAACGCAGCTCAAACGGACTTCAAAATCGAAAATAGAACCGGTTAAATGGAAGCTCTCGAAGTCGCGAACAAGAGGGAGTAAAAATGGAGTAGAATGACTTGCAAATGGAGGACGAAAAGTGAGGAAGAGATGCCGGAACAGTGCGAGGGAGAATGCGCGAGCAGCGGAGAAGAAGAAAAGTAAAGGAAAAAGGCGCGTTTCAAATAAAATACATGCACCACGTCGGTTCTGGACTCCCAACCGACGTGGTGCATCCCCTGAAATTTAAAAAAAAATTACTGTTAACACACCACGTCGGTTACAAAGCCCAAAACCAACGTGGTGTGTGCCCTAATTTCAGTCAATTTGCCCCAATTTTTTCACTGTGAATCCCACGTCGGTTTTGTTGAGCAACTGACGTAGTGAGTATAAATCCCACGTCGGTTGGGAGATCCCAACCGACGTGGGATTTAAGCACGTATTTAAAAATTCAAAATTTGGATTTATTATTTTTTTTTAAATACATCAAGGACGGTTGATTTCTTGAACCGACGTGGTTATGTTTATTTATTTACAAAAATGTCACCGTATTTTTGTCCACGTCGTTTGCTAATTTAACCGTCTTAATGAGGAGACGTTGAAGCCTAATTTTCTACTAGTGTATATAGTGTGAAATGAACGTATTAAGTGAATATTGGTTTAAAAAAAATAAAGTAGGCTTAATAGAGGAGTGATATGTTGAGAGGCCTAAAAGAAATCTACGCCGATTTAATATCTAAAAATAATATTATTTTATTAAAATATAATATTTCATTAATAAAAGTAAGAGTGAAGCGTGTGTAATGAGGAAACAGTTCGACTCAGCCGCTATTGGTGAAAGGAGTTTGTATTAGTAGTAACTAAAGTCATTAATGTTTAACTTTCAATAAAATATTATACGTCAATATATATCATAAGCTAAAAAATGTGCTGCGAAAACAAAAGTGAAGGAAGAGCAAGACAAAAGAGAACGGCGCAATTTATGAAATGCAAAGCTAAGTTTATTCAATTTTGTAGTTGACAATGGACATACAGATGAAGCAAAGCCGTTATTCATTTTCCCATTCATCATGGGCAAATCAAGTGGCTACATAGCTTTCATCTTGACACAAAAGACATGCATATTATATAGTAACTCGACACAGCAAAAAGAAATCCAAATGCAAAGTTTTGCCAAAGCAAACTCGTGGAGGCTAAGAATCAACCTCTTTCTCCTCCCATTCATATTCAGATGTTGCCACTGTTTGGAGCATCACGATGGCAGCACTTGTAATTAACAGAAGTCACCTCCATCACACGTCCACACGTGGGATTTGGGCATGTTATAGTAACTAGGACATCTGCATTATTTTTAACAATAGCACATTGTTGACGATCGTATATCTCGTTAAGCTTAGTCCTGTAGTATTCATCGAAGGCCACGTCAAAGCCTTCTTTTTGAAACACTTTGTCTTTCCATGCATCAAACTCAACCAAAGTTTGACGCATAGGCTCACCGTGACCCAGAACCCTCACGTTAGAGCCTTTGGTGAGAATAGCCCATCCTTGCTGGTCTTGTTTAAGGCAAAGCAAGGTCCTCACAATTTTTTGAATCTCACAGTCCACTGCATCCTTATGCTTCTTCAGTCTCTTCCTTTCTATTTCGATCCAGAAACGAGGAACAACCCTGGGGTCATCCTTCCCCAACTGATAGTGATCTATTACAGTATCTGTGTTCAAGATAGTTGCATGCCCTTTCGTTTTCTCCACTGCCACTGCGAAGTCTTGGATCCATTTTTTGTCAGCACCTCCATAGATGAAAATATACCTGTCCCCGGTGACCTAATTCACGTTGAAAACAAAGTTACATAATTAGATAAATTTCATATCAATCTCTATTATTATCCCTAAAAATTAGTGCTATATTGGGTTTACCTGATGTATTCCAAGATTTGCTTTCTTTGTTGCATCCCAGAACCACTTCCATTTTAGAGTGAGGTCAATACCATCAATTTTCCTAAAGGGGAACGCGTCGATGCCCCATTGGAAAATCAAGTCCATAGCATCTTCATTCAACGTATCAGCAAGAGGGGTGAGTACTGGGATAATAGGTTTACCCCTGTAATTAAATTTTTCTTTTATTAGGTCAGTGCCTGGTAGCTCAGTGAAGAACTCCACTGCGTACCATTTGATGGTATCCTTCAACGCATTGAATTTGAGTCTTTGCTTGTCATCCCAGAAAGTCACAATGGGAATCCACAAAATCTTGAAATCCCCTTTCTTGTAATTTTTTATTATTTCACTTGGATTTTCCTGCAGTCTGTCATAGATTGAATTCAAAAGTGAAATCTCATCTTCAATCTTGTCGAGGCTTGAAATGAACAACAAGACATATTTCTGGTCGAAGACTTCAATATCCTGTTTTAACATATGTCAAAGACATGATCATTAGTTTTTTCTTTAAGATGATCCCAATTTGGCGAAATAACAAGGCTCGATAATTTTTTCCACAAAAATAAGTTGACACAGACTAAATCTTTAGAGACTAACCCTGTAGGTTTTGATGCTGCCATCATATATTTGGACCTTAGATCCATTATGTTGGATCAGAAGCTTTAAGAGTTCTACAATATCTTTGGGATTAGAAAATGCCTTCTTGCGCTTGTAGTATTCATCTGCATAAACTGCAACAAATAGATATTTCTCTTATCAGCATTTGATCAGTTTCATCATACTTAATGGCTTATAAAATTAAACACAATAGAAAGCATAGCGCAACCTTTTTGCTCTCCGCTCAATTTCAGATGTCCCTTGAATCTAGAAGCAGCAGAAGAAAGCCTTTCCACAAAACGTGATAATTCATAGTCCCTGAAATAAATTAACAAAGAATTTCAGTTATATTAATAATATATTGTTTACTTTATAATGGGAATTTGTTTTAAAAGCTATTTGTAGTTTGTAAGGTTAAATAACCGGAAAAATATCATTTTTATTTTAGATTTTATCCTCCATGTATTTATTTATTTATTTATAATTATATTTTAACAAATTGTATATTTTTAGTTACTCATTAAGAATTAAAACCAAAATATTTTTTTATACTTTTAAAATGCAACGCAAATAATAAAATTTAAAGTATAAATTTTCATTTTTATCTAATCATGAATTTGAATCAATTTTGAATTTGTAATAATTCTTTTAAAAACTATATATAAATTGATTTATATATATTCTACACACTTATAACCCAACATGCACTAGCGAATTTTATGGTCAGTGATAGTTGAGAAGACAACTTACGATACACCAACGAGGTTGCCAGTGGCAGCAATAAGGGAAGCAATTATCCAATATACAGCAACCGGGACCTCTTGCAGGGCATCAGACAAAGATGGCACATCCACTATGTCATAACCAAAAGAAGACAATCGTGTCCACTCTTGGATGTCCTGAAGCACTTCCATCACCAATGCCACCAAAACGGTCGCAGGGTCCTTTCTGGTTTGAATTTGATTCAGTTGTTTCAAGGAGTTTGTAAGTAGGTTATCTGGTGTTGCAATATCGCTGAGGTACAAAAGATTCCCATACTCCAAAGCGAAAGCAGCTAGAGTTACTAGTGCCTTCGCGTCCCACGAGTAGCTTCTGAGGTGATGAAGAATGCACATTGTCGCTTGGTGCACATAACGATCACCACGGGGTGTGGTTATCATCTGTTATCATATCATTGTATCACTTGTTTAAAATATTCTTGTGCTTTTGCGAACACAAGATCATAATATAATACAAACGAACTCGCCCTTTTTGAACGAAGCAAAAAAAAGCATGACACATTGTTTAATAATATATGTACACATAAAGTAAGGAATAATAATAATAATGATTGTGCCATGAGATAACCTGACAGGAAATCAGCTTCATTGTACGAAATTCTGGTTGGAAAACGGTCTGATAAGCTTTGCTTTCAACCAACCTTGTCTGTCACTCACGATATAAGCAATTAAAATAATGTTAATTAGATTTAAATGATAATTAAACATGCGTAGTGTGAATTTATTGCTAATATACATTGAAAAGGTGATATTACCTATAAATCTATATATAGAAAGAGAAAGAACCTATCTAGGAAGATTTGCATTTGTTGGAGGGAGAAGGAATGGATAAAAGAAGATGAATTAGACAGTACCTTAAGTATAACACTGGACACTACGTCGAAAAGGACATCGACATCGCACTTGTCATCATCATGGAGGTGGGTGACATAAACTTTCTCAAGGATCTCAGGGTCCGTGAGATCAAAGGGGTTAGGCAGCTGGGGTTTCTGCTGGATGGAAGTGGCATCAGCTCCATTGGACAGTGACATGGTGATGATGGTAGCAAAGCAAGTATTCTTGAACTTGTCAGCTCTGTAAGCAAAGGATGCCTTGTGGGGTTGGTTGGTTCGTCCACTTATATATATAAGCTGAGTAGGGCACAAGAGTGTTGTACACTTGGTATAATTACTTTATTGGTAAATCAAGAGTTTAGAAAAAAGACAATATACGAAGTAGCTTCTGCTGGGGCCTTTCAAGGCGTGAAATGTGCCTTCCAGTGTGATTTTCATAACGTACCCCTTATGGGGTTCGTGGGACATGTGAGATGACAAAGGATATCATAGGCAATTTGTTGCAAGTTCACAAAACTTTAGAAAAAGATGTTCTTGTGCCACTTCCAAAATAGGATCAAAAAATTTTCGGCTTCAAGGAAAGAACAAAAGTACTAACATAATTTTACTCATCAACAAAGATGCCTCTAGACAGAAATCTTAGAAGATGGACATATGAAAGTACTTATGCGCAATTAAATAATCGACATTAATTAGCTTTACTCAAGCTGTAAAATGATATATCTGTCATCTGAGAAATGATGTTTCGCCATCTACAGTGTGCACTTTAGAAAAAAGATATGCAAAATTAACTATTACTGAAAAAAATTAAGTTGAATAGCTTCATTATATGTTCATGAAATTTATTATAATGGCAAGGGGAAACTAGTATTTATATATATATATATATATTGGAATTTAGAGAACCAAAGGGAGCTAAATATAATGAGTAAAAACAGCGGAAGAGGGAGTTAAGTTTTAAAGATATTGCGGGTAAAACAATAGTATTTCATTTAAAAAATTTAAAAAATATATATATTGTCATTTTTGTACGAACGTAAGTATTACGTATGCGCTTTAATAGTTATAATTTCACTTTTTTTTTCCTGAAGTACACCTTTATGAGTCAAATCGACAAGAAATGTATTATACAATATTATAGAGTATGAATTATATATATATATATATATATATATATATATATATATATATATATATATATATATAAAATAGTATTTCATTTAAAAATTTAAAAAATATAAATATTGTCTTTTTTGTACCAACGTAATTATTACGTATGCGCTTTAATAGTTATAATTTCAACTTTTTTTTCCTGAAGTATACCTTTATTAGTCAAATCGACAAGAAATGTATTATACAATATTGTAGAGTATGAAATATATATATATGTATTTATGTATGAGAGAGAGAATTTAAGCTTAGAATATTTATTTTATAACGTAATATCAAACTCTTAATTATAACCATTTGATTTATAATTTGATCGTCATACCACCTCATTTAATAGATGAATGTTTATATACACACGAAGAATATGATCCATTTTTGCCGATTTATTAAGATTATTAGTAATAAATTCTTAGAAAAGAATATATAACCAATTTCGAAGAGGCTTTCTAGCTATAAAATTCTGTTATTCTTTGGTCGTGTTATTGAATATGTTTATTTCACATCCAATGTTTTTTTGTATATACAGTCCATCTGTACATACTCTTCAATCATTTGAACTTTAAAGTGTAGTTATATGTGCACGTGATTGACGAGAGATTGTCTGATTGGATGATATGGCAAACCATAGCTTTGTTTCCCAGGTCCTTTTTCTTTTCTTATATCTCAACATCAGTATTCCATACATTTACGTGCCTTGGCCCAGATGCTTTATGTTACACTTTGTTGAGAGCAAGCAACATATCTTTGGGAATCTCGTTTAAGGAAAAGCAAAGCTCTCCAAAATCCTTGAATCTCAATCCATAGTGTCCTGGTGTTTCTTTAAGTTCTCACTTTCTATGCCCATTACCTACAGTCCCACTAGTGAAAAAAAATACTTTTTATGACAGGATAAAACGACAGTCAAAACGGAACCGCATTAAACAATAACAGTTAAATATCTAAGATATATTCTTTTAAAGCATGTAGTTAAATATCATTACAAGAAAACATTGCTTTCAAAAAATAACATCGGTTAAAATACGATTTTATGGAACTACCCATGTATTAGTACAAGGTTCATAAAATAGGATCTAGTCCAATCAAATTAAGTGTATTTAATGATAATTAATTAAATCATAAATATTCAGTAATCAATAATAAAACTTATCTATTTTGGATAACTTAGAACATTAAAAAAGCTTACAAATATAAATCAAATCTTATTTATATTTAGTAACACTTTAAGAAAACGCTTGAATAGCGTTCAATTCTTTGTGTAGGCCAAACGATCCACACAAAAAGAGTCGACTAGAGTGGAGATTGTTGGAATCAAAATTAAAGTGTCGACTGAAGCAAGGGTTGTTGAAATCAAAATTAAAGCGTCGGTTTGACCCATACGACAATCGTCATAACGCTTCTTTAGAAAAAAATTGTGTGGGCCTGACCGACGCAATTTAGAAAAAAAATAGTAAAGTGCGATGGTCGGGCCAACACTAAATGTTGCGTTGGCCTAGCCCACGCAACCTTAAAAAAAGTTTTTTTTTTAAATTGTCTTTTTTTTTAGTGTTGTTGAGAAAAAAATTAAAAATATAGTTGAAATTAAATTGAATTTAGAAAAAAAATAAAGTTTAAAAAGTATAACATGAAATAAGAGTATTATTATTAAATTAGTAAAATATAAAAATAATGAAATATTGTAAGAAAAGTAAGATAAGTGTAAGTTTGATAATAAAAGAATAAGTTCAAAAGTAATTATGAAATTTGTTGTTAAATAATTAGAAAAAATTATGAATTTAATTATATATTAAATTTTGTTTAGTATTTTGTAATATGATTAATACAAAAGAAAAATATTAAAATATTAAAAGGATCACAATAAGATCAAAGTAATGTAGCAAATAAAAAAGTATAAGATATTCTTCACTTGAAATGAGTGCATAGCATCATAAAATACTATTCACTTGAAATGGGTGGTGTAGAGTAACTTAAGAGTTCATTTGAAATGGGTACAGAGTAGTAGCAAAGGTGTCTTAATTAGGTAGCATATATAACACACTTTTCATGTTAAATAGGGTTAGAAAGGAGTGAACATGCAGATCAACAGAAAAACCAGTTATTTTTTTTTAGTTTTAATTATGTTAATTTTAATTGGGTGATGTTACACTGACAATCTATATTTAAAGTTCAGAATTTAATTACATTCATTATGAATAAAATGGTTTCTACATAACATTCATTGAAATAGGTGAATAATGTATACAATTTTTTTATTTTAAAGTCAATTAAATTTGTAGATAAAAAATTATGTAAAAAAATTGTTTAAAAATGTATGAAATATTTTTAAACTATGAATGAATTTATAAAAAAATCAAAGTAGTTGCATTAGTATTGTGAGAACAATGAAAAAGAAAATGCAACAACAATACATGATTATTGTCCTTCATTGATTATATGTATGTTATATATCATGCGTATTACATGTGATTATGTAAATATGTTTGATTACGGTAAAATATTGATTATTATATGACATAGTTAATTATATGACATATAAGATGTTTTATATTTTTTCATGTATAAAATATTTTTTCATATAATAGAAACTTTATTGCATAAAAATTTTATAATAAACTTGAATATAAAAATCCATATATTCATTATGTATTTCAAAATATACTTCTCTACATAAGATAATTAAAATATCTTCATAAAATTACAAATAAAATAAAATAAAACTTCTCCAACAATTCAATTGGGATTCACACCACCTGTCAAATCCTCTACTTCCGTGTAATATACACGATCATCGCAGTTTTAAAAACAAAACAAACAATACACAAAAAGAAGGGTAAGCTAGAGAGTTTTCAAAAAATATATATTTTCATAAATTGGATTTCTATCTCAACAAAACAACAATAATAAAATCTTTCATAATTCATCTCACATCATACATACACTGACTCACAAACAAAGATACTAGACTCTCTACTTCCGGAAGATACTCGTGCATTGAGTTAGACTCAAAGGTGTGCACCTCTCATATACCACCCAACTATTCCAAGCGGACTTATATTTCAAACCTCAGAACAGTCTATTCCGATCGGGCTCATATTTCAAACCTCAGACCCCATATGCACAGGGTTAATCCATATCTCCTATTCCGATCAGGCTCATATTTCAAACATTGGACAGGATCATATGAACCTCCTTCGACTCTTCACTAATTGGTAATCTTCATCCATGTGAATCCAATGTACCAGTAGAGTCAGGATACCTCCTTAGAATCCCCAAACAATGCACATCCTAATAATCTCAACACGGGTATCTCCTTTCCTGAAGATACTATGTCTCGATCACACATCACATCATTCACAATCATTGATACTACATCATACAATACATAAACATTCATCCAATTCATTAATAAACAAATAATTACAATATTTATGAAAAACAATCAAACTAGCTTCCCTTACCTCTGTAGAGTAGAGATACTCAAAAAACCCTAAAATCATGGCAATCTAACTCTGTTCAAGAATCTGATCGGACACTCTTGATCTACTCAACGTTAGGAATCTAGGGATGTCCTCTGATTGTCAATCTGATAACCTATGAGATCGCAAATCTAGAGGAAAGGTAGAAAACTTTAAAGAGAAATTGTTTTAGAGATGGTGGTTTTCATAAGAATGAAATTGTATATCTTCTTAAAGAAAAAGAGAGAGATATTTGATAGTTTTTATAAACAAAATATCTTCTTAAAGATAATTGGTGATTTTTATTATAATAAAACAAAATATCTTTTTAGAGAGAGAGTTGATAGTTTTTATAAAAATAAAATAGAATATCTTTTTAGAGAGATAGAATATCTTCTTATAGAGAGAGAGTTGGTGGTTGTTATAAAAATAAAAAGTAAATAACTATCTTTTATTTACTTAAACAATTGTTATGTTAAAAAATAGGTATTATCTTATTTATCTCTAAAACTAAATTCTAAGTTAGTCTTTTATTCTATAGCTATTTTTTAGAGTATTACAAAATTAACCTTAAATTAAAATACCTTAAAAATTCATCAAATAATATTGTTAAGTTTTTATTTTACCACAAGTTAGAATCTTGTTTTCTTCCATAAAAAAATTTTCTATAAAAATAGCTAAAAAAATTCTTCAATAAACAATATTTCTTGAACATATTATTTTTCATAAATAAACTAAATCCTAAATAATAACATTTTTGTATGACTTATCAAATGAAATAGCATTTTTCTCTTCTTAATTATTATATTTGATGATATCTCTTTTATGTAGTCATGAAGTCAAGTCGTTGTTTCTTAGGATGACTGCTTCTCCTTTCTTCCATTTTAAAATAAAAATATTTTTAAAATAAATAAATTCTAAAATTATAATATTTGAAAACAAATTTAAGAAATTAAATCTAATAGATAAATTATTTGTTAAAACAATTGAAGGAGGGGCAGATGGAGGAGTGTCTCCGTTTATTAAAAATGGGCAATTGGGCTTTAGTTATAATTCCCATTCCAACCCAAAATAATTAATAAAACCCTAGAAGGGTTTCTGCAGCAGCGTGCCATGGGAGGTTTAGCTGCGAGGCGCTGTCGCACAAGGTGTTGTCGTATGAGGCGCTGTCGCATAAGTCGTCATTGCGAGAGGTGCAGGCGAAAGAGGCGCTGCCGCTGTGAGGTGTACCACGAAAAGAAGATCGTATTGCGTCGCAAGAAGCCTTTAGGTTAAACCTAAATCGCTTTCCTCTTCCCCTTCACAGTTCAGTTCTTTTTTTCTTCACATTTGGTTTCTTCTCCCTATTGCTTCTGCCAGTTCACTGTCCATTTTTTTCTTCTCTGTGCTTGCTTTCTTCTCCCTCAACTGATTCTTGGGTCACGAAGGTAAAAGCTTTATTTTAGTTTTTAATTTATTTTTTTATTTTGTCATTTAATCTCCGTTTTTATGGAGTATTAACTTTTAGGTTTTCACATTTTGTGATTTTTGTAGGTTTTTGTCGCCATTAGAGTCTGTCCCTGACCTTTCTTAACTTTTTTTTTGTTTGTCCCCTCGCTGTGATTTTTCCAATTCGTTGGCTCAGTGGACATCTGTAAGTTAACTGGGTATAAGTAATAAAACTTGCTCAGCCTTGTTTTTTTATCTTTACTTGTTTTTTGTGATGATTTAGGATTGAATACAAAAAGTCAGTATTATTTTTCCATTTTTTTTACAAGTTTTGTTTTATGAGGTGGTTTGATTGTATACTTTCTTTACTTCAAGACATTATATAGAAAAATTATTCTCATTTTCAAAAAGAGATTAGAGGGCATGGAACTGAATATGTTCCTTGCAACGGAGCTTCTACTGATAAAAATTTGAATACTGAAAATAAAAAATTGAATAATGGATGAAGATTAAAAATTAAATAATGGAGATAAAAAGTTCAATACTCGGTATAAATTATTGGATATTGGATAAAAATTTCAGGTGATGGTTAAAATATGCCATTCAAAATAATACAAATTGATTTTTTTTTTAATTTTAAGTCGTGCATCGGTCTTTTTAATTCTAAGTCGTGCGTCGGTCTACCTTCGGCTTGGCATACGTTATTTGTGTCCATTGTGCGTGGGCTAAACACACGTTATTTTTGTCGATTTGCTGGCCCATATAATAGCTTCCAACACTTTAGCATTTGCGGTGTATCGACATAATACCCACGCAATTGCGTCCGTTTTTTACTGTTTGAGTCGATTTTTGACCTATATTTTTAATTTTTCTTGTAGTGTAAATATATATTCATATCTCTTTAAGTTCTTACTAACTTGAGTGTATGATAATTTTCTATAGCTCTTTAAGTTCTTACTAACTTGATTAATTCAAGGTCAATCTCAACATACCACAAAAGGGCTCTATCTCAGTTCTAGTAAGAACATTTGGCGTCATGAAACCTGGGTAAAGTTATTCATAGACCACAATATATGGTACTTATCATAAGTCAGATAGTAACTTTAACCTCAGCAAACCATAAGAAGGACATATTCTCTATTAAAGCCCATATAGAGACCATTCTCCAAAAGAACAAGACTAGTGTTTAGAACACAATCATCAGTATTAGTGATAAGATGTCGGCGTAATGTTGTACCCACCGTGATGAATTACAAGCTCTCTTTAAGAACAAATTACCATCTTACACTAGAAGGGAACAACTCATCGGTCCTAACGAAGTTTATTCTAGCAGAACTCTCAGACTTATCATGCGAGCAGGTTGCTAAATCTAGTGTCATTGACTTCTGCCAACCATTACAGGACGATCACCCACCAACATTCCTTCTGTAATCACACATGTAGAAAACTCAAGCCGGTAGAAAACTCAAGCCCTTTAGGCCCTTGGGGGACCAAACCCTCAATTTGGCCAACCTATAGGGCTGCCCTCGAGGAATTGACATGCGTAGAGAATCACAAGAGTGAGATTAGTTGATGCCTTTTAAAAATAACCGACCATCATTATAATTTGAATATTTAAAAATAAACACATTACATCAAATTAAAATAATGCTACAAGTCGTTTAAAAATACACCATCATCACACTCATAACAAATAAAATATCATGATCACATTAAAATAATTTGATGAATACTTGCAAAATATTGAAAGTCTTACCTGCCCATGTAATAATACAAGAATCAATTAAATTGAATGCAATCCAATTAAATTAAATGCACTTTATGATAATTGATTGAATAATAAATATTTAGCAATCAATCATAACTTTTATTTAGTTTGGAGGTGAATAAAAAGTGCGTGATTGCAATTTTTTTTATATTATTTCCTGAACAAACCATTTACATTCACAATTCAAATCTAATTTTAATTAAAATTAATGTAACTAAAATTTTACCAGTTGCAGTTGTTAATGTATTGTTACATGTAACACTACTCAATTAAAATTCAAAACAATTTCAAACTTAATTAAGATTTAGGAATCTTTTCTTATGGATGGTTCACCTTCTTAATTGAATTAAATCATTTTTAATTTTAATTAAAATTAAATTAAATTATGACACTATCAATGTTATATATATTTTTTTCTTAAAATATTTTTCAAAGTACTATTTTTAATTAAAAAAATATTATATATATATATATATATATATATATATATATATAAATATATTATTTTTATTTAAAAAAATATTATATATATATATATATATATATATATATATATATAAATCTATTATGATATTATAATTTATGATTTTGTGAATTTTTTTACCATTTTACTATAATTTTGATTTTAACTATTTTGATTATAAGAATATATTAAATTATTATTTAATTTTTATAAACGTAATAATTGAAAATATTTACTGTGACTAGATTATCGACCATTGTTGAAAAAGTTCACTTTCCCTCCTTCTACCTTCACTGAAATTTATTATACATCAAATCTTTAGCTGAATCCAAGTTCAAAATCCCTATCCATGGTTCTCGTTGAATCCTTGAAATCTCAGTACTAAATAATCATTTATTACGCATCCGGATTTTTCTATTTAAAACTTTTAACATAAAATATATACACTTTTTGCTGTAAAATACTTTTCCGCAAGAAATATTTACAAATTTAAAAAATCGCTACAACTGAATATTTCTTTTACAAAATTATCAGTAAAAAATTATTTTTAATACTTGGAAAATTAACTACGTCTATATAGTTATGTAATTATATATATATATTGTTTCTACAAATAAAAAATTTCAACAAAAAAGTATTAGATATTATGAATAATTTCATGCAGATTCTTTTTTGAAATATTTTATACATATATACAATTTTTTTATAATTTTTTCCCAACAAATATCTTAAAATTTTCTTGTAATTTTATTTTTAGAAAAGTGATTTTGAATTTAAAATTTGTATGTTCTTTCGATCATTCTCATTATCAGTTTTCTTCTCATTTTCACTTTCATTAGTTTGCTCGTACTCTTTTTCTTGTTCTCGCTATCATTATGTGGCTCAAATGCAACTCTTAATATATATATTGTTTACACTCTTTGTCTTGTGCTTGTAACTCACATTATTGTTAGTATCAAATTTTATAACTAGGTAAGAAACCAAATAGAGGCGTGGGGGCAATAATGAGGAATTAGTTATTCAAGAATGTTAGGTGGTATGTAATATGGGATTCAAAGGACAGAGAAAAATTCAAAGAAAGAAATATACAAATAGGAAGTTAGAAGGCTATGCTTGGTGACTAGTGCTTGAGTGGTTGATTGTAGTAGGAGTGTCCAATTTCTGGTGCTAATTCATTGATGCAATATTGTGGTCTTCTAGATTTTGTTTTTAAGAGCTTTGTTTTTCATTACTATAGAAAAATTGTATTGGTTTAGTGACTTGATAAACATTGCTACATTATTTTTTTTCTACAAGACACTATTTTGTCCAATATTGAATGTCACATTGGTGCTTTCATTGTCGATTTCACCTCGATTTCACCTCCACTAGCTGACAATACTCGCCTAAATACCTTGGAAGCTGAAATCAAGTAATTGTTCCAGATATTAAGATTCCAAGCACAAATTGAACTCATGGTGGACCAAATGCTCAAAGATGGCATAATCCAAACCAAGTAAGAGTCCTTTTTCATCTCTTATTCTTTTAGTTTGAAAGAAAGATGATACTTGTCCTTTTTGTACAAATTATAAAACTTTAAATAACATTATTGTGAAGGATTCCTACTGTTGATGAACTGTTGGATGAATTATACGGTGCTACAATATTTTCAAAGTTGGATCTTCACTCAGGATACCATCAAATCTTAGTATGCCCTGAAGATCACCACAAGACTACTTTTCGAACCCACCAAGGGTACACTATGAATGGCTTGTCAAGCCATTTGGTTTGACTAATGCCCATGCAACTTTTCAAGCTCTCATGAATGATATATTCATACCACATTTGAGACATTTTGTGGTTACTTTTTTTATGATATTCTCATCTACAGTTCCTCTTGGAAGATCCATCTTCAACAACTAGAAACTATATTGCAAAGTGCTAAAACATGAGTCTCTTTATGCTCAATTGTCTAAATGACTTTTTGGTGTGACTGAAATAGATTACTTAGGTCATATTATCTCAGGAAATGGTGTGTATACAAAGAAAGACAAGATACAGGCAATTTTGCAATGGCCACAACCTCAAGCAATTAACAAGGTTCCTCAGGCTCACTGTTTACTATCGTAGATTTATTAAGGGATATGCTTCTCTAGCTTCACCCTTGATTGATTTGTTAAAAAAAAAAAAAAGAGAAGTGTTTCAATGGTCTAAGCAAAAGCAAGCAGTAATAGCATTTGAGCAACTGAAAGTTGTAATCACTTTGGCACCAATGCTAGTCTTGCCCAACTTTGATGGGCCGTTTGAGGTAAAAACCGATGCCTCTGAAAGTGGTATAGGGGTTTTCATTTCTCAAGGCAAATATCCAATAGCATTTTTATCCAAGAAGCTATCACCTGCTATGCAAAAGAAATCAACATATACTTCAGATTTTTATGTAACATTTGATGGGTAAGAAATTTATTCTTAACACAGACCAACAAAGCTTGAAGGATTTCACTTATGACCTTACACACTCCTAAGCAACAAAAATGGTTGCCTAAACTATTGTGCTACAACTTTGAAATTTAGTATAAACCTAGGAGAGAAAACTTGGTTTCGGATGCACTTTCCCGATGTTTCTTGTTTACATGGTCTAGCCAAAAATTTCAGTGGTTAGATATATTGAAAATGGATATTACAAAAGATAAAGGCTTAAGTAAAATCTTCATTGAATGCAGAATTAGTGCCAATAGTTCTAACCATTATACTTGCCATAATGGGATTTTATTATGTAAGGAAAAAGTAGTGATTCCACCAAATAGTAGTCTTATCCATCTGATTTTGTAGGAATATCATGATGGCCCACTTGGGGGCATTCGGGATTTGTAAAAACAATAGACAAATTTTCATCTTAATTTTATTGGCCCAATATTAAAAAGCAAACAAGAGAATATGTGTTGCATTGTATTGTTTGCCAACAGGCTAAAATCAAAACAAAATTACCCGCGAGCTTCTTACATTCATTGCTTACTCCATCTCAAGTTTGGGACGATATTAGTGTGGATTTCATAGTCTCCTTGCCTCTAGCCTGCGGGTACTCAGTAGTGATGGTGATAATTGACAGGCTTTCAAAATGAGCTCATTTTGTGGCCTTAAAGCACGATTTTGATAGTAGAAAAGTGGCAGAAGCTTTCGTACAACATGTTGTCAAACTACATTGCTTTCCTAAATCAATAGTTTTAGATCGAGATCAAATTTTCATCAGCAAAGTTTGGCAGCAATTGTTCAAGTTACAAGGCACAAAACTGGCTATGAGCTCAGCTCGTCATCCTTAACCAGACAGTCAAAGTGAGTCCCTCAACAAGACCTTAGAGATGTACTTAAGGTGTTTTTATTATGACAATCCTAAGACATGGTTAGCAATGTTGTCGTAGGTTGAGTATTGGTACAATACTTCAATCCATCACAACATTAACATGACATCCTTTAAAGCTTTATACAGTCACGACACTCCAACATTGGTGCCTTATGAATTCTCGCATCAAGATAAACAATCCCTTCAGGTCATGTTGATAGACAAGGATAGATTGCTTGTTCAATTGAAATGGAACATGGCAAAATCACAACAATTTATGAAACTTTATGTATATAAGAATAGAAGACAACTCAAATTTCATGAGGGAGATCTTATGTCAATTAAACTTTAACGGTATAGGCAACACTCGGTCGTTTTACTCAAGAATCAAAAGTTGGGGTTGAGATATTTTGGTCCCTTTATAATCATCAAGAAATTGAGTCCTGTATTTTACAAATTGCAACTATCAGAGGAGACAAATATTCACAACATCTTTCACATATCAGTGTTAAATAAATTCAAGGGTGACAATCCAGACAACTATCTACCATTGCCTACAAACAGTGCCAGAAGGACCAGTGTTAATGCCTAATGCCATTATAGGTGACAAAATTGTTATGCACAATGGGAAGGAGGTTCAACATCTTCTACTTCAATGGGGGCATAAGCCAACTGTCGTAACCACATGGGAATTGTAGAGGAGTTCCACCAAGCTTACCCTACATTTAACCTTGAGGCCAAGGTTGATGTTAATGGAGAAGGTAATGTAAGAAAGCAAATAAAAGCTCGAGACAGTGATGAGGAATTAGTTATTCAAGAAGGCCAGGTAGCATGTAATACGGGATTCAAAAGGTAGAGAAAAATTCAAAGGAAGAAATATACAAATAGGAGGTTGGAAGACTATGTTTGGTGACTAGTACTTGAGTAGATGATTGCAAGTAGGAGTACCCAATTTTTGGTGCTAATTCACTGATGCAATATTGTGATCCTCTAGATTTTGTTTTTAAAAACTTTGGTTATCATTATCATAGAAAAATTATACTGATTTAGTGACTTGATAAACACTATTACATCATTTCTTTTCTACAAGACACTGTTTTATCCAGTATTGAACCTTGCAAACTATTTGAATATGGTCTTTAATATCATTTGTTCTAATCAAGTAGGTTTTATGATACAAATCCAAAATATTCCAATGCGAGCCACGTAGACAAAGTGGGCGTAACAAACTCTAAGAACGTGGAGGTCCACAGGAAAGCAGTTAGAGCCCAATTGGATGATAGATTTCGTGAATATGGAAAGTAAAGACGGGAGGAGAGAGGCAAGTGGAATGTGAGTACCCTTTTCTTGGTAGTTTATCTGTTCTTCTACCCTCTTCTCTGTTTTCTTACCAAGCAATTTACAGGTGAGTAGACCCTCCGCATGTGGGAAAAACTTATAGATGTCGTTTCCATGGAATCGTTCTTGCTATTTTAATGTAAATTTCGATACTTTGAGTGTTATTTTTACAACTATTGCATTACGAAATACAAAATACACCCCAGCAGTTGTTTGTGAAATTTTCCAATTTCTTCATTGGTGTTTTCACTGAGATATTTTGGCAGAAAACACACGGATGAAAGATATTCAAGCTGATATCAAGCGCATGACAGATACTCTCACTAGTCATAATACACAATTTCTCAAAGCTGGTCAAACTTTTGAGCTAATGTCGAACTTGCTACTGGGCCATAATGATTGTTTTATAAAGGTTAAACAAACTTTGGATTCTTTTGTCACATTTTTACATGAGCATGGAGAGGCTACCACATCTCATTCTAGCCATGTAGATGGGTCAAATTTCCATACCTCAGGTACACATCAGGCATCTCCTGTGTTGAAACAACATCCTCACATGAAGGTAGAAATTCCTAAATTCTCTAGTGAAGATGCAATGCAATGGCTATATAAGGACAAACGTTTTTTTTCGCAGTTATTCCATTCTTGAGGATCAAAAGGTTTCATTGGCCTTATTACAATTTAATGGAAAGATATAATCAAATTCAAGATTGGTGATCTCGTGCTACCGCTATGTAGGTATAGTTTGCACCTTCACAGTTTGACAATCCATGAGCAAAGTTACTTAAAATTATCCAAATGACTTCGGTGGATGCCAACTACAATACTTTTATTGAGCTTGCTAATAGATCTTACGGCATGAATGATACCCTCCTGATGGATTCTTTCGTTGGTGGTTTAATTCCTCAACTATGGAAAGAAGTTATTGTGCGGGTTCCTCAAACTGTAGCTCTAGCTAAACTCTTTGAGAAAAAATCGATTCCTCATTTTTATTCATCTAGACAATGTTACAGCACCTTGCCACTGAAACCACCAAATCAACCTCACTCTCCCACTTTGCATAATCAAGGGAAACTGCTCACCACCACTCCACGATGCCACAATACCTCGGCTCCCTTATTGCCCACACCACTAAAACCAATACACCTTAGGAAATTAACACCAGCAGATATATAATTTCGACTAGAGAAGGGTTTGTATTTTACTTGTGATGAAAAATTTTCTCCCAGTCATAAGTGTGCCAATAAATACTATTTCTTGCTTCAAACGACTGAAGAGATAGCGAACAAAGCAAATGAGGAAGCACAACAACAATCCGAGGAAGAAAGACCACCAACAAAGAGTATTGATCATCACCTATCTTACCATGCCTTGAAAGGCACATCTGCTAGAGGTACAATTCAATTTATGGTTTCATTAATGGTGTAGACATTCAAATTCTTCTGGATAGAGGCATCTCGGATAGTTTTTTACAACCTCAACTCGCCAAGTTTCTTAAATTACAGGTTCATAAAACACCTCCATTCAAGGTAGTGGTTGGGAATGGTGAATAGTTGGAATGTGAAGGCTAAGTTCAAAACCTACCTATTCATATTCAGGGTCATTGTCTATGAATTTCTGCTTATTTGCTTCCTATTGTTGTAGTAGACTTGGTGCTTGGTACTCAATGGTTAGCCACCTTAGACACACACTTGGTTAACTATAACAAGCGCTTTATCACATTTTACCTCAATGGAGCATTAATCACATCACAAGGGGATTCTATTAGCCAACTACTTCATGCTCAATTTCATCACTTCAAGCGATTACATGCTACAGATGCAATTGCAGAATTGTACACTTTACAACTTAATTGTCCAAAGGAATCACCATCATCAAGGTTAGAGTTGCTTCATGATTTACAACCTGAGATAAATGTGCTACTGAATCATTACAAAGAGGTATTCCAACAACCTCATGGTTTACGTCCTCCACGTACACATGATCATCATATTCCATTATTACCAAATACAACACCCATGTGAGTTCGTCCATATTGTTAACCTCATAGTCAAAAGATAGAAATCGAAAGATTAGTCAATGAGATGTTGCAAGAAGGAATACTAGAACCTAGTTCTAGTCCATTCTCTTCGCCGATCCTACTAGTCAAAAAGAAAGATGGTACTTAGCACTTTTGTACAGATTATAGAGCTATCAATGCAGTCACCATTAAGGACTTTTTTCCCATGCCAACAAATGAACTAATGGATGAATTATTTTGGTGCTAAATTCTTCTCTAAATTGGATTTGCGTTTTGGATATCATCAAATACTTGTGCATCCTATAGCTAGACACAAAACAGCCTTTCGAACTCACCATGGCTGGTATGAATGGCTATTTATGCCACTTGGCTTGACAAATGCACCTGCCACCTTCCAATCCCTTATACGTTTTGTCTTTGTTGCATTTATGAGAAAATTTGTTTTGGTGTTCTTTGACGATATTTTAGTCTATAGCCCAAGTTGGACTACTCATCTTGATCATTTGTCCCAAGTCCTACAAATGATAAAACAACACTTATTGTTTGCCAAACTCTTCAAATGTTCTTTTGGATAAACTAAAAATTAGTATATGGGATATGTGGTAACACAAGAAGGGTTCCAGATGGATGATTCTAAAATTGTAGCCATCAAACAATGACTAATGCCCACATCAGTTAAACAACTTTCCTTGGTCTAGCAAGCTACTACCACAAATTCATTAAAGGTTTTGCTTTATTAGTTACACCGCTGACCGATTTATTAAAGAAAGATGCCTTTCGGTGGTCTGATCAAGTTAAAGCTGCTTTCTTGCACCTTATATATGTATTGACCCTAGCGTTTGTGCTAGTTTTACCAAATTTCTCATAGCCATTTGTGTTGGACATTGACACTTCCTCTGTTCGTATTGGGGTTGTCCTTACCCAAAATAATCACCCCATCGCATTCTTTTCCAAAAACTATCAGGTCAGATGCAAAAACAGTTAGCATATGCTTGAGAGATGTATGCGATTACAGAAGCAGTAGCCAAGTTTAGTCCACTAATAGAATAAAAAAGGCTTTCTTCGACAGGATATGATGTCGGTTAAAAAATAACCAACGTAAATGAAAATGCGGTGGCATGTTCATAAATATTTGAAGATATATAACGTTGGTTGGCCTATATAACTGACATTATATATGTTTGAAAAGATAAAAAAATAAAAGAATTGAATATTTTAATATGGCGGTGCATATATAACGTTGGTTATGTATAGGGAACCAACGTTATATAGTCTCTTTCACTCACATACAAAAAGCAGGTAAAAAGTTTTCAATTTTGGAAGACATATAACATCGGTTGGATGGTGTTAACTAACGTTATATATATCTAAAAAAAAAACTTTAATTTTGAAAAGTTTCATTTGGCGGTGTACATATCACGTCGATTATTTGGCGAGAACCGATATTATGTAGTTTCTAAAATGCAAAATTATGTGAACAATTATTACATATGGTAGAGATATAACATTGGTTCTATAGGCTAACCCATATTATATTTGATACGAGACAATTTGGGGGAAATTTTCGGGTTTAGCGTAGTGATACAAAGTCGGTTGGACCCCACAACCAACGTTGTATCCTACTTAGGGACATATTACGTCATTTATGGCGGGATAACCGATGTAATATCCTTTTATTTAAACCAGTTTTGTTCATACACGTTGCTTGCTTTCTTCTTCACTTTCACTCTCGAGCACACTAGTTTTCACCCTTACTTTGGCATTGTTGATTCGAGTGCACTGGTTTAAGGCCTATATAGTCGTCCTTGTTTATCTTCTTCGTTCACTCTTTCTTTTTCATTGGGATTGCGTTTTGAGAGGAATTGGTTGGCGCACTAGTTGCCATTGCCACACTATTGTGCGTGTTGTCGCCATTGGGTTCACGTTCGCTACCATTGGGATTGCGTTTTGAGAGGCATTGGTTGGCGTTTGGTTTATTGAAAAATATGTTATGACCAAGTTCAAGAGGGGGGTGAATTGAACACTTGAAAACTTTTCGCAAACTGTTTGGAGAATGAATACTTTTTATGGAAACTACTCAAGATGATATGTTCAGTAAACAACAAAGGTTCAAAAGCAATTCCAGCACAATGTCAATCAACCAGATACAGTAAACTGTAATAAGAAAATAGTTCTTGAATACACAGTATACTGTAAAGTCAGTTCTGAAAAAGTTGAATCAAGAAATCAAAGAATTAGTTCAACTTCAAGTTTATAAAGATTTACTGATTAAAGAACCTTTTATTAACCAATACAAACTATATTAAGTGTATTAAAACAGTTTTTAATCAAAAACAGTGAAAGATTGAGTTTTCTGGAAAAAGGAACTAATAAACAATAAACCCAGTAAATTGCTAAACTGCAGATTTACAGAAAACTAATATACTGGTTATTCACAGATTCAAAGCAATTAAGTTTAGATTGTGTTAAAATGGAATAAATGATTTTAGGTTGTTGCTAAAAATGCTTTCAGAAAAATGATGAAGTTATTCAATTAGCAAGATTCACTTAATTCTGAAAATTCAAGAAAATCAGCAAGAATTAGCAAGAACAGTAAAGAGAGAGAGCAGGAGAGAATCAGGACACAGTAGATTTTTATACTGGTTCACCCAACAACCGGGCTACGTCCAGTCCCCTACACACAGTAAGGATTTCACTAAACTAATCAACCTGATCAGGTTTACAACACTTGCCTACAGTAAGAAAACACTACACTCTGCAGCCAACCACTGCTGAACCTACAGCAGACCAAGGAACACCACAGAATCCACTGTGCGCTTCAAGAACTCCCTTGCTCAAACCCACAGCAAGTCACAGTTATACAGAATCCACTGTATAACCCAGACACGTCTCACTGCACCCCGCAGTAGACCCCTGCTGAACCCACAGCAGAACAGGAAACCACACAGAAACCCACTGTGTGTTTCACGAAGACCCTTGCTGAATCCCACAGCAAGTCACACCCTGTACAGAGCCCATTGTACAGAACAGAATTACCAACCCAGATAACTCTCAGCAGAATAACCTTCAATACAAAGAAAGATTAACACAATCGCAGCAATACAAGCACTTCTATACAAAGGAATACAAAGGTAATAAGGAAAGGGTATAGAAGGCTTAGTCTGATGATCGAATCAGTGAAGAAACTGTCTCAATCAAATGAATGCTCCAGCAGCAGTTCAAGAAAACAGTTCTTGATGAAAAAGTTGATTGATATTGATCACTAGACTCAAGGGCGCTTTTTCTCTCTTTGAAAAATCAAATGTTCGTGCTCAGAAAATGTTTAGAATGATTTTCGTTGCTTTCCAAAATTTCGCGCCAGCTATTTAAAGATAACTCTCATTTAAAAATTCAGTCAATTGTTTTTTCAAATAGTCGACTATTTTTCTCCAGTTAATTAAAACAGTTTCTCAAAACGCAAGTTTTGATTTTAATGATTTTTCAAAACTTTTGTTAATTCAGAAAATACTTGTGGAGCTTATCATTGATTAAGATTGCATGCATCACTGATTAGACCTCAAACTTACCCCACAACACACACTCCTAAGTTCTAGACCAAGTCTTCAATCTTTATGAAGTCTTCATGCATTCCACATATGCTCTTAGGGTCTTGAACTTCTTCACTTGGTTGGCTTCATCAAATCATCATAGCAGCCCACTGGTGCTAACAAGCGGTTTGGGAGGCTAGGTCGTGTGTGGTTTGGCGTTTTGGGAGGCGTTATTTTGATGTTTTTAGGAGGCGTTGGTTTGGTATTTTTGGAGGCTTTGTTTGGCATTCTGGGTTGGCGTTTTTAGAATCATTTTCGAGTTTGGGGTTGGTGTTTTGGGAGGCATTGTTTGCATTTGGGTTGACATTTTGGGAGGCATTGTTCGCGTTTGGGGTTGGCGTTTTGGGAGGCATTTTCGCTGTCCACTAGAGGTATGTTTTGTGCCTTTGAAATAGTTGTTTTTGTGTATGCTTGGACTGCTTTTTGTATGTTTGGAATGTTTTTCGTATTAGATTGCTTGTTGTGTATGCTTGAACATATATAGTGAACGCGTGTTGGTATTGAGCCCGGGGATGTTCGATCCCCAACAATTTATATTTAATTTGAGCATTCTCTGAGCACGTGTTGGTATTGAGTCCAAGGATGTTCGATCCTTGACAATTTGTATTTAATTTGTGGATTTTATAGTATATATAAATTTTTTTCCTCTACGTAATCATGGATCAAAATTAGATAAATGAAAGTCGAATTAGTGATATGTATGAGAAAGGTGTCAGAATTTCTAGAATTTGCTAAACGGAATGGAGCAGGAATAAATGGAAGATGTTATTGTCCATGCGTGAATTGTTTGAATGGGAAAAGACTAGATATTGAGTTGATACGAGAGCATGTTCTTTGTGATGGGTTCTTGAAGAACTATACAACGTGGACTTGGCAGGATCTTTGTGTAAGTCATTCATTTAAAGGTTAATTACATGATGAGTATTTTTGTTTTATGTTTAATGACTTATTTATTTTATTTTACAGAAAAACTTTAAATTTGAAACATCTAACTTCATTAGGGAGAAGATTTTATCATCCATTACTGTAAAATGGAGAAATTTCAAGACAAACTTGACAAGTTTCTACATCTTTGGTAAATACAAGGGAAAGTTCCCTTGTTAGAAATATGGGATTTATGAAGAAACTTAGACACAATTTGTTCAAAGTAGAGAGGAACCCTCTTGGCAGGTTTGTTTTTTTCATAAAAATTTAATTTTTGTAAATCATATGATGTCACAACTTCATTTTTTATTGTGTAGGATAGGAGGAGGAAAGCTCAAGACATTCAGCATAAGAATGTCACCCCCCACCGCTTGTCTCCAGGGGGGGGGGGCAGCGGGTATGCTTTATTGGAAAAGAGGATGATGAAAGAAAATATTAAAATATTAAAAGATTAAAAGAAGCATCATCTTCAGATGATGTTATTTCTCCTTCATCTGTTCCTAGTCGACTTGAATAATGGAAGTTGGCAAGGATTAAACAAGGAGAAGAAATGACATCTATTAGTCCCAAGAGATTGGCCAAAGGATTGTAAGTTAATAATAAATTCATCATATCTAATGTCTTATTTTTTTAATTAATGTTCATATATTATATTATTTTTTACAGGATTCCCTGGTGGAGCAGAGCTCCCAGAGAAGTTTTGTCTGCCAAGGAAGACAAGACATATTGATTGCTGCTATTGGCACCGAAGAGCACCTCGGTCGTGTACGGACTGCTGGTTTCGGTATGGGGGTGTGATGTGTATTTATTTTAACCACTTTCCTACTACATAGTGATAAGAATAATGACAAGTTTTGGACCATTTTATTGTATTTGGGCTTATTGGTTCTTAATTGAAAGTTTGACTCAATTTGATGAAATTTTCCAAACTTGAGAATGTTTCGTATTTTATTCATAACATTTTCTACGCACCTCGGATTAACTTGATCTTTATGTCGTTTTGTACATAACTCAAATATCTACAAACATTGCGAGAGGGTCCATGACCAAATTTGGACTGTAAGGTAGACAAAATAAGCCTTGAAGTTGACATACAAAATCTCGACAACACTTTATTTATTATGGCAACTTATAGGTGGGCCTGGGCCAGCTTAGGTTAGGAAAAAGTATGAATATTTTAGTGAGTAGTGAGGGCAGCTGCCAACAATTTTTTTGAGACATAGATTTGAATACATTTTCACTTACTTGCTTCTTCTTGGTTCGTTCTTCATTTTTGGTAGATTTTATTTTCATGTTCATTCGCTTCTGCATTTTTATCTTTGTTTTCATTGGCTATTATTCGTGTTCATTTCACCCTGAGTGACTAAAGTTTTTACTCAATCCGGTCCCTAGAGGTTCTTCCGCAATTACCTACTAATTTTCCATTTTAATTCGATTGTTGAATTTAATGGTTGGATTGAATATGTAAATGAACGAATATAGTCTAATTAGAATGTATTGTGGAGTTTTTGAGTCAGAATCAAGTCAAATTGATGATGTTGCTCACCATGCGATTACATTGGTTTGGCACACTAGGTGTTCGATAAAATGTTTCGCAATGGTGGAGTGTTTAGGATGTTAAATAGATGTAGGGATTCCGGTTTGTTTAACCCACAAATGTGATTGGAATAATGTTTAGGAACCAGTGAGGGATTTGGGAGAACCGAACAGGGACCGGGTTGATTTTCATTACATAAACTTCTTTATTTTGCTTGAATCGATTTTTTTTTGTTTATTTTGTTTAAGTGTCGTACTTGCGAACCCCACACCCCCCACCATGCTATTGTTTTATATATTTAGTGACTTGAGAACGTTTGAGTGGTCCTTGGAAGAATGACCTAGATCCACTATATTGCAAAATCTAGTCTCCTAGTTAATTTGGGACGCGTTCGACAACACGTATCAAGGTGAGATAGTATTTCAGATCCGCTCCCCATTCAAGCTCATCTCAGAAAGCAAGCTTAACGGAGGAGATAGCTCGATTGAAAGATGAATTAGGGGATCAATTGACAGATCGATTGAAAGATCAATTAAGAAATGAATTAAGAAGAGAAATGTCACAGCAGCTGGAATCTATGGGCATCTCATTGCCACCTTTTTTACGATCTATATGGTGTCACTAGGAGATGATTTTGCTAGAGTGGTTGTCAAAGATGTTAGACAGGCAAATGAGAGGTTCTAGTGCCCACATCAGAGGTTATATTTATGGGGGAGGCACTTGGTACGTTTATTGTGTGGCCTACACATCTCGTACAGGCCATTTCTAGAAGGCCGCAGGTATATTGTCATGATTTCTCTTAATCTTATTTAATTTGACACTTAGTGTTATTTCAATTGATACATTCTGTTTTTGTATTATAGGAAGGTGGGACGAAAGAGAAATCACCAATTCTTAGTGGTTTAAGTCATAGAAGGCCTCAACCACTCCATACAGACGTCAATCCACTTCAGGAGTTGGCTAGGATCTCTACCGAGTTATTTGTCTCACCTTGTTTAATTCGGTGGTATGAAACCATCTTTCGGGTGGACAATAATGGTGTATCTTTGCACATATTGATGCAAGATGTCCTTGAAATCATCCAGGGAAGCCAGATGATAAACATTGCATGCATTTAGTTATGAGTGATGTAAGTATTCCTTTTTACATGCTATTTGATAAAATATGTTTTATCAATTACTTTACTAATATTGATATTAAAAATGTAGGTACATAAATAAAATAGTTTATAGCACAGGGAATCCTGATATTTATGGATTCGTTGAGCCACAAAGTATATAAAAGTCTGGAAATAAAAAAATGGACTGTTAGACATATATATAGAGATGGATTAAGAATCCAGAAAGAAGATTTACTTTGCCCCAGTTGTTCATTCGTAAGTTTCAAATATTTATATTTTCTAAGTAATCTAGAGAATTTGAGGGTAATGGATTGACTATTTTAGGTCTCATTGGCAACTCATGCTTGTCTGTTCGGCAAATAACACAGTGGTTTGGTTTTGTTCACTGCATCGGAAGCCAAGTTCAGATATGAAACAAGTAGTACAAGGGTATGATTTAAATAACTTTAAATAATATATCACTCTTGTTTGTATAATATGCAACTTACTATTTTTTTGGATTTTAGTGCAATTAATGCTTGTAATGTTCTTGGCAGAAGATCTACAACCACATCCCAGAACCTTCGTTGGATATATCCTAAGGTATTTAATTCTAAATTTAATTTATTAAAATTAGTTTTTGACTTATTTCATTATTTATCTTTAATGAAAGTGCAACAAGCAACAAGGTAGTTGGGACTGTGGATATTATGTCATGCATTGGATGAGAACCATTGCCAGAGTTTGAATCACTGACTCTTGGAAGCAGGTATGAGCATGTTTAAATTGTAGATAAAATATGATTTTTAAGTTCCACATAATGATAATTAACAACACTTTATGTACCTGTATTTCAGCTTTTTCAAGACCAAGAGTCGCTGGAAGCCAAACAATAGAGGAAATTCAAAAAGAGTGGGCAAGATATTTTATTAGAGTAAGAAGAAATTTGTAGATGTATATAAGTGTATTGTGTTTAGGGTTTATAATTTGTAGATATATAATTTAGAGATGTACATAAGTGTATTGTGTTTAGATGTATATATTGATTTTACTTTTATTAAAGATCAAATTCTATTTTGGTTGGCTGGATTGTTGTGTAAAATTTGTAGGTTTAGTGGACAAAAACCAATTTCATGTCATTTTTTTTTAAAAAAAGTGACAGATACTACGTCAGTTATGACCTTAACCGACGTAGTAAATGGCTTATTACGTTGGTTATGACCATAACTGACGTAATATTTATAGTATTATATACAACAACGAGGATACTGCATCGGTTACTGGGAGAACCGACATAGTATCCACCTATTACGTCAGTTCTCACACAGCAACCGATATAATAAGCCTTCATTTTTTCAATGATACTACGTCGATTCTGGCCAACAACCGACATAGTATCCCCTATCCAATTTAAAATGCATACGTTTTGGTTGGTTATATCACATCGGTTTCTCTCTTCAACCGACGTAGTGCATGTACATATTACGTTGGTTCAGAACCAATGTGATAGTTCTAAGACTTTTTACGTTGCCTTTATCTGCGTCGGTTTGGGAACCGACGTAGAATGCCCTCTAGAACCAACGTAGAAGACCATTTTTGTACTAGTGGACATTATTTACTGGGTCATAAATTTGTTATACAAACGGATCATCAAAGTCTCAAAAAATGCAAGATCAAGTCATTCAAACACCAGAGCAGCAGGCATGCCTTCCAAAACTATTGGGCTTTGACTTTACCATCGAGTACAAACAAGGTAAAGATATTTCACACGTCTTCTTTTCCACTTCTAGCCAACAATTTGAATTTCTCAACACATTGCACCAGGAACTCAAACATTATGACCCTTTGCTTGACATTCCTGCAGCCACAATTGATAGCAATAGTTTGGTGAAACAAGATGGTTTGTGGTTTTAAAAAGGTAAGCTAGTGATTCCAGCTAACTTAAATATTAATCAACTTTTACTCAAAGAGTTCCATGACTCCCTCATGGGTGGTCATGTTGGTATTAGTGCACCTTAGCTCAACTCACAACTCAATTTTTTTTAAGGGTATCAATCACGACATTAAGGGTATCAATCACGACAAGCAAAATATATAACTCACCCACCAGTAGGACTCCTCCAACCATTACAAATTCCCACTAAAATTTGGTAGGATATAGTTATGAACTCACAAGCTTACCATTATCCCATGGGTACTTCGTCACCATGGTGGTTATTGATAGACTTTCAAAATTTGCTTATTTAATACCATTATCGGCACGTCACAATGCTCAAGTGGTGGCTGATATGTTAAACCACAATGTCCTTAAATTTCATGGCATTCCACACTCTATCGTATCTAATAGGGACAAAATTTTTACTAGTACATTTTGGTAGCACTTATTCAAGTTTCAAGGCCCCACTTTGGCTATGAGCCCTTCTTATCACCCTCAAACAGATAGTCAATCTGAAGTCTTAAACTGTTATTTGGAAAAGTATCTTTGATGCTTCATTCAACAAAATCCTAAATCTTCGTACAAATTATTATCGTGAGGTGCTTATTGGTATAATATTGTTTTTCATTCAGCTATCGGCATAACACCTTATCATGTTGTGTTCGGTTGTAATCCCCCTAAAATTATAAAGTAATAATCCAAATGATGAGTCCACTGTGAGACAACAACAACAAGAACGTGACAATATCATGGTCCAACTCAAGGTGAATTTGAATCATGCACAACAACGAATGCAAGCATATGCAGATGGCAAATGCAAAGATGTGCAATTGTCTAAGGGTGATTATGTTTTTGTGAAGTTACAACCATATAGGTAGAACTCTGTGGCATCCCGCAGAAACCAAAAGTTGTGTATGAAGTATTTTGGCCCATTTAAAATACTTGAACGTGTGGGACCTGTGGGTTACAACCTCCAACTTCCATCGACTGCACGCATTCATCCCATATTTCATATTTCAGTTTTAAAGAGATGTCTTGGGTATCCCTAACAACAGGTGATACTGCAAGAATTATTGTAGCATGATCACGACCAATTGCCATCTACACTTGACCTAGAGGACGAGTTCCAATTCATGGGGAGAGTTATGATATAGATCCAGAATATCCCAATGTGGGCCACATAGATAAAGTGGGCATAACAAAACTCTGAAAATGTGGAGACACTGAGGAGGTCCACAAGAAAACAGTTCGAGCCCAATTGGAGGAGAGGTTTTGTGAATATGGAAAGCAAAGACGGGAGGAGAGAGGCAAGTGGAATGTGAGTATCCTTCTCTTATTATTTGTATTTGTTCTTCTACCCTCTTCTTTGTTTTCTTACCCAAGCCATTTACAGGTGAAGGAACCCTCCGCATGTGGGAAAAGCTTATGAATGTCGTAGCCATGGAATCATTCTTGCTGTTTTAATGTACTTTTGGATACTTTGAGTGTTATTTTTGCAACTATTACATTACGAAATACAAAAGACACCTCCAAAGTTGTTTGTGGAATTTTTCAATTGCTTCATTTTTTTTCCAATTTTACTTTGATTTTATTTAATTTTCATTTTCATTTTTGCTTTGATGTTTTATTTGATTTTCAATGGGAGTGTATGTTTGGATTTATTTGCTTTGATTTTGTCATGACGTTTTATCTATTGATTGACAAAATTAATAGAGTGGAGCGAATATTATTTTATTTTGTTTATTATCGGAAAGTGTTACAATGTTATTTGAGAAATTGATAAGTTCAGGTAATGTTTCGGGAAACGATGGTGTGATTACTAACTAGTCACTTGTAAATTGTAATTGTCACAATGGTTTTACGCCTTTTGATAATAGTTACTAGTAGAATGTAATAAAAGTTTGCTGTGAATTTTTTTTCGCAAGAAATTTTATTGTGAAATTATTTTCACATGAAAACTTACTGCAGATATTTTTCATAATTTTTTTAAAATTTCTTGGGAACTTTTAAATTCTATGATAACTAATTATTCATGAATGAATTACTTATCAATCAAAATTCGTAGGAAAAATAGGAAGAAATTCTTTTCTTGTAGATTTTTGTAAGAAAGACTCCACAAAATATAAAAAATTCTAGTAGGTCCAACTCTGTTCTCATTTTCTGTTACCCAAAATTCATTCAGTGAATTTGAAATCCTTAACACTTGTGCAAAGCGATAATCTTTAGGGTTTTGTTACAGCTCCAACAAGTGAGAAACCGCGAAGCTACGACCACGCATAAGGAGATAAAAGGGTTGAAGTTTCTTCATCAACTGGTTAATTCCATCTTGTAAGTATCATAAAAATGTTAGTGTATCAAAATAATGTTTATATCTTATGTTTGGTGTTTTTATTTTACTATGGTGTTTGGTAATTTTTAAAATGATGGGTGTTTCGGTCCACACGAATTGAGAAGAGTGAATAAGAATTTCTGACACCTACTTCACTTTGAATGTCATTCTTAATTTTGTATTTATTTGTTTTCTCAGTAGGAAGTTTAGAATTTAGAATTTAGTTTATTTGATTTTGACGTATCATGATAAAGAAATAAAGTGCTTGTTTTGGGATTCATCTTCAATTCTAAAAGGATAAATAAAAATAAACTATTTTTTCTTTTTTGCGTTTTTATTTTAGTGTGTTGCTTGTTTAATTTTCTTATGGCACTTGCTTCATCATACAGGAGAAGAAGATTTGACAACATCAACTTAATTATGAAAAAGTAGTAAGACAAATAACAAGAGATAAAGTCATCAAATCTTATCGAGAAAAGGTAGCACTATTATTTCTTTTCAATGATTTTGATCTCTATCAACGTAGAAACAATTTGGACTAAAGTTAAGTACACAAGCTTATTTGTATACAAGAAAGCAATCTCATTGACTAAGCAATTTCATTGACTTGTAAATTGAATGGGATATTAGTTATTGGTGAAGTTATACAACAAATAAAATTAAAGGCGCTCATCTTCAACAAAACATTTATATATATTTATAATTTCACATAGAGTTGGTTAGATGATATCAAACTAAATAAATATAAAATACATATAAAATACAATATCTTTATGTTGGCTTGACGGACATTATTATTACTAAATTATTAAAATTTATATCCATCAAATAAAAATTTTAAATTAAAGTATTTTTAATTTAGTCTACATTAACGTCGGTTTTATCCACAGAAGTTGATATTACTAACTTTAACCTTTATACTTTTTAGCATTCATTTTTTATATTATATAAGATCCGCACTAAACTTTTAATCAACATCGGTTATTCTTTATTTGCCAAACCGATTCTTCTTATTTGTTTTTTTCTTAATTTTACTTTTCTTTTTTTTTCAATAAAATTATTTTCTTTTATGCCTCTTTTTCATGAGACGATTCTATTGTATGCACTTACTCGTCTTTTCTATCTTTTTGGTATGGAGTAATTTTTTAGTATGAAACAGGATTTTCAATATGAGATTATTTTTAAACGTGCGATGTGATTATTTTACAAAATTTTTACTTTGATTCTTCATAATAGGTTCAATCCTCAAACATTTTTTCACATTTTAAAATATATAAATTGTGAATAGAGATAAAAATATCCTTTAATTATATAAGTAATTACCTTTAACTATGTTAGTAATTATGCCATCTCACGATTGTGAAAGAAAAAGTTATGTTATATTCTTTAACCATGTAATTAATTATCTTTAACCATGTAAGTAATTACCTTTAACTATGTAAGTAATTATGTCATCTCACGTGAAAGAAAAAGTTATGTTATATCAAAACATTTTCTTTTATTTAACATGCAACCTGAACTTTGAAAACAATTTGCTATACTGCATGTTGTGAAAATTTAGGTGAATCAATTTGTTTTCAGCTTGAAGTATTATAACCAATACCTTTTCTAGGTTCTCAACGTTAATTTGGTATTGAATATGAAACTACCGATATTCAACGGGTAGAACAGTAGTATATTTGTCTCATTGGACTTGCATCGAGAATTTGAAACTGATAGTGAAATTCTTAATCTACTTTGGTTAGATTGAACAAACATTATTTAAAGTTTTGTTATGGCTAATCAAAGAAGTCAAAGCAATCTAAAAAAACTTTGTAGAAGTTATTGTAGCTTTTTTCTGTTTAGATTATGATTCTACTCTGTCATAAATGTTTTAAGTTATAAGAGAATATTTTCATATTTGAGTTCTAATTTTTAAGAGAATATGTTCACATTTGAGTTTTTTTATCACTAGTTAGCACTTCTTTTAGCTAAGTGTATGATTTCATTTTGAGGATATAATATTTTTCATCAATAAAAGAATTAATTAGATTAAGTAAAGTATTTTAAGATATAATCCAATCTTCTACAAAAATAAATAGGTTCATAGTGATAAAAATATTAAAATATTGTAATTTATTTTACAAATTATGAATCTAGTGAGAGATCTTTTATTTTAACAAAAATAGATAAATTGTGTCATACAAATACGATTTCATGAAAAAAAATCATATTAAAACAACATAACTTAAATAATAATTTTTTGATAATAAAAAAGTTATCACTAAATGACATAAATTTATTTCATATATTTAAAAGTTATTACAATATGACATGACTTTTTTATTTTATTATAATAAAGAAATCGTCACTATCTACCTGACACAACTTTTTTATTTTATCATAAAAAAATCTCGTTATATAAAATTTTATTATTTTACAACTAAAGTTCTATAATTGTAATACGATTTCAGTACTTTTGAATTTCACACTTAATCTCGCATCATTGTCGTAAGATTTTTGTTTTTGAAATTGTTCCCTCACGGTAAGATTTATCCATTTTTCTAAAAAAAAAAATTATACTATTATTGTGCTTTTACCGCTCATATCCTACTTGCTCCACTAATATCTACTCTATCTAACAAAAGTTTGAATAGATCAAAACCCCTAAACTTTATAATTTCATGTTTGATCTGTCACCCATTTCACTGCCACACTACTCTCATTATACTCCATATGTACGTGTTGTTCCTTTAACCAGACTGCTGCAGATTGGTAATCCTTGTGCTGGTTCAGTATTCATATGACATATCTAATCCAGACATTATGTGCTTTGGTAATGCTCTAGCCAAAGGTATCCGTCGACAAAGACAAAGCATGTTGTATTGGCTACTTCCAGATTTTGTGGGTAGAATACTACCTCAGGTGTTAACAATATAAGTAGACCCAATGACTATTTTGGAACGTAAACACGTTGAATTATATTCTCCAATTAATAACTGCTCCCAATGTTGTCATCTGCATACTCAGCGCCTCACTGGTATTGCTTCACCTCCCTGAGTACATGTGCTTCAACCATTCTTCCATAAGGCATTTCCAGGAATACCAGTTTACACTACGCTGGGTGGTCCTTGGACTATGTTGTTCTTTATGCTCTTTTGGCCTCTATAGGTGCTACCTCGGAGTGCGCTAGTACCATCTTTGTCTATATCATTTTTCCAAAAAACTTTAAATGAAATAAAAATTTATATAATAAATTTATAATTTTTTTAAAATTACTCTATTATTAGTCATTTTTAAAGTTATGTTAAAATTATATTAAAATTGTTAAATATTAAAAAAAATTTAAATTAGACATTTTACCAATATGGTTGGACAAATCACTTAAGAGAGATGTATCTGAGCTTCACAAAGTATAACAGTTTGGCTTACATATCTTCCAATTTATACTTTGCACATTTTAGTTTCTTTGCCAGATTATTTATATAGTGGCTTTGATATTCTGTGGCTAAATTAATTTCAAATACAATTTGTTTTAAATTCTTTTTCATAAAATTTAGCGTGAATTTGTGAACGAATAGTATTTTCGTGTGTTTACCAGACGTGATGCGTTTACCTAGTTGAATTAACACCTAAAAAATTTAATTTAATAATTAAATAAATATGAGTATATATGTTAGTAATTTTTTGTGTTAATTTTAAATAGATAATGAGCTATTTTGTATTTTTATGTTTTCTCTATGATAATTATGAAGAATTTAAAATTTAAAAAAATCAATTTAAAAAATCAATTACATAGTATTTACACTGTTTAAAATTTATATTTACATATAAGTTTAATCTCACATTCTTTAAAGTTCAATTTCACATTCTTGGACTCTTAATTAAATTTCCGACGAGTTCTTTCAAAATGTTTCTAACAGGAACAAAATATTAATTTGTAGACCAACACATTTTATAAAATAATATTATATTAAAAATGAAAGTAAAAATTATTTTTAAAACACATACTTTATTATAATTTTTATTTATATATATCAAATCATTAGATTATAATTAACATATATAATATATTTTAAATATTAAAATAAAATACTTTATTTTTACCTTTTATTATTTTGACACGCAAGTCAAAATAACTTAATATATTTCAAATTAAGTCGAAAAAATTGTAGTTCATTTAGAAAATAGGTTGAGTAAGCCCAGTATAAATATTTAAGTGACGTCCGGGTTTTGTTTTCTTTCTTATCTTTTTATTTCTTGCATTATTAAAATAAACTAGAATCAAATATTATATATACAAATATAACATAATCATTTATTAAGAAATGTGCTTTAACACTACTTTATATATTACTAAAAAAAATTAAAATTATCGACGAGACAAATTCTTACAAAACATTTAAAATCAGTCGGTAAATCGATTGTATATAAATTTATCGACAGATTTTCTGAGCCTGTCGGTAATTACCGATGAATTTATCTGTCAGTAAATACGTCGATAAATTAGAAAATATTAATTATATTATAAAAATCAGTAAATATTAATTACAGACGAAGTTAAATCTGTCGGTAAAATTCGTCGATAATAGTATTTTACCGACAAATAAAATTTTGTCGATAATGTTTCGTCGGTATTTTAACTTTTTCTTATAGTGTATAATCAATTATTTAGTTTATAAATATTATATATACAAATATAATATAATCATTTATGAAGAAATGTGCTTTAACACTACTTTATATTCTTATTCATTAAAAATTTTATTTTTTAAACAAACTCATTTTACAGGATAAATTTTCATCAATCAAATTCTATCACCTTCAATTTTATCTTCAAATAGTTACTTATTCGGAATGAACAAATGTTATGGCTCAAGAAATTAAAGTTTTGAAAAAAATATCACTTAGTCTTTTATGTCTTTTATTATAGGACAAATATTGTATAAGATGTAAGTGAATTTTTAAATTGAAATACAATGATAGCTGTCAACACCCAATTTCGTCCGGACAAATAAAATTATTCTAAAATATAAAACAATATAAAATAAAAATAAGAATGTGTGTTATTATTTAAATAAAAAAAAGAGTTTTGATTCTATTCTATTTCATGAATAAAGTTAAAATAAAATTCGTAAAAAAGGAAAAAAAAGTAAAGAAAATCAGCCTATTAAAAATTTGTTAAAAAAAAATAAAATTGTCATTAAAGTGTTGTTATGTCACATCCTCTCTTTTTGCTTGCCTTTTCTGATGCCCATTAATGATACAAAAATTAATTCAAAATAAATTTAAAAAATTTTAGAAAGGCTAGAAATTTGAATAGTTGATCTTATTATTATTCTGATTAATTACAAACGATTCTGCTTAATAGTGATTAAATGCTGATTGTCTAATAATTTGTGCATTTTCTTTTTGAATCATTATGCTCATCCTTTTTATTTTACAGGCTCCATTTGATTTATGTTCGAAAATAGTAATTAGATGATTTGTTTTATTTTTCGAAAATAAAAAAAATAATGATAATAAATATATATTTCAAAATAATAATAATAATATTAAAATAAAATAAAATAAAAATTTTAAGTATCTATTTCTATTGTTGTGTTATTTAGGTTGCTTTCAATAAATGTAAAAATGAAAAAAAAAACAATAAAAAAAAAACGAATTAAAAAATAATAATAAATGTTTCAGCCACATTACCTCAAATATTCCCCATTCCACATTACCTCAAATATTCCCCATTTATTTCCCATATTCATTTATTTTCGAATTTGATT
>Ga0209489_101253_pt1 | contig 51944 bp, 26 predicted proteins | sample SiratrowhiteBW_FD_187527 | JGI IMG/M metagenome (GOLD analysis project Ga0209489, IMG submission 187527) | Root nodule microbial communities of legume samples collected from California, USA - Siratro white BW (SPAdes) (version 2) | ecosystem: Host-associated > Plants > Roots > Nodule | place...
TATATATAAAAGAAAGTAGTTTTATTAAAAATGCAGTGGATTATGATATTCTATTTCAACAAGCTAAAACCAGATAAATGAATCTGTACAACTTAAAACAACCTATTCCTTTAAATGATAACAATGATAACCTGAAACAGTAGAAGAAAGAATGAAAATTGACACAAATTTGAGAATAGAAAAATATAATCGTAGTGTAAATAACAGAAGACTCAAAATATTCATATTTTTATTATATTTTAAATTATATATATATAACTATTAGGAAGAAAAAAACTTATAAAATCACTTACGTTTGATTTAATTTATTTTATTTTCTTCTAATTTTTAAACCAAACATGTTATAAGTGTGGAAACTTCTACAAAAATAAATCTTAAATATGTTATATTAAACTCAATTAATTCCTTTTTATATTAAGTTTTACAAAATGAAAATGAAAAAAAAGTAAAAAGTAAAATAAAATAAAATAAAATAAAAAATAGGGTGACAAGTGAGAAAAAAATATATTAAAAATTTTATCAATTATCAGATTGATGTAATAGAACAAAAAAAACATGTGTTAATTTGATAATTTATAAAATGATGATCTTATAATAGATATTAAATGTTAAAAAATATTCAAATACTTGTTACTTCTCTCCACTTAAAAGGTTTGTCTCATTATAATTCAAGTACCTGCTTATTATAAGATATCCATATTTTTATTATAAAAGAATTTGAAAATAAAAAAGAAGTCATGTTTAGTTAACGGACTCCTAAAATTCTTCAATTGTGAACATGGTTAAAATCTCAATGGTCATTTATATTTAAAATATTTAAATCTTGTTACATATCTAAATGCCAGTCCAAATTTGATTAAGTATATCATTATTGGATTTGTGGTTTCTTAACCCGGACACATTCAATAGCTGTTTGTAGTGTTTTAATCATTAATTTTTTGTTGATGATATAATCTTTTCCACCCGTTCACGTCGTGAGATACCAATAATATTAATCGCAATTAATTTTTTTAATGATATTTCATCCCAATCATCTTCAAGTGATAATCTTCAGCGATAAAAATAATATATGAATAGTGTTAGCGGGGACTATGCAATACATACAATACTTGTAATTATAATAAAAATATATTAAAAATAATTTTATAATTTTAGGAGTTTGTACGACAAAATGAATTATGCAAAACAAAATAGATATTTTTATAAATTTATGTCAAATTTCAATAATAATAAAGTTAAAGATCGATAATAGAAATATTTTTAGGGTTAAACTTATCAGTATTTCACTCTCATGGATAAAAAGAAAACAATTTCCTTCTTTCCTAACTAATACATATGTCAACCCAAAATAATATTTAAACCCTAATTTTGTAAGTAAATGAGTTTAAGTTTTCGTATTAACTATCAATTTATTGATGAATTATATAAAAAAGACTTGCTTTCATTAGATAGTTTAATTCAGATCATGATTACTAATGATAATTTTCAATATCTTTAAAATTAAAGTGTCAAGCCATGAATCAACACAATAGACATTAAGTAAAACATTAAATACTAACATTAAAAGGAACACAATATTGATTACATGAGAGAGTTTGGTAGGTTACATCTAACTCCAACAATAGTGAGTTTAGTTCTTCATAATCATGACAACCCTAAACACCAGATGAATAGTGGAAGAAAAAGATGATTATACCAAAAAAACCTTAAAGTTGTCGTCTAAGACTAACTTCGTTTTCTCTTATGGCTCTATATCCAACTCATGTCCAACTTAACTCTATTGGCACTGGGAATGTTTGGGCTACATTAACTCCTCTTCTATGCACCTCCTTCTTAGACCTTTTATTATTTTTCCTCCTTCATGGGTCTTCTATCTAACCTTTTTTCATGGCTCTAATCTTTCTCTCTACATCCAATGCTTTTTGTTGTTCACTTTTCGAGCAAAATAACAGAAATTAATACAACTTATCATTCTTATACTTAAGTAGTCAATTATTAACAAAATTCTGAAAAATAAAGAAAAAAGTTGGGTTTAAGTTTAGAAAGAGTTGATTTCATGATAAAATTTACGTCAAAAATAAGATAAAGAAAAATGTTATCAAATAAACATGTCATTACTCTTGCATTTTCTTATGTATTGCATGATATGATATAACTAATTAAGTTGAAAGTTTCATTTTAGGATCAAAGCATAAATATATTTGTCTACATCAACTGAACATAATTACTACCTTGAGGAATGATAATATAAAGTTGTATCCTAAATATCCAAACTACCTACATTTTTAAATTGCAACTCTGGTTTAATCATAACAGTCAAAGTCATATCTTAGTTTAATCATAACACTTAAAGTCACATATCATTCATAGATAAGCTTCTTAAGGTTGTCTAAAATCAAAAGCTTTTGCCCTTAATATTTAAGATTACTCACAATCAATCTCAAAGTTTGACTATGATTTTGGTTTTGTAAGATTGGAATTAACCACTTTAAGTTGAAATAGAAAACCTTGATGAGATAATCATAGTATAGGTACCATTTTTATAAACAAGTTTATTTAACCTTGATTGATGAAATTATAATCTAGATCGAACAAAAAAAAAAAATTCATTACCTTGAGATGGATAATTTTTCTATATGCAAATACAATATTCTTTATTTATTTGTCTCTTACTTATTGAGATGGATAATTTGCCTATATGCAAAGTGTACAATATTTTTTATTTATTTGTCTCTTACTTATCACCTAAAAGGTATTAATCATATAAGGATGAAGCTTTTAAAGCTTTTAAAACCATGAAGTTCATACCCCAGATGGAAGCCCAAGACCCAATATAAGGCTTAGGAGGGCCCATGGCAAGAGCAAGAGCTAAATTGGCCTTCCAAGACCCAATACAAGGCTTAGGAAGGCCCATGGCAAGAGCAAGAGCTAAATTGGCCCAGGAAACTTTGGAAAGGATGGTGGTTAATCTAATGGAGGCCCAATTATATCATGGGGCCCAACATGTGGAGGCCCACACATAAAAGGTGTTACTCACATGTATTGCTTTCTTGAAATAAGAATAAAAGGCCCAATTGTTAAACTATGAATAGAAGGTCCAATATTTGAATCCTTGACCTCAAGCTTAACTAGTAAGGCATATTAGTTATGTATTTTTCCCTTATATATTTTCAAGTGCAAGAAAACTAAATTATATAAATAATTTGGGAATGAATAGAATAAACAAAATGTTTAGCTATTGTTTAAGATGAGAATATTAGTTTGTTAGGGTTCTTTCCCGAAACTTTTGATATTCTCAAGAATTTTCTAATTATAGTGGCGATCATCAAGGGTTATCAAACATTATTGTTTCTGGTATCTACTTTTATGTCATTTTTTTGTCTAAGTGCAATTCTACAAGTCAAAATTTCTATTTTCCAATTATGAAAATTTTTGGCTTTATCAATTATATTATCAATATTTTAAATTTCATATTTGTTCATTCAATTTTATTTTGGTAGCATGAATTATATCCACACCTTAACCAGGTCCAAAATTCATTGAGACTAAGAATAATCATCATCAAAAAGTGTTTACTCAAATAATAATAAATACAATACATCAACTTATGTAAAAATAGTACACACCAATTTAAAGGTCATCTAAATAAAATATTCAATTGTCATTCTTAACAAATGAACATAAACATACATAAAAATATATAAAAGTTAAATTTTACAACCTAAAATTACTAATCAATTCAAATAAAAGCACTTTTTAGGTGAACCATTTAAAGACTCTCATTACTGATTATGTGTGTGATATAATCCTTTATGTTCAAACTTACACATAAATTGATTATGTTTATACACTTAATGTTCTTAGTAACTAACTTGAGTCAGGCGCAAGTGTTAAAATTTCTAGTTTATTTAATAATTTCTTATATTAAGGTTAGACATCTTAGGCTATTAGAGATAAATAAGGTTAGACATCTTAGACTATTAGATGTAAAAATTTACTCTTGGAAGACAATCTTAGGATTTATTGTGGATTATTCTTCATTAGTGTTCTTTTGTAAGGTTTAGTATTCTCATGTTTACGAGGAGCTAAATTCTCTATTGCCAAAGTTAGGTTAAACCTTTCTAAATTCTCATATAATCATTTTTACTTTAATATTTATGTCTTTTCTAGTGAGGTGGGGTGTACTGGGTGATTAGTGTCTTTCTGTGGCGATGGGCATTCTTCGCAGCAGCAAACAATTTCAGTTTGCAATTTGGGGGTGGATTGTTTTTCGTATAAAATGAGTTGCGGAACAGAGGTTTTCAGAATTGTACTCTAGATCCGGAGGAGAGTTCCGAAACATCCTATTCCACAACTGATTTTTCATATAAAATGAGTTGCGGAACTGGGTGTTCCGGAACTGTGCTCTTGATCCGGAGAACAGTTCTGGAACACTTCATTCCGCAACTGATTTTTCGTATAAAATGAGTTGTGAAATGGGGTGTTTCGGAACTATCCTCTGGATATGGAGTACAGTTCCGAAACACCCCGTTCCGTAACTCATTTTATACAAAAAAATAACTCACCCCCAAATCGCAAACTGAACGAAATCCCCTCAAATACTCTACAAATCTTCAATACATCATGCGTACCTCACATGATTGTAAAATGTGTTGCTATTGATGGATGACGGAACGAAACTGGCCAAAGAAGCGCAAAACGGAATGTTGGAGCTGCTTGGAGGTGGCGTCGCAGGAGACTGAAAATAGCAAAGGTGAGTGAATAAGGTAATATGAGGGATTTAGGTTTAGGGGTATTTCAGTCTTCACAATATTATTTTATGGGCATTTTGGATAAATTTGAAAAATTTTGGGGTGGTCGAAGAAATGCATGGAGGTGTAGGAAGAAGCAGCCTTGATGCCTTAAACTATAATAAATTGTACAACATATACTAGGATATTTTTGGGCTTGTATTTGTGTCGAGTAGTCTAGGATATTTGTGCCTTCTTTTTGGGTCAAGTATATATAGGCCTTGTGTAAATTAGGATTAAATTATGGTTAAAATAATCCTAGCCAAGGTTTCAATTGGGCTCACTTAAGCCTAAAGGACGTCCATCACCTAGAAGAGGGGTATGCTTTCCCCATTTAAACACATGCTCAAATGTGGAAAGCATGAGTAGACAAATGTCACTTGATTCACTCTTTGTGTCACTATTTTAAGGGCATATTGAGAAAGTCAAATTAAAATTCTCCCTTCGTTTTTCTCTCAAATGGTCAGACCATATTCCCAAAAATAAGAGGTTTTTCTCTTTTTCTAAATTTCAATTTTGATTGAATAATGAAATATTGATCAAGTGAATACTCTACTTGATATCGATTTTCTTTAAGAGACTCTTTCTGATTCAAGTATCCTAGCCCCTCCTTTCTAAAAGAGTTAATCTTACCTCTCCTCTAGAATTCATTTCCTTTACTTCACTTCTTTCATCAAAATTACTTTTTACTTCAAGACTTCGCAAACCTTACTCCATCTCCAATAAAAACAATATGATTTCGCAAACCTTATTCCATCTCCACTAAGAATTATATGTAAAGAAGGTTATGAAACACTAATACAATTCATAGTTATATTGATTTACTATTTCAACATTGGTTTAAAATAATGTCCCTTGTCACAAATATTGGATTTCAAGAAAAAAATTTAAGATAGCTTAAAACCTCAAAATCTAATTACCTACTTTTATTCCCAAAACACAAAGGGAAGTAAATTGAAATAATCAAAATTCTCAAATAAGATAAAAATAAATAAAGAGATATTATAGAAATAAAAATCGAATTGTAATATATTATAGAGATATTATTATAGAAATAAACAAAAGTAAAGGTAAATTTTTCACATACATAATCGAATGGTAAGAAATAGAGATATTATAGAATAAAAATCGGCTTACTTTATATCAAAATCCAATTGGATAAAAATGTTATGTGTTCTTCACTTTCTACATGGATGATCTATTTGATAAAGGAATTAATATGGAAACCATAAATTAGAGTGAAGAAAGAGAATGGGTAAATAAATAAGCATGTAAATTAAAAAAAAAGGCGAAAAGAAAAAAAAGGGAAAATTAGAAAAGAAAAAGGAAATGGGCTAAATGCCCAAGTTTCACAAAGCTTATAAAGTAGTTTATTATATTAGAAGTGTTTAGTAAAGTTAAATGATAATCTATTTAGTAAATATAAAATAAAAGGACATAATTAAATAAATTTTATTATATAAATAAATTTTTTGCTTTTTGAATAACTTTTTTATGTAATTCTAATATTAGTTTTAAAAAAATAATTAAATTAAAATTTTTAGTGTTTCTATTTATTTTTTAAAAGTTGTATATGTTTTTTTTATTTGTACAAGCAACTTTATTTAAATTACTTAACGTAACACGTACTAATAAAATTTAGTTTAATTTTTGGAAATTTATTTTTTATTTCTTAATTTAAACTAAAATATTGAGTTTCTTTTTACAATTTTTATTGTGTGCAATTGTTATATAACATTATGCAGTGAAACATTAGTTATTTCAATTTGTAGTGTTAATTAAATTTTTTATTTAAACTACATAAAAAAATTATAATTTATCCATCAAATATTAAAAATAGTGCAAATAAATATTCAATATCTTTCTAATTACATTTTTAAATTAAAAAAATTATATCTATAAATAAATAATAATAAAAAATATATTAATATATAAATAATATTAATGAAGAAAAATTAAATATAACTAGAAACTAATTGATTAAATATAACTAGAAACTAATTGAGATAATTTGTAACTTATAAGTTATCAACTCCTAAAATAATATAATAAGTTACTTTGATACCTCTTATCAGACAATTCGACAAAAGTCAAACTAGCTTATAAAGAAGTTATTAACTAACTTATTGATTTCACAAAACATATTCTATGTATCACCCATTCTCCCTATATTTTTTTTTATAATTTTATTATTTTTCAATAATTAATAAAAAGTATTAAAAATATAATTAATAAAACCAAGTAATTACGTAATGAAATCAAAGCCTTAAAATTAGTTTAATTATTTTTTAAATGATAATAAACTGTCACTAACATGAAAAAAAAGGATTATTAATTATACACCACCACAATCACTAATTCAAGTATTTGAACATATATAATTTAAGAGTTAATTTTATTTCTTCAATTTGGAGTGACTTCAGTTCTGATCTTCAAAATCAAAAAAATATCTTAAATTTGAAAAATATAGTTTTAGTATCTCGAAAGTAGTGCTTAGGACTAAGAATACTTAAAAAAAGTCATTTAAGTCCTTTAGAGGTATTTTAGGAATTATTATAATTTTTTAATTTGAAAGCTATGATGAATTATTTAAAATATGAAGAACTAAAAATTCATCTTAAATTTAAGGATTAAAATCATAATAAGTACTGGTTTAACAAAATAAATTTAAAAATAATGCTTAATCATTCACTTAACTGACTTTTTAACAAAATATTTTTGTTAACAACTTCCTTTATATTTTTAATTGAAATTTAATTTTTTTTACTAAAGTATGCTATGATATAAAAATTATATTTTTTAATAAATTTATTAGCTACGTATATTTTATGAATAATCACAAAATAATAAGGCATTGGTTTAAATAGGTAAAGTTAACACCTAATGAACACCAAATAATGAATTTAGCATTTTCATAAATTACACGATTTAAAACATAAATCAATCTCAAAAAGACTAGCTATGAAGGAACCTTTTTGTTGATGTGAGAAAAAGATCGTGCAAATGACTTACCCGAAACTAAGACCAACATTAGTTAAATTAAAATGATTTAGTGTTATGTTTCACAAACTCAATGACATTTACTTCTTGTATTATGATGAAAAACCATATTTTTTAAAGGAAAAATCAACAAATACAAAAATGTAATAATATTTTTATCATTAATATCTCTTATCTTATTAATTATTTTATAAATATTAGTCTTTTTTCTTTGATTTGATTCTAAACAGATATGATTATGTATCTCTACAAAAGTAGGTTTTGTAAGGTATCTATTGAGAAGATTGTAGAATCACAATATTTTATGGACCACAAAAATTTGGGAATCATAATTTCCAAATCTCCTTGGCACTAGATTCTTCCATTCTCTTGTATAAATATTTTTACGTGAATGGAATAAAAAAAAACTTCCCTTTTGATATCTTTCTTCTCTCTTAACCTTTTTTACATTATTTTCATAACATAGATGATATTGTATCTCTTATAATTTTTTTTTTTTTTTTAGTGAATCTCTTCTTTTGGTTTAGAATAAAGTCAACGAAAACTAGAGAACAGGTCAAAGAAAATAATTTGATTGTGATAATGAGTTGTGAATGTTAATGGCAATGGTTGATTCTTGAAAACGATGTTTACAGTGGTTGTTCGTGGAAAGCTGAAGATATTTTAGTTGAACCACAAACTCCAATGCAAAATTGCCCCATGAGGAAACTGCCAATATTATTTTATGTAATGCTATAATATTTTAATGCATGATTTGGTTTTCATTTACGATTATAAGTAATTATTTTATGTTATCTAAATAGTAGTTACTACATGTTCCAATTCCAACCACACAGTTATAGATTGGAGTTGTTAAATGGTCATCACACTACTCAAGTTTCAAGTACATGAATTAATACTTTAATCTTCCTTCGTTGATCCATTTTTTTATTCATGTCTTCCTGTTTAAGTTATTTGAATCACTGCTTATGTCCTAATAATTGTTCATAAAAGTTGTTTTCAAAAATTTAATTTTAGTTTTAATTACTTTATAAATTATATTATTTTAATTAAATTTTTATTAAAAATTTAAAGTATCTTCTATTTTTGTTTTAACTATCTTGCTGTTTAAATTTTACTGTGTCAACCGATGATATGGTGTTACTTATATATTTCTGTCTCTAACTTTAACTCGCATGTTGAAGAAGATTAGAAAAAAGAAATGCGAGTTTAAAATTTAAGATTTAGGGTTAAGAAGATAAAAATGTAGATTAGTTATTATATCGATTACAAATCAAACAATAAATTATTTAGATAAAATAAAAAATTTAATGAAAATTCAATTGAAATTATCAAAATAGATAACTTATTAATTAGAGTCAATTTTAATTATATAAGTAACAACTTATATAATTAACAAAAACGATACTCATATTATCACAACTTAGTCTATAATTTGAGACAATTTAAAAATTAGTTATACTTTGTGTTTACACTATTTATAAAAGTATTTGTTTTCTTACTATTCATTATATTATTCATCAGTGGGTTTGCTCCACCTTATTCAGCTGTTATATATATATATATATATATATATATATATATATATATTCATAAAATACAAACTCAATTCAATTATTTGATGCAAAAGCTTTTAAATATAAGAAATGATTCAGCTTCATCGCATATATAACTGTTTTTTTCTTTAATAAAAAACTATGGTACATAAAAAAAAATCATAAAAAACACTTCTTAACATTCTTTTCATATGAACATATTGAAATTGATACTTTGACCGTGTCATTATTATAAAACATGTAAAAATATAATTAGTTCACGATTATAGTAGTTAAATAACTAAAATATGTTTTTAGTCCTTTAATTTGATACAATTATTTTGTAATCCTTGAAAAAATTCAAAAACTATTCTTCCAAGTAACACGATTGTTTTTTAATCCTTTAAGAAAAAGAATCCAGAAATTAGTTCTAAAAAATTATGTTAGTTTCTTTTCATTCACTCTAAAATAAATATAATATAGTTGTTTACATGATACATCAATAATTGTCACATCTTGTCATTATTTTACACTTCTTTATCCACTACACGAATTTCATTACCCCTAACATAAAAATAAATAAAAACTCACTACCTCTTGTGTGAATGCAGCCTAACAATCAAAGATATGTATTTTTCAGATAACATGCATAAAGAGTTTCTAGATAAAAAAATAATTTCAATAATTATAAGACTTTGTATTTATAACATAATCAAATTATTATTAATTTTATTTATTTTGTTTTTTTATTATAATTAATTTTATTTATTTTGTTTTTATAATAGAATTAGATTGTAATATTTATATTTGTTTTCATTTTTTAAGTATACATATGACGGGTACATTATTTATATATATTCAGTTATTTTCTTTTGCTTTCAATAAAAAATAAAAAGAATATTTTGATTATCATATCTTTTATTCATTTTTTTCACCTATTCGTTTTTATAATATGATGTTTATTTCGTAATATATTATTAGACCTTGTTGGACTTATCAAGTCACCCATTATCATCCTTACATATATAGTTCCATACACGAGTTGAGTCTCGACGTGAGGAGGGTGTTGGAGATCCCACACACCCACTAGAAAAAAAAACCTTTCAATAGTTTATAAGTGAGGGTAAATCTCTTACCTTACAAGCCAATTTTGTAAGATTAAATTAGACTTAAACTTTACTTTTTAATATATATTCTTTTATTCAACCATTTTATAATTAAAAAATAAATTTATATTCCCTTTTCTCATTAATATTGGGTTTAAAAAGTTTATAAAAGAAAAATTCAAAAAAAATAAAAGCTAACCTTATGCAATAATGATGCTTATTTTATTTTATAATAAAAATCATCAATCATAAGTGATATTTGGTAACATGTAACCCATAGGTAACTTAAGAATCACAATGAAATGAATAAACAAGCACCAAGTTGTTTAAAAGACTAAACAAATAATTGGTTAAAAGACTGAACAAATAATTGTTTGAAAGACTAAACAAATAATTATGCTTTGAAGAACTAAGTTCTATAATTCTTTTGAAGAAGCAAATGCAATTATATAAAATTAAAAAAAAATAAAATTATATTTGAACTTAATTAAATTGATTGAAGATGAGATACAACAACAATTCATATATAAGTAGAATAAAATAAAAATTTAAATATTTCTAATGTACATGTAATTTACTTCAATTGAGTTATTAATCGAATTGGCTAAATGTGTAATCGCATATTTAAAAAACATGTTGCGTTAAACGCAACCCACTTCTTCCAAAAACAAAAGTATATTATTGATTTTTCATTTTGCTCCTTGAAAAGTAAATATTTTTAGGAAAATGTTAAATTTCCAAAAACACCAAGTTGTTATAAAACTAGTAATATTATTGAATTATATGGATAAAGAAAAATCTTGGGTGGCGGCGTAGCCCTTGGAATATTGTCTCTCTGCATGTGAAGTAGGTACCAATCACAAAATTAGAAAACCAACCACTATCATTACTCCATTTGTACCAACTTATGTGGAAAATTTACTAAACCTGTGATATTTTTTCTAATTTATAGGGTAAATTTTAAAAAAATTATATATAAATAAATTAAACTTAAAAATTTGGTTTTACAATAAAAAGTTCATACTTTTAATACACGATTCTAAAATTTTTAATTTGGTTCAAATCATATTTACAATCATAATTTCACCTTTTTTTAATACTGAATTTAGCTTGTAAATACCACTTCACTTATTTTTAATTCTTTTTAACTAAGTCATATATTAGCAGAAAAAAATATAAACTATAATCGTATTAGAAAGTAGAACTTTAGTTAAATTGACATAAGAAACTAAATTCATGTAGTGGAGCGTAACTTTTTCATTATGAGTTTCAAAAAAGAATACATCATTATTGTAAAATTTTCAAATTACGTATGGCACTAGAATATACTATTTCAATATTTTTTAAAGGTAAATTATTTATTTATGTGTATAAAAATAGTAAAATATAAAAGTTAGAACTTGTATTAAAAATCTTACTAGTATAAAATGATTTTGTAAGCTTTAAGTTAAAGTTAAATTTAAAGTTGATTTTCTAAAATGATATCAGAATTCATGTTCGTAATTTATGTTCATGTTAGTAAACTATCAGACATATTTATTTATTTTCATACTTAAAGATGCTAGTCTTGATGACTTAAAAAAAGTTGAAAACTTAGGTGAAGACAAATTTAGTTCATACAATCTCTATAGATACAAGTTTAAAATTTTAATATTTGTTCTCATTTTGATTTATATTAAATTTAAGTAAATTCTTAAATAACTTAGCCACTTTTTTATAATTTTAAATATATTTTAAAAATTTATATGAAGACATTAATTGTATTTTAATTTTAAAAAAGCATACAAATAATAAATTAAAAAATATATATTATATTTTTAGTTAAATGTATAATTTGAGTTTGTTATATTATATATATATATATATATATAACATCTAATAGTTTCGTATCCCTTAAAAGTTGAGGTTAATGTCAATTTAAATATACCTTCTTCTCTCTCTTAAAAGTTATTTTAAAGACAAAGTTGTAACTGAACTCTGAGCTCTAAAGCTAATAATGCCTCAGTGGTGATTGATCCTAATGATGTCATCTCAACGGATGTCATATAAGAAAATCTCATTTCCTTAACCCTTAACTGGAGACTTCTTCCGATACTCTCAATAATCTCATATTATTTAAGAATTGAAGATGTGGTGATTATCTTAAGAATATCATGTTAATAGATTTAAAATCAAAATAAAAATTATTTTGACTCATTTTTAAAAGAAACAATTATAATTTAAAAATTTAAATAAATATTTTATTAATATCTATATCTATATATATTAGAATTAATATATTAAGTCATCGTACCTAAAAATTCGAATTAATTTTATTTATATGATTTAAAATTTAAAAGATATTACTTTTAAGATAAGGCCTATTTTTTTATTCATTTAAAATGTGTGAGATTAGACCAAACATTTATTTGTTCCTTAGGTGAAAGTAAGAGGCATGTATCACAATTGTAGTGAAAAGAAATGAGATAGTTAGACATAGTTTGAAAGTGATAGAGTATTGGTAAATCCAACTAATAATAAAACACACTGATTAAGTGAGTTTAACCTAATTATTGAAGATTTGAAGTCCAATTTAAAAAGTTTAAGGACTATCCCTATCCATAATTCTTACCTCACAAAGAGGTTATAGTTGAAAGGGAAATTGACCAATTAAGGTTGTTGTGAGCTTGCAAAGGTGATAAGAGAGTGAAAGTAGGTAGGTGTCACTTTTGTTGAATTCCAAACCAAAGGTGGTGTGAAAAGAGTAGAATGATTATGAATTGTGATGGGTTGGAGTTACCCTATTGGCCATTCCCTTGGAGTGTCCTAGACAAGGGAATCCTGCCCCTAATTCTTTTTTTGGTTGCTTTCCATTTTGAACTTTGTATCCCAACTTCACATGGGTGAGAAGTGGCCATTGGTCACCACTTTTGGAATGGGTTCTTCAATTCTTTATGGAAGGTATGCTATCTTTGGTCCAACAAAGTAAGGACAAACCTCTATTTTAATCATTCAAAATTAAAGTAAATATTGTTTAATATAAAGAACTGATCAATTATATTCTAACTATACACATTGTTTCCTGTTTATATTTCTAGAAACTAAAACTATTTAATGCAAAACAAAATTAAAAATGTCACTAAAATAGAATTTGTTTGATGCTGGTAGTTTATTTGTTATAAATATTTGATAATACTTTTTTATTTGTTGGAATTAAGAGATTTATAACTATTCAAATAATATGTTGAAACAACTGAAATAGACCTCTTGATTCAGATATAATATAAATAAGTTGAAAGTGTATTTAATATGAATTTATTGGATATTTGTAATTAAAATTTTTAAACTTCTTCTAATTACTAAGAGTTAGAAATTTATAATTAAATTTTTCTGATAAAAAGTAAAGTGATCATTACCCTGTTAAACACACCCTGCTCAGATATACTTTTTGATAAAGGTCATAAACAAATTATAATTTTACATTGGAAAGTTGCGGTATTAGTTGGAAAGGAGGTACTGGAAAATGATAATAAATTACAAATTTTATATTCGCATTTTTTTTCCAGAAACACCTTTTATAAACTTCTTCTAATGCTATATTAATTTAAAGACAAACTTGAATTTAATACAAATCAAACAGGTAAAATTGTAAAAAAAACATTTTATAAAAATAATTGAAAAAAAATATAAGTAATATTTTCCAAACGTGCTTTTACATTAATAAATTTCTTGTCTGATTTTGTAATTTTTTTTTCATAAATTAACTAATAGAGATAGTGTGAGTTAAAAAAAAAAGGTATTCTTATGACACTTTAATAAAAATTATAATTTTAGATTAAAAGATGAATATATAGCTTTAAGTAATTATGTAGTTATTTTAAAAAATAATTTTAATTATTTATGTATGATTGTAAATCAAAATCATGAAATCGAAAAAAATGTGATTAAATTGAATATAAAAAACATAGAAAATAAACAATACAATATGAAGATGGAGCTTAAAATATTTCAAATCATGGGAATTAGTCTAAGAAAAATGATCAAACTCAGTATTATAAAATTTAAAAATCAAAATAATTTCATTTTGAGTGGTGATTTTTTTTAACTAATTGTGAGAACCAAATTCAATAAATTAAACCACACATTACACTTATATTTAGTTTTTTCCATATTTTTTGTATAAATTTTATCTTAACCTAAATTTGTGACTCTATTTTGTTTAATATATTGCAATTTCATACATTTTAGTCATTTTAATATTATTTTAAGAAACTACTAATTATTATATTGATACTGTGAGACTAATTAATTATAGATAATTTTTAATAAAATATTTTTAATTTAATTAGTTTTTATGTAAATGTTGTTCTTAAACATCAATAATCAATTAAATAGTTAGTAAATTCTACGTTACATTTATTTATTTTAATGTGTCAAATTAAAATTAGTTTTGTCTTGGCGTTACTTTTTTTTTTTTTTTTTTTTGATACGTTTTCAATTATTTAAAAAATAAAAATTAGAAGTTTTTTTAATTGGATAAAAATGTGTGATAGTTTTGTTTAGTTTTGGATAAAAAGAACAAGAAAGTGTGAAAATGTAAAATTTGATAGTTTTGTTCTTTCATTGCAATAAAGGTTTCTGCCAAATGGCTTAAACTTTTCAACATCTAATTAAATTTTAATAAATTATATACAAAAATTACATATATAGTTAGTTGATAAAATATAAAGAAGATAAAATAATCATTGTATTATATTGTAATAAATTGTTTAATTTCCGATAATTTTTTTTATCTTATTAGTGTGCTACATTTTTTATAAAAAAATTGAGTTAGAAAATAATATGAAAATATCTATCTTTTTTATATTCACTTATTTTTCTTACAATTATTATCATTTTATTATATTTTGCTATTATCATATTATTATATTTTTTTAAATTGTTATCATTATTTCTATTTTCATTGTTATAGTCTCTTTGGTTATTTTTATCATGATTTTTATTTTTATTATCACTCCATATATTATCTTTATTATTATCATTATTATCGTCCATACAACTATTACATCATACTTGTTACACCAACCATTATCATCACCATCATAATCATAGAAATTATTTTCTATTACATTGGTATCATTATTATTACTTATGTCTATCATTACTAATATTGTTACTATTATTACTATCATTATCATCAACCTTAATGTTATCATCTCATTATTATTAGTGTAGTCAGTCATTATCATCACCATCACCATCATTATTATTATCGTTACTATCCATATTATTATCATCATTACAGTTATTAGTACTGTTGTAACATAATAATAATAATAATATCATTATTATTATTATTAGTATTTTTTGGTCTATCATGTTATATCAAATATTTATATTTAATAATATTGCATCAAATATTTAATAAGATAAATATTCATATTATATTATAATATGTTTGTATTTTATTCTGCATCATACTCTATGGTAATCACCAAACAAATCCTTCACAACAATTGTTATCCTCGATAAAATTGTTCATTGCCTAAGAAATCACATTTTACCACTAAACTTTTACACTTTAACAACATTTATTATGATTGTCATTGCTACTAACTTCATTATCACCATAATCAATGCATTCTCAACATATTATTATTTAGTCTTTATCATTATACACCAAACATATCATTATCATTATCACAACATATTGTTATTTACTCTTTATCATTGTAAAAAAGAAAAACATTATATATAATGAATATTATAATCAAATTTTATCATATTATTATCTTATCTTTATATTTTATTTTATATAATTTCACAAGTATTTTTAATTAAAGTTGTTTATTATATAAGAAATTATATATTTTATCTAATAAGTTTTTAGAATTTTATAAATGTTATTATAAACTTCCTAATATTGCAAATTTTATAATTTAAAATTATATACATTTCATGATTGTGTAAATTGGTCGACATTGTCATATGACTAATTATGTGATAATGACGTGACAATAATAATAATATTAATGTGATATGAGTTTTATTAAGTGAAATATTCATTAAAATTTAAATTATACATTAACCATTAAACTTTTGTAATATTTTTAACATTTAAACTTTTAATATAAAAAATTTAGAATTTTATTATTATTTAATTTTTTATTAATTAAATGTCAATTTATTAATTATGTTATTTTCTTACTTTCAAATATGTTTGTAGTGAAATAATGACATATTTTTTAATTGGTTATGGTTTAGAAACTAATTATAAAATATAAATTTATACACGCAAGAATTTCAAAATAATAATTTATAGACTTTACCTCTGATCTCACGTCATAATTCCAAGTTATCTTGTTTTCTGAATAGAGGATATCTTTATTTGTTTTTCTTTTATAATTATTAAATGGTAAAATAATTTTTGAAATGATTAATTTACATAATTATATTAATAATTGGAGTAGTTATAATTCTAACATAATCCTACATATATATATATATATATTAACCTCTCCAAATATAATTTTTAATTTTATAGATTCTTTTATTCAAACTATTCAATATAAGAAGAATGACCAAACTCAGTATTGTAAAATTAAAAAAAATAATAATAATAATCTCATTTTGAGTGCGATTTAATTTTTTTAATCTTATTGGGATGGTAAAATCAAATTAACTAAACAAATACATTATAGTTCAATTTAATTTTCTTCTATATTTTTTTTATATAAATTGTCATAGTGACTCAATTTTATTAAAAATCGTGTATAATTTTATTAGTTTTGAGTTATTTATGTATTATTTTAATAAATTGTTAAAGTATGGAAGATTCAAGTTTTATATTTAATAGGGACGATTTTAAAAAGAATAAAGACTAAAATTTTAAGTTATGTGTTTTGAAGAGATTTATTAGAAATATTTATTGTCAATAAATTAGGAGTCAACTTATATAAGAGACTATATCACAATATTGAAATTAAAATTTAAAATAATAAATTTATGAGTTTTTTTTTTATATTACTTTAAATTTTCATTTACTAAATTTTATACAACTCAAACTCATTCTTAACTTAACAATTTAAACTATTAAGTAATTTATTTTACAAATGTTATTATAGAGTACAAATTTTTCTATATAATAAGTGGATCTCAAAACCACCTAATGCTTTGAAATAGTGATAAAATATGTTTTGTTGTGAAGATTTCACTTTATGAAATCATTCTAGTAATAATTGCAATTTTTTTTGCAAAAGTTGCTCAACAAATTAGGTTGAAAAAAATTTGTGTTTACTGGCCAAATTTTGCTAATTGGATCTTAATTTCACTAATCAGATTTTAAAATGATCTGAAATTTAATTATTTGACCATATTATTTAAATAAATTTGGTATTTATGATTTTAATTTACTTTAATACATTTATGTGTATATTCTGAATGTGTTTACTTAATGCTTGAAATTGGATAGTTAGTAAAAATTGAGTTGTTTAGGGAAATATGCTAGACTAACGCCAGTGACAATTACCTAGGTAGTAATTGACCTAGTTAGAATGTAGTTTGCATTAAGTATTGAAAGTATTAATGAAAAGATATATTTAGGTTTCATTAACTTCAAAATCACTTGTATGAGAATTTTAGTTGTGAGAAGCTTATGGAGATTCCACATGTTGGTTGGGTATGCTTGTAAAATATCTTGTTAGTAGATAGGTTCAACTCTTGAGTTAAATATTAGTATCTGGTAGACATGTGTTTCCATTAATTGTTGATTCATAAGTTGAAATTTTTTAACTTTATAAGGCCTTCATTAAAGTTGAGAATATTATTAATAAACTAATGTATGATTGTGTGCTTGACTCTATAATTATGAAATATGATAAGATTGATTTTGATGTTTGCTTAAGGGATGTTTATTTGTTCAGGTTACCCAATGACCTAATCCATCCCAACTCAACTCAATTTGTGTTTCATTTATGATTGAGTCAAACCCTCTCCAACCCAAACTAATGCATTCTTATAAAGGTTGGATGATGGATTTAATATGGGTGTTTCAAAACCCAAACCAAGACTCACTCTTATACTTGCCTCAATCACTCGTAGCTGGCATGATCTTAGGCAAACCTAAAATTTTTGCGATGGTTGTGTGTCTTACTCTGTTTTGCCTCATTATTTGCTTCTGTTGTTCACCTCCATTTCATCTCAACCTTGACATGATACAAACAAACCTAAATAATCTTGTGACAGTCGTCTTCTTCTTCGTATCAACCATAACATTATCATCGCCATCATTTGTCTTTATCGTTCGCCCCACCATATCATAACCCTAACATTAGGTACACAAATCTAAACATTGTTGTGATTCGTCTTCTTCTTCGTATCTATACTAACATTATCACATTTGTCATTCTCCTTCATTATTTGTCTTTGTCTTTCGCTTTTGCTATTTGCCTTCTTCGTTTTTCTTGGTCGTTCACCTCCATTGTTCACCTTTGTCGCTCTTTTCTAATAGATTTATTATTATTATTATTATTATTATTTCTAAAAAATTATAAACTCATTTGGTGGTTAGAGAAAAATATATAATAGGATAAGATAATTTTTCTATTATATTATAATTAATTGTTTGATAATGGCAACAATATGATTTTCTTATTTTATTAGTGTAATATATTTTTTTAGCTTGGGAAAAGAGAGGTAAGTTATAAAGTGATAAGAAAATATGGTTGATTCTCATCACATCCACTCACTTTTATTATAACAACTATTATTATTACTTTTATCATTATTTAGTGTCATTATTACAACCATCATTGTTACTATCTCACCAACATCACCACCATTGTCATTTGATTATAAAGTTATTCATTACATAAGAAAGAACATATTTACGACTAAAGTTTTATTGAAATTGTAATGTTACAAATTTTACTACTTAAATTAATATGATATGACTTTTAGTACAAAGTGAAATATGAATTAAAATTTAACTTATAAATTTTATCACTCAACTTTTATAATATTAAATTTTATAAAGTTTTAATTTCGTCAATTTTAAGTTTCAAAATTACAAACGTTGTATCTTTCTTAATTGAATGTTAATTTATTAATGATGTTTTTTTATACTCTCAACTAAGTTTAAGGTAAAATATTGATATTATCACTTTCATATGATTGAGGAAAGTACATATTGTAAAATAAAGTATAGCTATAATCATAACTATGAGGCGGTTGAATAAAAAATCTCTTGTAATTAAATTTTTTTTCTTAAAACTTTGATGAAGGATAAAGATGAGTAGTAAAAATGGTTATAATAAAACAAGAAAAAAACAAAGATAATATAGTCAAGACAAAAATAAAGATGCACTCAATGCTAATTTGATTTCACAAGAACCAACATTCAGTCTAATCCAAGCAACCTTAACTGGATTGTTTCACTATATTATTGAATTATTCAATTACAAGAACTCTTGTTCGATTAAAACAAAAATTTCACAACTATTAAGGAAAAAATTCAACACCCTACAATTTTGATTTAGTGTTTAAAATATCAACGCATATAGCAAAGTATGATAAGACAAATATCATATTAGCATATTATTTTTCAGACGATAAGAAATTGCTTATCAATAACAACATTTGTTAATTGAATAATGAAGAATAGACGTACAACATTGAGAAGACATTTACTTCATCTGATAAGCATTGACAAATGTCAGACAAAAAGAACATCACAAACATTAATCAAAACATATCAGATGATAAGCCCAATGTAGACTCCAAGCTAACACAAAATCATAGAATGTTTCTAAAGTTTGAGTCTACTTTACAAAGATAGCCTCTTACATTTTTCCTCAAGAAGACTCTTGCTAGACATCAACATTCAAATATCTCTTAAGACATGAGTTAAAGTTATAAGGACACCAACTCTCGTGACATAACTACTTTAAAATTTTGGTCCTACTACTTATCCTATATGGTGTGAAGTTTTACTATGTGTGGTACATAAGGCCCTGCTAGCTATATGGTTAGTGATCCAGGAGAGATTGTATAAAGAAGAGCAACATTTCAAAATGCATAAGGTGCATTAAATGCAAGGAAGACATGAAAGAAGAATTAAAGCTGCTTACCAATATAAATGACCTCTTAATAACTACCTTCTTTCAGAAACTATTTAAAGTCTACCATCAAGATAATGAATACGAGAGAAGAGGATGCACCACGTCAAAATATTATCAAGAAGATAAACAATCTTTAAAGGCATAGGAAGAGGATCATAGAGCTTAGAACAAGATCATACCAAAATGTATGGATTCATGAAAGCTTAGAAGAGAACACAAGAAGTGATCTCTTCAGTCACCTAAGAGAGTGGATCCATGAAAGCTTAGAAGAGAACACAAGAAGTGATCTCTTCAGTCACCTAAGAGAGTGAACTTTCACCTTGTATTCGTTAAAATACGTAACCCCTCTCTAGAGTGAGAAATGATCTAAACTAGGAGAGAAAAGCCTAAACCTTCAATGATCAGACAGAAACACCCTCCATTCGTCAAACTCAATGATCAAACGATCATTCAAACCTTCAACCTTTTTCACTAGGAGTGGCTAAAAGATAAAAACTACTCGGGTTTAGATAGAAGATTCCTGAAAGAATACTCCTTGATAGGGTCAGTCAAGAGTGACTAGGATCTAGAGAAGGCAACAGGACAACGTTTGGGTTTGGCTATCCCATCCTCATACCCAACAGATATGAATTTTGTCATATATTCATCCCATCGAAAAATAGGTATACCCATAGTCGTGCCTTTACTCACCCATTTACAGTTACAAATATTAATTAAATAATTTTTATAAAAAATAAAAACCATTACAAAAGAAAAATGATATAATTAAGTATTTAATGTCAAAATGATACACATTTTGAGAAAGAAATTATAAATGCATAAATATCAAATGAGAGTATCAAATAACAATTCGATAAAATGTCAAATAATTATAATTATATAAAAAAGTATAAATGATTAAAATTATGACCTAGAAATAAGTTAAGAAACTAAGGATCAAAGAAAAATTAATATAAATTTTTTAGGTTACTTAAGAAATTAAAGGTGATTTAGTAATTTAAAACCGAGATGAATATGAAGACAATGATGGATATGTACATACCCATCTCAATTCCCATACCCAATTTAAAAAATTAGGTATTACCGACCTAATCAATGCAAGGCGTCAAAATTAGAACAAATTCATTTATCATCCATAATACAATTTAAAAGAATACTCCTTTAGCCATATACGACGTGTAAAAAAATACTCAGAGTTAATTAAGAATAAAATATTCAATAAAAAAAAACAGTCTAGACTAACTACTTGGATTGACTTGAATTTAGACTAACTTGGAGTAACTTGAATTTACTAAAATATTTTATTGAATGTTTTTAAATTAAACATTTCATCTACACTTACATTGGTTGATCAAACACTAAAATTATAATCTAATCACTTATTAAAAAAAAATGAATACATGTTAAGTAATTTAGTTAAATAATTGGTCAAACACTAAAACTATAATCTAATCACTTGTTAAAATAAAAATGAATACAAGTTAAGTAATTTAGTTAAATAATAAATTTGTGTATGACTTAATCTTTTGAATTGAAAAGCTAAGAATAAATTAATCGTACTTCATACTTGTAATAATCTCTCGTTGAAGAAAAATGTTTTATGCTTAATCAAACAAAACTTAATGAAAAATATTTATAAAAATATATATCTTTTAAGTTCATTCTTCATATTAAACCTTCTCAAGTTAAAATTCACATCAATCAAATGAAAGAATCATAATTTGATTTTTAGTAAAAAAAAATCAAAAAAAAGTTTCCAAATATAATCTGACATTGCATATTAGACGGAAGTTTGATAAATTTCATAAAGTTTTTAAGAATTAAAATGCAATCCCGTCGTGATAATGTCCCACCACTTATTTATAGGCAATAAGAGCCAAGGCACCAATAATCACAACCTCAACCAATCATTATATCTTTCATTTGACAATCACAAGAGTACAATCCTTCATCTACCCAAAGGTCACATTCTTCATTAAATATGCACAATTCTCAATAACTCAATTTATAAACTATCCATCTCTTGTATCTACTTTAGTCGAGGGTGCTCGATATCAGCCAAAATAATAGATTTTTTCTTTCTTCAAAAGACTTGCTGTCACTTACACCTCTTCTATTCTAGAGGATCAGTGTACAAAATTTAATCCAAAAACACCTCATACCATCGAAGACACCTCGGTAACAAATTCATAACTTATCCACCAACTATCGTGGACATCATCATCTACACGAACAAAAGTTCGAGAACACCTCGAACTACCAAAGACACTCCATTAACAGAACTTCTAAAGCATTAACATATCGATTACATATTAATAAACACTTTGATCATGAATCACATAGTAAAAGGATTAATCAAAGATTAAGGATGATACAAGTTATCACTAAAGGTCCATACATGTGAAAACCCACTAGAAATAGTATAAATAGGTGACAATCTTAACTTCTCAACTAACTCGAACATCAAAGTGTTTCTTATAAATAACCATCTTGCCAATTCAAGCAAAACAAATACCTTTCAACTATATAGAAGGAAGAACAACTCACTAGCATCTAAGAAAGAAAACACAACTCAATATTGAGGAGTTCGTTTCAACCTTTGCAAGAATAATCCTCTTACCTCATTTATCTAATAATCGACTAAGTATCAAAACATATTGGACGAAGTAGGAGAGTGAGCTTCAACATCTTGACTTCACTTGAAGGAGAAAACTATTGAAGTAAATTGCACAGGTACAGAGAGTGCAAGCTTACAATTGAACAATGCTAAATCAATCTTAACGTTACATGTATGAAAACCATTTTATTTTAAAAGTATCTTTTCACATAAAGAACAGGAAAATACTTGAGCTTTATTCAGAATAATATATTCAGTAGCATTCGACAGTAGGCAGGTAACTGGACAAGGATAATAAATTACAAAACTTGACTCATTCCAACAACATCCAGAGCACAAGATCAATGCAGCAATTCGTGACTAAAGATATCCTATATGTCCACGACCATCTTACCATCGAGATGAGAGAATTCTTGGTAAAAGGCCTTGAAGTGCTCATATGAATACTTCACGTCATCAACACCACAAATTTCTCGTATGCTATGCATTGACAACTGCGGTGCACCAACATCGACGGTGCGGATACCTACCCCACTAGCAAGAATAGGACCAATGGTTGAACCACAAGACATGTCATTGCGAACCACAAAGTCCTACAAACATCAATGTACATCCATTATCGCCTACCAATGCTTACACAACTCTGGGCCTGACAAGAAAAAAATGTTCCTTTTCCTAGACTTCCAAATAAACTTGTTTTTTTTTATACTTGAGCTTTTAACTTGATCAACTTTAGTCCTTTATTTTAAAAATATGTGAATCTAGTTCTTTCAACTTTTGTGAAAGTTAAAAACTGTCATTAAATATTAAATTTATATGTGAGGAGACTAAATTCACATATTTTTAGCTAGAAAACTAAATTTATCAATTTGAAAATACAGGAACTAAAAATACATTGTTCTCTTTGGGATGATTTAAAATAAGTAATAATTTTCTTCCTTGAAATACTGCAAATACAATAGTGGAAGAGTCTTTTCTGTATGATAGTTATATATTGCCTTGGAGAAGCAAATATATTCCAATTCCAATAAGAAAAGAGGAAGAAAAGACAGATAAAATTGTTCACTTAACTTACCTGAACGGGAAGGTTATGTTTTGATGCTATTTCCCTGAATAAGAAGGATGTGACAGCATTGGTGGCGTAGCGCTGGTTTGCATTGTTTTTAATGACAAGTCCTCCGTGTAGTTTGGGCTGATGGTTTGCTTCATGCTTCTCCTGCAAGAAATTTGGTCAGGATAAGGAGCAACAATTTGAATTATTTGCAATCAAGGCACATAAGATGACTTACCATGTAATTTGGGTGTAGTGCATGTGCCATATCAGCAGATACAAGGTAGCTTCTTTGTGCTGCTTTCTCGAGAAGCTAAAACAAATCACCGTAACGAAAACTAATTAAATACTGAAAGCATAATTAGAGTGTGATTATTCCATTTTCCAAAGTTGAAATATCTAAAATGCTAAAATGGTGGAATGGTGCTGTAAATTATGAGGGATGGCATGAGAAAGCCATGGCCTAGATTTAACTCATTGTAAGTAGTAAGATCATCCATCGGAATAAAAAAGGGGTAAAGGAATAAAGGTATTATACGTTGGGCTTTGTGCCAAAAGTATTGGTAACCCTAGTCACAGCATTTAGCATAACAGGAGAGCCAGCTCCTTGTGCAGAGGCGGATCCAACTTCCTCATGGTCAAATAAAGCCACCATTCTAACTCCTGTCTCTTCCTCAAGACTGCTTTCAGAGGATGTAGCATCTATTAAGGCCTGAAATATAAACCAAGTTAGCGTAGGATAATCAACAATGAGTGCATCATGCAAACACATTTCTAATTTCCAGATAGATAGTCTGATTGTCTTAATTCTTTATATTAAGTCCCAAAATGCTTGAGTTTGATGGAAAAACAAAAACAGCAGACAAAGACATACACCCAGAGGCATTTGTACTTGTGATAGTGTGATGCCATCCAACCACACCTTGGTTGACACAGGAAGAGAAAACATTTGATCTTAAGTTGATTGACATTTTCTGTAGGACCACTGTAATTGACAAGGCATCAAAGCCAAACAGCAAGATCATGCATACCCTTTTGAGGGGGAAAGTTACCAGTTGAGGGGAAAAGAGAGAAAAGGCCAAAGGTCTTACATGCCCATCTAAAGCACGCTATAGAAACAATGTGGAACTCTGACAGATTATAGCATTCCACCAAGCTCAACTTCAGGGTTGGCTGTTCAGGCCAGGGTCTAGTCTCGTGACTCTAGTCCCAAGGGAACTAAAACGCCAACATCACTGCTCAAGTTGCATATTTGTTACAGATGATATTTAAGCTTTAAGACCCTGAGAGATAAGCCTGAAGAGCTCAAAGTAATATAAGGCATTACCACTGTAAGACTCGCCAATGGAGCATAACCACAGAAATAGTTTTTGTATGTATTATACTCTTTTAAATACGGCCTTGTCTAGACTGTTTCTATAACTAGGTAAAAAGGTGAACAATGAATAATACATATACTTATGGTTCTCTCAAGATCCTTGTCTCCATAGTAACAGCCATGAGAGGGTTCACATAGAATCTATCGCTTTGTCCATGGCAAAACAGTACCTAAGCATAATATTCTTCAATAAAAAAACGAGGGAGGAATCAGATTTCATAACCTAGCATGTATTACATGTGAAAAATGACAGGAACTTGAAAGAATAAGCAAAGCAAAGGCTAGGCATTACATATAGGAGTATGGACTGTCATATTATATTGAGTGTAAAGCATCAATTTGGTCCTCCGAAGTTTAACGTGTCACCACATTAAACTTCCAAAAGATATTTTTTTCTTACTAAATTAGTCCCTTAATATACACAAGCTACAAAATTTGCCCTGTTGTGTCACTGGTCTTCCATAAGAATGAATATAGTAGCATTCTAGATCTAAGAAATGGCTAATTTGACGAACTTAAGACAAAATTCTTTAGAGGACTAATGTGGTAATTACACTAAAATTGGAAGACTAAATTAAGGGTTCGCAGGTAAGCGAGAGCACCTGACAGCCTCTACGTATTCACCCCAAATGGTTAACATCATGGTATAGATATATTCATCTAATAAGCCCACTTTCCTGTTCTCTTCCATCTCAGAACTGCAAAAGAAGTAGCTGAATTTTATCAGAAAATGCCTAACTTCATGGATTTCCATCATCAATTGTTTCTAGGAGATACAGGGTTTTCTCAGTTATGTATGGAATGAGTTATCAAATATTGAGGAAATCAGGGACCAAACTCAAGCTCTATTCAACATACCATCCTCATTCTCAGTGGCCTCATTGGCTTAACTGGGCTGAATATTGGTATAATACCAATTGCAACAGCACAACCAGAGTATCCCTTTCAAAGCCCTTCATGGCAGGTTTCAAAATCCTGTTTAAATGTTCAACAGATCCATCCACTATTGAGGAAGTTAGCAGGCTAGTGGCCGAAAGAGACCAGATGTTGGATGACCTAAGAATGAAGGTGTTCTGGCATGAATGGAAGAATGATATCAGTTGACCAGTAGGGTAATGTGGTTTATGTCAAAAGTAGTCTTTACGGGTTGAAGTCATAAAGTCCTTTAACCAGAAGATATAACGAGAAGCATGCCCTATGCTATATGGGAATTTCTAAGTCCTGGAAAAAATTGGAGAAGTGCTTACAACCTGAGCTTAGCAACTAGCATTTGTATATCTTCAGTCTTCTGTGTACGATTCTTAAGGAAATTCATATCTTCCCCTGCTGTGAGCTACGCATTCATTGAAAAGTTTGCAATCAGAAGATTAGAGTTCATAGTGAAACCACAAGATGTACTCTAAGGTAGGTCCACCACACTGGACATCCTAATCAAATTACAAGACCTGCCAGACCTACAGGGGTAATTCCTTACATCATCAACATCAGGAAAAGGATGGAGGGGATCAGGGTCTCAAATGCACCAAGAACATGGCATGACTAATGGTAATATAACAGATTGCCAGTGAGGCAATCAGGGAAATAGAGGGAAATTCTCTTATGACTCGTAAGACATATGAGAAATGAGAGTGTACTGTGTAGGTAGGAAAAAAGTGTGTAGAAGAGAGTGGGAGACTGAAGGCTCTCGAGGATGCCCTGGCTTGGTTTGTTTTCAGTTCATCTCATCTTTTCCACTGTAATTCCCTCATACAGCTATTGATGTCATACTGACATTGGTATCTACAGTGAATGATACATTACAGATATCTTATAAAATACCTTATCAGAAAAATTAACAGGACCCCACAAGATTTCACCTTATTAATCGCTCTTTCATCCCTACCATATCAATAGATATTGCAAGAAAGGCATAATGAGTGCTTGGTTTCACATTCAGGATATGTGTTTAATGCAAAAACAACTCTTAGTTGTGTTGGCAATCCACATCCAGCAGTCCTAACGTGTTCCCAAACACACTAACATAAAAACCATTCGTGTTTGAATTATTGAGCCATCGTTTCAGAGATTCATAGAATTGGAGAAGATGCAATTATAGCCAGAAATAATTGGCTGAATCATTCCATTAGGGCATAACTTATGATGTTATAAACATATACGGTAATGATATTCAGAAATTATTTTTCTATTCCTTGCACTATAGAATAACTGCCTAAATGACCCAATTATCCGGAATAGTAAACTTCAAAATCAAGGTTATATTTTGAAGTTCATATCTAAACTATACACAAGAATTTGAAACTTTACTTGAAAAAATAATATCCCTAAAAGTTAAGCCTTCAGCGAGTAAAACGACAACCAGAGGTTATCAAGTCGTTCTGAAAAAATGAAGTCCCTTGCAGCCCCACTAACATATTTTGAAGTTTATATCTAAACTATGTACAAGCATTTGAAACTTTACTTGAAAAAATAATCTCTGTGAAAGTTAAACCTTCAGTGAGCAAAATGACATGCAGAGGTTATCAAGTCGTCCTGAAAAAATGAATTCCTTTGCAGCCCCACCAACAGTACTTGGTTGCGTATCACAAGCTTGCAATTCAAAATCATAAATGTCATCTGTCTCACACCCAAGCTTACTTGCAAGCAACTGGTGAAAAAAGGGAAAGAAGACAATAACCAACAATCAGATTCTTAAATCATCATATATACATCCAAGACCCAAATTAATAAAGTTACAGGTTACAGCTACATGTGACTAGTTTAATACACACATCCCAAGAAAGGCAGCTGAAACAAAAATAACAAGAATACATTACGAGATTCCAGGCCTGCTGTTAACCTGCAAAAGAAGAAGGTGGTGCTTTGCATTGGCGGTGCCTGTTTTATCAATTGCTTCCTTTCCATCAGTCTGATTTCCATTTTCAACTGGAACAGTTTCAGAGGACATTTTATTAAGCTCACCCTGCAAGACAAAGCTCAATGAAAGTGTAGAAGCTAGATCTAAATAATTAAAAACGAACACTATGAATCTGAATAAGCACTGTTTTGTGGAAGTTTTACTTATTTCTTTCAATTAACTACACACAAGTCTAAATGCATAATATAACTGTCCAAAAAGATTGCATCAAAGATTTAATTAAAACACAAAAACAATGTTAGGTAACTTGCAACACTGCATGCTATTATAATTTTAAAATGCATATTGAACAACTAATTGAGCTTTCTAACCACGTGCAAGCACTAATAACAACTCAGATAGCCTAACATTAAATGCATTTAGTTTGCAGGACTTGATATATTAAACCAGGGCATCACAATAAAAACTATTTCCATGGAATAAATCAGTAACCACTGCGATTACCTTCAATGCTGTTGCCAAGATGGGAATAAGGTGTGTTTCGTTGTTAAATTTGAATCCATCAGAAACAGTCCTGTACACAATGAACCAGAGGAAAATGATAAACCCAAAAACAATAATGATCAAGCTAGCTAACAGGAAATGCATCTCAACAACAGTGACAGAACCTGTCCAAGTGAATTGCCAAACTTGGGATCCGCAATATAGGTTCCTCAATTCTAACAAGGCGATGTGAGTACGAAACAGAACCCGCATTCTCTTCTCGAACAATGACCCTCCCCGCCACAGTCAAGTCTCGGTCAAACCAAGTGTGCCACAAACCACCTCCATAGATTTGAACACCTACCTCCAAAATCCCACCTTTAACCACCTGCACAGCACACCCCATTAATTAAACATGCCTTCCATTGCATCCATATAATAACATATCAAACTCAAAATCCAATCCACTAATTATAAATTCAAATTTATATGAGTAAACAGCAACTTCCATCCCTGAGGTTGGTGGGTGTTGTCATGTCAGAATAAAATAATCTTCAAAACTATCGTTTCTCACTCCCATTAGTCCAACACGTTTAACTTAAATCATAATATTGAAATAGAGTAAATGAAGAGATAGTGAGTAATCAAATTGAGGAACTCACACGACATCTTAAGGAACTTATTTAACATTTCATTAATCACAGGAACTAATAAAACTACACCTACTAAAGTGGTTGTTTTCATTCTGTTGACATGCTTTTAGGGACCAAAATGACAATAGCTTGAATCAATTACAAAGATCTTTTTGACATTTTTCTAATTTTACTGCTACGAAAAACCCAGAACTCGAGAAACTAAAATAGAAGTTGGTTACCTTGGTGACTGGCTTGAGTTTGAGACATGGACTATCCGTGTGAGCCCCAATTATGTAGAATCCATTTCCAGCAACGTACCTGAGAAGAAATTGAAATGTAACAGTTTAAAAATTGGTATGGCTTCACAAATAAACACTTCTTCACTCCTTCTGATAGAGTTCACACACGGTGCCTCACTCACAACTCTGATTCTGTTCACACACGACACATACACGGTTCTCATTATTCTCCAAAAGCAAAACAAAACAAAGACCAATTTAATTCTGGTTTCCAACACAAAACCAGAATGAACTAAACAACAGAATTTTGAATCTGTTCAAAAACTTGATATGACATGAAAAGGAAAGCATTATTAAGAGTATTAGTTTGGAGCGAACTTTTTGCCGACAGCGAAAGCAACAATGGTGGAGTGGTTTCTGGTGAAGAAGTACTTGTGGCCAGGTTGCAGTTCCCACAGTTCCCTCTCGGAAAGTTGCTGGAACCCCGCGCTCTGCAAACGCTTCTTCGCCTCATCTGAAAGGAAGGAAGAAAGAGAGAATGAGGATTTGCGACTCGGCGAGAATAAAAGGAGAGAAGAGAGTTGGTTATGGTTTTACCGACGGCATGGAAGGCCGTTGGAGAAGCGTTGAGGAAGTCGATAAAATCGGAAACAACGTCGTAGCTCTGCTGCTTCGCCATTGTGGTTCAGATGCAAACGCTGTGGTTTTCTGAATCTGTGGCTGTTCCGTTTACCAGCTAAGACCCTAAATCCAGGATTTCGTTCACACCGTAACGGATATATCGAAAATAAATAATAAATAAAATAGAAGTCTCTGTCAGCGTTTAAATCGTGGACGACTCAACCACTTCACTGAGGATTTGGTAGTTAGAAAAACATGTGTTATTTTACGTTAAAAAATCTTAAAATATCTTTCTATTTTATTTTTTTTATTTAGTATCTCTTTAAATAAAATTGTTTATACATTTTCTTTAATTTTTTCCTTTTCAAATTTCCTCACTTTCAAAATCTGATTAGATCCAAAAGTTAAAAGATTATTCTTTCAAAAAAAACAAGACGAAAGCAATTTATAAAAACAAACATTGATAAGTAGCTAACATTCATATATGTGATTACATATAATGCAAATTCATCTCTAAAATTACAAACAAAAAGTAAAAAATTATTCAGCTATAGCATTAATAAGAAGTTGATCTAGAATTTTAGTCTAATTAAACTTGTTTAGGCCTTTAAATAAACTTTTAGACTTAAAGTTAAAATTGGAAAAGGTTACTTTAGAGATCTTAGAGCTTCACCGTTAGAATATACGTAGTTGTAAAACCTGTATAAAATATAAAATTGTATAAAATAGTGTAGAATTTTTTTTAGGCCAATTAGAATAAGATTTTGGGTCTTGAAGCCCATAAGAAAAAGTTGACCGCCACTTTGAAAGAAGCTTCCAAGAAGGTGCTACCTAGGAAAAATGATTTCAGGAATACCTCACAAGCCACTCTAAGTAGGCACCACATGAGAGCTTTTTTTTCCTATTTTCTTTTGTCACTTGTCCACCTCTCATTGGAGAGTATTTGAAGCTTGGGTTACAAGATATGTTTGCCACATGACACTCTCCCAATGAAAAGGATCCTCTCAACTCATGGCTTGCTACTTATAAAGCTCTTATTAGAGAGTTTCTGTATTTATTTTGACTAGTGATTTGTGTTTAACTATCTATTATTTTTTCAATTTCACTGTTTGGGCTTCATTTACCAGAAATTTGTAATTTTAATTAATTTGGATTTTTTGAGCTAATTTTATTATTATTTTCAGTAGGAAAAGGAGTTCATTATTCTCTAGTTTTGGGAATTTAGTTCGTTCTCTCTCTGAAAAAATTGGTTATGTATTTATTTTCTCTGCAGTTACATTTTGTTTTTGTTTTAATTTAATTTCGTTTCAATTTAATTTTGTTTCTTGTTTCAATTTTGTTTTGCCTTCAAATTTCGTTTGCTTCATTCGAATTTAATGAAAGGTTAATTTATAAGGTTATTCTTTGATTCATATTGCAATGAAGCTTTGAGGTTGTTGTTGTTGTTGTGTTGTTTTTGCTCTATTGGTCTCTTAACTCTTCATCATTTTATTTATGTACTTAATGCTTTTACTGGTTCATGCTTAATGTTTAAGTTAAATATGAAATTCGTGTCTATGCTCATGCTTAATGGAGTGAGTCAAGGGTTGCTGGAATGGAATGAATGATATATGTGAATGCTTAATTTGCATAAGAAAAACTTGTGTTAATTCTCACTTAGTTAATTAATTTGGGTTGGATTAGGGCTCAATAAGTTGAGCATGAATTTTTATATCTTGTGATAAGTGGACTGCAATCTAATCAAGAGGGTAATTTAATTCAGTTAAGAAATCTAATTGGGTTGTTGTTTTTTTTTAATTAAATTCAATTATTTCACAAACCTCACCTTAATCCTTTGAGAGGAAACTAGGTCATTGAGAGACGACCTAGGAGTCACTTCCTAGTATTGCATTTAATTGTATTTATTTCATTGGATAGGATGAGTCATCTTTGTTTATAAATAAGAAGCTTATGTAATTGAAAATTTAGATTTGAATAAGTAATGAAATGTTGGCCAATTTTTGCCTCTTCTCTTCTTAGAGTAGTCCTTTTTCTAGATTTTCTCTTACTCCCTCCTTGGTATGTTGGCTCAACCTCACACTAATTCACTCCCGAATTTCGTCTCAAACACTTCAATCCACTACAAACAACAATTCTTTCATTGCATCTATCTCAAATCATGTCCACAAGCCAAGAAGAAACACATTGAAGCATGCAATTGAAGCGAGAATTACATCAAAGATATTCAACAAGTAGAATGTCAACTGATGTCTTATGAAAAACTTGTATTAAGTATGACTTACTAGATATTAACATCTTATCTAATACTAAAACTTACATTTACAAGCAAACCTAAGAGATTGGATTATGACATGTTCATTACAATGCAAGTCGCATATCTACACATATCATATATCACAGTGTGCAAAAACTCTCAGGGTTAGTTCAATACGACCCAATTCGTGTATCTACATATGTCAATATATGCAAGAACTTTTCCCTCAACTTCTCACAACCTGATCTTTAATCTTTGTAACTTAGACCATTGGTGAAGTTAGAGAATCTCTATTACAACATAGGTGTCAATACTTAATATACAAATCAAACAATCATCAACACATTATCTCAAATATATGACCTCAAATTCATACATACATATCATTATAAGCAACTTATTCTACACACATTCCATTTGGCAAAAAGCCACAATTCAATTACTAACATTGTCATTCATTCATTATTTATCACATTTAATTAATTACATTCAACCAAATATATCGATTAACAACACAATGATTAGGTGAAAGATAAACAATTTTTAGCAACATTTAAAACGTGTTTGTTAAATTTTAGAAAATACTCTCTCATTTAGGCAGCACTTGGTTTGCCTAACCAACCAAAGACATCAACATGACCAGCTAGTTTTTAATCACCTAGCGACCAAAGTATCTTCCTAAGGACTAAACTACTAGATTTTATAAAAATAATTCATTAAGTGAGAATTTACTCATCTAACAACCAAAACTCTAAAATTTTTTTTGAATAAATGACCCTAAACCCTAAACCAAAAATATACTCTTCCAATTATCAAAGCTCTCTGTGTTTTCAGTGAAATGAGTTTTGCCCAACAAGATGGTAAAATTCATAAATTATGCAAAATAAAGTAATTGTTCTAATTGATTTAAGTTGAGTTTTAACTTCATTTATATGTCTAATTTTGATTTTTTGCTTCCAAAATAACCATGACATGAATGAATTTGTCTTAGATGCAATACTTACAAAGAATCAGCGTACACACAATAATTCTATTTATTTTCAATTCCAAACATTCAATAACACACAACCTTACGTAAAATTCAAACAAAATGACCATGTCACCTTCACTTTCAAATTACATATTTTAAGATTTTATCAATAACATAAATAGTTTCTTTTTTTACTTGAAATGCTAAATTTCAAAATTCAATATACAAAAACTGAAGACCTAAAACAAGTTATCCCAACACCTCCTCTATAGGTTAATTAAGTTAATATAATAATTTTTTCAACTAACTTCTTTAAAATTAGTGACAGAATAATAAAAAAAATAAAGAAAATAAAGAATCTTTAAAATAAACAGAAATTTCTTTTACTTGAAAGTCTAATATAAAAATGATTTTTAATGTATCAGTTACTATAGATACCACCAAGAGATGATATGTGAAAAAGAAATATTGGAAAAAAGAGAAAAGGAGAGAAAGAAGGGGGAGAAGGAAGAACATAGAGAGGGAGCCTTAAACTTTAAATAAGATAATTTAAATTTATTGAATTTTAAGTACAAAATGTTTCAATTACTACTAAATATAAAAAATTACTTCCAAAATAAGATTAGTGACATTAATGAAAAAAATCTTTCAAGCATCTGAAAAGAAAAACTAACAAAGATTTCAGTAGAAAAATAGTATCATCAACACTAGTAAAAGAAATTTGACAACGTCTAAAAGAAATAATTTTAACCTAAATAACTCCAACAATATTAACTAAAAAAGAACTTCTCAATATCAACTAAAAAGAACTTTGACATACATAATTTGAAGAAATGTTTCCTTTACGTTAATAAAAAATAAACTTGATAACTTTGACTGAAAAGTAGTTTTTGATAACGTTGGTAAGAAAATAACCCTAACATATATTTTAGTAAAAAAAACCACAAGTGTGATATTGTCTAAAAAAATCTCCATTAACATTAGCGATCAACAAAAAACATTGACAACGGTAACTAAAAATTAATCTCAATTAATTTTAATTTGAAAAATAAATTTATATCAATATTAATTGAAAAGACAATACTAAATCAGTGATATAGCGATTGAAACTCAATTCCACGATATCTCGACCAAAACTTAGTTGAAAAAAAAAAAGATATAAATTTAAAATTAGAAATATGAAAATTTTTAAATTATTGGAACTTTTTATAAATTTTGGAATTATTTAATTTAAACTTATTAAATAACTATAAGGAACTTCTTTACATTTCATTTTCTTTTAAAATTTCTTATTCAATTAATATATTTTTTTATAAAACATTTTAAATTTTTTACAAGAATAAATCCCTCTCTAAACATTTTTCTTTCTAACACATGCTAAAGAAAACCCCTTAACACCTAACATAAGGATTATTTTTTTTTCTTAAATTAACACCTAAGATTAGTTAAATAATCATCTACAGATCAGTCTCCAATGATTGTTCATTGATCCTGTCCAATAGTTTAAAAGTTTCTTCTCATCTACCGCTTTTTATAAAAAATTTCCTGACCTTTATTTGCTATCACTGCTTACCAAAACACAAATTTACGATGCTAAAATATTTTGCCATTGCTTTAGATATTGCCTGTGGTTTTAACATATTGTAATATTGATCCGTAGTTTTTTTAAGATATTGATTTGCAATTAGTGATTTATGTATTTTGGTGAATATGAATGCAACTGTCAATATTAATATGTTGAATTTTATAGGATTAAATTTCTATGCTTTAATTATCTTTATAGCATTTTATGTGTATTTTATCATTTTATTTACTTCATCTTGAAAAATAACGAATAACATTGATTTAATTCAAAGTGTTTTACATTTGATTTTATTGAATTATATTAAAATTAAAAAAATAATAATAAGAAAATCAATGAGAGGACATGTATATATTTTCAGATGAACTTTTATTAAGTAAACCCTTGTGTTCATCTTTTACCACTGACATAATCAAACTGATTTTTGTAATGAATAAAGACATTGATGCAGATCTTTCAAAACTGTAGAGACTCCATAACCAAAGTAAAGAAAATGTCTGTTGAACAAAGTTTGGTAAATACAAATGGGTAGATAAAGGAAGATGATTAAATTTGAGTGAGGTATGTATGCGTGTGCATAGAATGATTGCTGATTTTTGGGTAATGGATACAAATGGAACACATGGCAACCCTAAAAATCACTCAAATTCTCAGTAGTGGGTGAATAACTTCATGGTATACAGGTCAGGTGCTTCACACTATCTAGTGCATTTTTTGCATGGTCACAATTATCTGAAATAACAAAAAGTAGAGAATTTAGAGAACTGCAAAGTTATAATAAGGGTCAACTTTCAAGAACTAACCCTTAAAAAACAATAAGGCCTAATAATGCTTCAAGTATTTGAAGTAGTTAATATGTTAACATCAAAACAAGAGAATTCCTAAAGAGAAAATGTAACACAGGTTAAGTGCTGCTTTACATACTTTTCTTTTCTAGATCACAATTTGGATGAACCAGTGGATAGAGCATAATTAACTAGTTCTCTTCTCAAAATTTTGCCAGCGGGAGATTTTGGGATAGAATTGACGAAAGAAACACGCCTTATCTTCTTGTAAGGAGAAACCTGCATGAATAAGCATACTTAAGCAACATGACAAGAGGAAAAATACAAACTAAACTAGGAGTTGTTCACAGGAACATCTAGGTTTTATGAGTGTTTATTACAGAACACATGGTTTCAGAAACAAACCTGCTTTGCCACAAACTCCGTGATCTGATCTGCAGTGATCTTGCTTCCAGGTTTTCTTACTACAAAGGCCATAGGAATCTGTCCTGCTTCTTCATCAGGGTACCTGCTCCTCAGCATGGTTAAAGTAATCTCAGTCGATGATAAAAAAAATTAACTGATGATATAATATCCACTGATGCAACTGAGATTATTTACTTTGCAAAATGATATAACAATTGACAAATCAAAAGATAAACTTTGGTTCTCTGTGACTTCCCCATAGGAACTAGAATAGGGAATGAGGTAGCAAATTTAAATTTGTAGATCACTGCCATTGAAGACAACCGATCTGCTTCTGAACACACACAAGATTAAAGGATTAGATCCATACGGAACTACTGCAGCATCAGCAATTTCAGGATTGGTGAGAAGTACGTGTTCCAATTCAGCTGGGGGAACCTGGAAACGACTTGAAAAAATAATAAGAAAAATGTAAAAGTAGTAAAAAACAAAATTGAAAAAAATATGTAAGTGGAATTAACATCTCACCTGATAAGCTTTGTATTTGATCAATTCCTTGAGTCTATCTACAATGTAGAGGAAACCATCAGAGTCAAAATAACAAAGATCGCCCGTCTTCAACCATCCCTCTGAATCCAATGTTTCAGCTGTCGCCTTCTCATCTCCTACATAACCTGCACCGGCACCATAACCATCACACCATAAATGAAACATACTACACAAGCAGACCATCATAAAGTGTTGATTAGATTTCCCTAGTGATATGAACTTTTTCTTCACTGCTTATCAGTATAATGCAACGAAAATTTATAGCCCTTATCTCAGATTACATTGGATTTTTTAAATACGATGATGTTGCAAAATGCATATCTGAAAGCACATTTTGACCAAACAAAAAGGAAATATGAAATAACCTTTCATGATTGATGGACCTCGAATCCAGAGTTCCCCCTTTTGGCAAGGAGGTAATGCCTCTCCGGTTACAGGGTCCACTATCTTGGCCTCCATGTTTTCTGCTAGTCGACCCACAGAACCATGGCGCTTAATCTCCTCAGGCCCCAACGTTCTAGCTGCTCCTCCTCCACTTTCAGTCAGACCATAGCCCTACGGTTAAAATAATAATAATAATAATAATAATAATGTTCTGAAATTTATGGTATAATTTTTTCAAATAATTGGATAAAAAGTAATGTTTTGTGGGTTTTATGGAAGGTAGAGCATAATGGAAGGTAGAGCAAAAGTATGGGAAATTAAATTCGTTTATTTTAAAAGAAAAATGACTTAATTAGTCAAAAAAAATTAAAAACTAAAACATAAAAGTCTAAACAAGATAGATCACACGCGAAATTACGCAATACAGTACTTATGGTTTTGTTTTTGTGATAAGTATATTATTAGGTGAGTTGTGACTATCATCCTATTAGTTATTATATATTCTTTTAAATCTTTTATAATAAATATAAAAAAGTTATTTTTAACTTACATAAAGAAACTTACATAGAATCATGTCACAACTATTGAAAATGTCCTTAAAAAAAGTACTCCTTGTCCTTAAGATAAGGTACTGTCAAGAAGAAATTTGTGGACATCTTTTGTAACCTATTTTATAATTGGTGAGGCATTAAATTTTCTGAACACCCTTTTAAGTCCTTTCTCCAAAAGTGTGGGACCTGATAATCAGAAGGGTAACCATAGCTCTGATATGGTCAAAAGGTTAAGAGCTTTTCACCTGGGAAATTTCCACGTTCGGGAATTTAGCTTTGAAGTTATCGGCCACCTGCTCGCCGAGCGGCGCGCCGCCGCAACCGAGTATCCGGAGCGAGCTGAGGTCGTACTTGTTTACGAGCTCCGACTTGGCCAGGGCCACCACGAGCGGCGGCGACACCGGCATCATTGAGATTTTATACCTCTCCACGGCTTTGAGCATCCCTTCGAAATCGAATCTCTGCATCAGAACGAGCGTCTCCCCCATAGCGATGGACCTCACCAGCATGAAGAACCCGAACACGTGGAAGAGCGGCAGCGGGAACAGTGACACGGGCTGCGGCTCCGCTTCGTCGGCGTTTGCCAGGACGGTCCGCAGGTGGCAGAACCCCCCTACGATTGCGATGAAATTCCGGTGCGTGAGCAACACGCCCTTCACGCGGCCGGTGGTGCCCGAGGAGAAGAGAATTGTGGCGGAGTCGGACTGACTCACTTCGACTCCGGGAGCGCGTGAGTGCGAGTCTACGTTGGCGTTGAGCATGGAGAGGAAGAGCGGGGAGTCAGTGAGAACGGTGCCGAATTTGAGGGCGGGGAGGTTTGCGGCGACGGCGGAGGTGGTGAAGGCGATGGCGGGTTTTACTAGTTGAACGAGGTGAGTTAACTCGGAAGCGGAACTGAGCGGGTTGGCGGGGGCGATTGTGACGCCAAGCGAGAGGAGAGAGAAGTAGAGTACGGGGACGTGTAGGGAGGTTGGGGTGAGGATTAGTGCCACGTGGCCTTTGGAGAGAGGGGTGAGGGATTGGATGGAGGAAGCAAGGGATTTTACTTGGCGTAGGAAGAGGGAGTAGGAGAGGTGGCGGCCGGTGGAGGCGTCGATGAGGGCGGAGTTATCAGCGGCGGTGGCGGGGAGGAGGGAGAGGGCGTAATCGGTGAGGGTGAGCGGCTGTGACGGCGGAGGGAGGGGGAAGTTTGGACGGAGGCTGTGGAAGGTTCTTGAAGAATAACAGAAACCGGAGTTTGGGTCAATGGTGGTGTTTGGATGAGAGTGGGTTTGGTTTTGGCTGGCCATTGCTGAATTGTCTCTTCTTCTTGCCGGACCTGTCTCTCGATATCTACTTTATAACTGTTGTAGTACTTTCAATCAAACCCAGCACATGCAGCTCACGTGTTACAAACATAAATATATTTAAATCTTAAACGGACAATTAATAATTATATGTCTGTTAAGGAATAATGGTCCAATATTCAACTCTTTTACTTTTGCTCTACTTTATGAATCTCACGACATGAGAATCATGCATTTCACATGCATCTCACATTATGGATCATCAACCAAAATCATGTATCCTCTTTGTTTCTCTTCCAATAATGCAAATCAAAACAAATTAGAGCTACCTTTTCTAATTATAGAGTAAACAAACTATTTAAAATTGAGATTATAATTAAAATTATAAAAAATTCACAATATTGTAGATGGTAAAATTGTAATACAAAGTAAATTTTACTTCTTAAGAAAATAATATATATATACATATATATATACATGTATATATTTCTGAAAAAGTCATAAATATTAAAAATGTTTTAATTGAATTTTATTTTAATTAAAATTTATTTTTTTAGTGTATTTTGAAAGAGTTTTAATCACAATATATCACTCTTCAACATTTGGTTTTCATCATTAGTTTTTGGTTTTCAATTGTAAAGAGAAAAATGTCTATCCCATATTGACATTTATAGAAAAATATATAATTTTTAATAAATTAATACTCAGTGTTAAAATATTAGTATATAGCTTTCATTTTGAGCATTTATGTTGTTTACAAAACATTATTTAAGTAGCTTCAATTCTTTTCTCAACTTTTCAAAATGTAATTATCAATAAGAATGAACTTGATAAGTTGATTACATATCAACCTATAAATCTTGTGAGTCGAATATCGTCTCGGTCTACATAAACTACAAATCTTATTTATCTACTAAGAAAATGAATAGTTCAACAAAAAATATTATTATTTTTTAATTAAGTTTGGAATTTTTTTTTAATTAAAACTTAATTCACTAAAAAAAAACTAAGTTTACGTTGTAAAAGAAAATTGAAAACATAAGATAAATTGCATTAATTTTAATTAAATGATATTATAAGTAAACTTTTAATTACATTAATCTTTTATTAAGATTTGATTTTATTTAAAGTAAGTTTTATTTCAAGTAAATTTGAACTTAATTCATTCACATAAGAAAGTGAACTAAAATAGATAATTAAAAAATGTGATCCATAAACTTTTACCATCTTATTTAAAGATTTTATAATTTTACTGTGTTACAGAAAATTTGAATAACATAATGTATTAATATGTATTATAAAATCTTACAATTTTATTATTAAAAATAAGTTAGTCTTAAAATTAATATAAATATAATTATCTATTGTTATATTTGTATATCTTCGAAAACGTCATGTATATCACAAATGTTTATGACCTTTTCCTAGTTTCCATGTTCCAATATTATTGAATGGTTGATAAAAGTTAAATTTCTCTCTTCCGTCACATATTCTATATTAAACTAAGTTAGATGTATATTGCACATTCACAAATTTACATAACAATAAAACTTCATAAGTATGGTTGTGTTTTTTTTCTCTACTCATACTTTTATTTTTATTTTAGTATTACATAAAGCATTTGATAGAATATTTTGAATCATTAGAGGCAAAAGTATGGAAGAGGGGTAACTATTTTTGCTTTTTACAAAATATGTGAATCTTTTTTTTATGAAAATTGGTAAGTCGTGTTATGAATGATTCCAAAAAAAAAAGTTATGTCATTGTGACACGATTTTAGACAAACACATAATAACAAAAGATAGAACTGAAGTCATGTTAACGTGACATGAATGAACTGAAGTGATATTAAGGTGACATAATTTCAATGAAAGAAAATTATACTAAAATTGTACCACACTACTTCAGTTTATTTTTACACCAGAGTCATGCTGACATGACTTCTTTACTTAAAATCGTATTTCTATAAATCACTTAACAATTTTTGTAAAAAAAAAAAAATACACCTCTTTTATAAAAAAGGAAAAAAAAATATTCATGTTCCGTACTTTTGTTATCATTAAATAGTATAAATAATATATTAAGTAATATATTAAACGGTTCAAAAATTTCTTTATAACAATAAACGTATTTGATAATTTATAACAAGTTTATAAATATTAAAAGATAAATATAATAAAATTTAAACGACAGATTAAGATGAGTTTTTCTATTTATTATTATTTTATTAAAAATACTAAAACTGTATTTAAAATTGATTTTAAAAATCAACATAATTTTCATTTGCTTCTTAAAATAGTTAAATCATTTCTATACAATTAAAGTTTTTTCATAAAACTAGTTTTGAAATAAATTAAAGTTTGATAAAAATCAAGTTACTTTTAAATAATATTTTCACTTTTATCTGTCAACGATTTTCTACATGGTCCATGCTTTTACCAAATCAATAAAGCTAATCAATTTAAAATTGATTGTATATGCAATGCTTAAAAATATTTTCCTTTAAATTACAAAAGCTGCTAACGTGATAAAAATCTGCACTTATATGAAATATAAAAATGGAAACAATTTAAAATTGTTTAAATCATTCTCAATGTTCAACGGTTTTGCTTAAGGAAAGTTTCTTCAAAATCTTACCTGCAATGCTTACCGTGCCAAAATTTGCTCATTAAAAGTTTCTCATTTTTTTGCTGTCGTAATTTGCTTTCATATCTGAAATTCAATTTTTGTTGGTCTAAATTAATTAAGAATAATAAAATTCAGATGTTTTAACATGTCATATCAGCTTTCAATATCAAATTGATTATTAATTTGCTGTCAAACATGTTTTGTTTATGTATGAGAATAATTTAAATAATTTTGATTGCACGCTGCTAAATTATGTCAAAATTAATTAGAACAAATCAGCAGGTTTTGTTTTTCAAACGTTCTCCATAGTTAGAATTTATGGAAATTATTTTTAAATTCAAATTATGGCCGATTATGTTAAATATAATATGGATGATTATGTTAAATATAATTGTTGTATGATATTTTAATTTTTTTTATACAAAATTAATTAATTTTAATGTAGAATTAAAATTAGAGATTTGAACTTTAGTACATAAAACAATAAAGACAAATTGTAGGAAGATTTAGAGATTTTCTTTCATACATTTAACAACTAGTTCCTAAAAAGAATATAACTATAATGAAAAAGATAAATACATATTGCAATATATTGAAGAATGAGAGAACTCATTAAATATTTGAGTGTCTATTGTCAATTTTTATCGAGAGCATATAAAGTTTTTGGTTGTGCAAAACTATTGTAATTCTTCACTATTGCAAGGTAACCCTTATGAGATTCTATTGTTTTATGTTTGAGAGTGTTTATTTTAATCTTAAGTGGTATTGATCACAGGGAAGATTGAGATTGGTATCACCTAAAGAGGTTTGTTTACTCAGAGTTCTTAAAAAGGAGAGAATACTCGTATTTCCTAAAGACGAGAGAATACTCGTTTTTCTTGGAGATGGAAAGATACTCGTGTAACCCAGAGAGGTGTTAATTTTGTTTTAATCAGTAGATTAGTGAAAGCTCTTAAACAGTCACTTAATGAGATTGGATGTAGCTAAGTTTGAGTGAACTAGGATAAATCTTGTGTGCATTGGATTTAATTCTACGGTTGTCTTGCATGCCTCAAAATTAATTTTATTGTCGCTTATTTATTATCCGCTTCGAATTGAGTTTGTAGACTCCATTCAACCCCCCCTTTTGGAGTCAACTGCACCTTCAGAGCTAACCTCTAGAGATAAATAAGACGAGATGGAATGATCTTAGGTGACTCAATGGACTCTAAGGGACAATCCATCAACAACCATCCACCTTTATTTAAGGGTGAAAAAGCTATGGAAATTCAATATGACTACTTTTCTTGAATACTATAATGTTGATCTATTGGAAGTAATTGAAACTGAAGTTCCTCCTTTACTTGATACCTCTGGAAAGTTTTCGTCAGGGAATACTTAGACTAATGAACAAAAATAAATATATCAATCAAATGTTAAGACAAAACATATCTTGATTTGTGTTTTATCAAAAGAAGAAATTACAAAAGTTCATGCTCTACTAAGTGCTAAAAAATTATAGAAGACTCTCGCACTAGAACACAAATGATCCAGAGAAGTAAAAAAGAAGAAGAGTCTTGTGTCAACTTGAGAGAATTTTGATTCATCTAGTTCCGATTCTTATGAGAAGGCAAACCTAGGTTTCATAACTGATGTGGTAGATAACTTAATGTTAGAGGATTCATATAATGAGGTAGATTTTACTATATTGATAGTTTTCGTTTATCAAGAAGCAATATATAATATTGGTATAACTGCATTTGGATATAAAACCATGAAAAGAAATTATAATAATGCATGCAAAAAAAATGAATGAATGCAAAAAGGCAAAGTTAATCTAAATGACCTTTCTCTAAAAACCACAAAGCTTATCCAAGAAAAAGAAAATTTGTGTAAAGAAAATATGAAACTTAAATTTCAAAACACAAATCTCAAAAACTTGAAAACAAATAGTCTTAGTTAGAGAAAAATTGAGAAAACAACCTATTGGATCAAATGAGATAAACATTAATGATATATAACTAAAAATCTAGCTCTCAGGACAACATTATCTCATTCAAATAGAAATGTAAAAATCTCTGAACATATTAATAAAAAAAATTTAGAAAATCTCATGATAATAAATAAATAGGTCGTGATTAAAATAACATATCTACTAGTATATCATTTAATTCTTCCAATGTACATCCTAAATTGTCTACTAATTAATATTCTTCTAGGAACCTTCAAGAATAAACCTTTATTTATTTATTATTTTAGTATATTATTTATTTATTTATTTTATTATAATAGTTAAATATATTTATAAATATTTAATAATTATTTATCTTTATATTTTTTTATTATTTATTATGTTAGAATAAAAGAATAAACATTTTATTATATTTTATTTAATTTCAATTGATTAACTTTTTTTTTAACCTATTTTGGTTCTTATTTATATGTTAAAATTAATAAAATATTTATAAAAAACTTATGTTCAAATTTTTCTCATTGTCCTGATTTTACATTTTTTTAACAGCCTAATTACATATACAATAGACTATATTATATAAAAAATAAATGCCTTATATATAAACTTCATCTGTTACATTATTTATTCCAGTATATCACCATAATCACATATTTTAAAACAACTACAATACAAGAGCTTAGATAAGCTAGCAATTTAAAATATTTTCAAGATAAATATAACTTCCAATCAATACAATAAAAAATATATACTTCATCACCTTTTCACATGTTACATTTATAATATTCAGTTAAGTGTCTATAATTAACTTATAATCAATGTCGCCTAAATCATAAATCCATTAATAAACATACACATAAATACAAACGTTTATAAAATTTGTGCATTTAATTAGACTTAAATATTTGCTCTTATCATACTACTTTTCCCTTATCAAATCCACACAACTATAATACACATATAAATCAATCAATCAATCAGCCTCATATGGCAGAATTAGTTCATCTGTACTTTTTTTAATCAACTTTTATTTCAAACCTTGGCTATAATTATATTAACCTCCTTCGACTCTAATCACCAAATAATCTTCATCTATTAATATATTAATAGAGTCCATATACCTCATTTTAAACAAATTCAAAATAGTGCACATCCTACTAAGTTTCAACACGATATTTCCTTTCTTGAAAATACTATGTCTCAAAAACATTCCCACACAATTCATAACTTATATCATACATGATTAAATAAATGAATATCACACTCTATTCACTAGGAAGAAACAAAGGTCAAGAAAATAAAATTCACAAAAGTTAAATATTGGAATGCACTTCATGATGCCCGACGCTATTAATGTTGCGTCTGAGATAACTAAAATCGCACTCGACACTAAGAATTTGCGTCCAACACTAATAAAAACCGAAAGCAACTTATATAAGTTGGGCCCAACACTAATAGAATTGTGTCGGATGTGACTAAACCTAATAGCATCCCCCTATAATGGCCCTCTAGTGGGACATGTGGTGTTGGACGTGACCACCATTGAATGCAAAATTTAAAGGGTCAAAATTTTACAACTAAACCATTCAAACCATCTTAAAACATATCATTTTACTATAACTATCAAAAATCTCATATTCTTTATAATGTCCACAACATACATTGATATACAATCACATTTCTGCAAGAAAGCTTTGAAATTGGTGACCACATCACCCCCACATTTAGATCTTCTAACCTAAGATACTATATCCCTACTTGATTACAAGTATGGATACTCAAAGAGCTCCAACTCCTAAAGAAAAGTAGAGATAGTCTAACCTATACCAATAAATATTGATCAATGATAGACTAATCTTGAAGCTATAAACACTATATGCAAACATGTATACATGTATATCCAGGTAAAAGGAAAAACTTAAAAAATGACTCAAAGGAAAAAAGAACAAAAAAAAAATTTACTCTAATAAAACTTCTTATCAAACAAATTTACTCTACTAACTTTTAAGAGTTCAATAATAATCGCAGTAAACTTTTTATCAAACAAATTTACTCTACTAACTTTTAAGAGTTTAATAATAATCGCAGTCTAATAAAGAATAATGTTAGAAATCTAAATATAGAACTTTTCTAAATATAATAATTATATTAAAATGAAACTTGAATAATTTATATTTTTAATTATATCAAACTTTTACTTTAATAATAAAATATTTATATATCATTTCAATTATACTACTTTCACTCTAAAATTATTTTTAAATCTTTAAATTTTTTAAATATTTTTACCTTTTTCCACTTCTTTGATTTATTTTCCTCCCTACACACAAACGCATTATAAAATAAAACAGACAAAGAATTTATGTATAAAAAAATATTCTTGATATATCATTATAAACTTTACCAACATTAATCTTTATATATTTTACTAAAAATATTAATTCCTTAATCATTCTTTCAAAATATTAGTTAACATTTGATAAAAGTGTTTAAAAAAGAAAAAAAAGTTATTTTCTGTAGTAATTGTATTCTGTTGAAATTTGATTATTTTAATAAAATGTGTTTATTGTATAATAAAAATGAAGTTTGTGATTTAGTTGAAATTTGAGATGTGACGTTTACAGTACAATTTTTTATAACTGTTCAACGTTATTGAATTGTAAATGACTAAATAATTGATATGTAATGAAATGATTTGATTTTTGATTTGAACGTTGACAATTTGTATCTGTGTTGAAATTTAACACTGACAATAAAAGTATTGTACCATTATTCAGGTATACATTATTACATCAGTGCAAATAATTAACTCTTACAATGAATAACTAAAAAAAATTCATGTACCAATGGTAATAAAACAAATTGTTTAAATATAATTATAGCCTTCTAAAATCAATAAGATTTTATTTTGGTCCTGTGAAAAATAATTGTTTTAATCTTTTTAAAATTAATTTTAGAGGAAAACAAAATTTGGTGATACTCAATTGTTATTTTAAAAAGATTAAAAGATAATTAGTTGATATTTAAAATTAGTTTATTGAAATTTTATAAATTTTATGTGAGTTTTTATCAATATGTATAAATATATTTTTATGAAATAATCTGACTCTTGGTCTATTATTATTCAAACTTTTTTCAATATCAATATTGAGAATGATAGATTAATTTCTTCTTCTAATTTAAACATTTTTTTACATCAAATAATTGTTTTTATGCCATTGTTTTCGGTTATTATTTTCTACCATCTATTATTTTGGGTTATTATCTTTAAAATTAATTTGTAGCCTACTGATATTATTATATATGATTGTTAATTAATAAAAGAGTCTTTTTATTATCAAACTTTTATAGTAATGTAGTTTTATGACTTAGTGGTCTTTTAACATTTTTCTTTAGTATATAATATTGTGACGATTGAATTTCAATAACATAGTATTGCTTCATTGAAAATGAATTTCTACATGTAGCAATCGGGATCATGATGTAGACATGACGATTCGAAAAAATTAATTTAATAATAAAACAGTGGGTCATCATCGTAGTTTTTATGAAAAATTATAGAAAAATTAAAAAAATGAGGATAAGACTAGTTTGTAAAAATCAGATCTAGATACGGGAGTCGGTTACGTGTGGGGAAGGTATTAATACCTTTATAACGCTCGTCCTAAGACGGTACCTTTAATTAAATAAATAAACCGAGTGCGATTTTTCTAAACATTTATTTTCCTAAATAAGAGACAGATGTTAAGATAAAACAAATAAAATATTTTTTTTAGTTTTGGATCCGACAAGGTTTGACCTTGCTCCTACGTATCTCCATCACGATATAGAATTAGGATTACGTAGTTCTTTCAAGAAAATGATTTGTTTAAAATGTTTGATATTTTTTATTTTTAACTTTTTTTTTTAAGTTTTGTATTTTTTTTATTTTTGAAAATTTGGTATATATTTTTTTTTAATTTTTAGAACATTTAGCGTTTTTGAAAGTTAAACTTCATTTGGAAATCGCTTTGAAATTCCAAATGAAATTAAAATCTTTCGAATTAAATCTCGTACATAATTTATTTAAATAAAACACGTTTATTTTTTAATAAGCAAGAATATCAAACTGGAGACGCTCCTTGGACAGCATACGTGCCTCTATAGAGTCCTTTTAGATCAAGGTTAGTTTTGGGATTTAGAAAGTTTTAGGGTTTGGTAGGGAAAAAGTTGTGAGAGGGCAACTTTGAGGCCAAATTTGGATGGTCAAATGGCCATGAAAATGAGCAAACTTTGTGTCAAATTAAAGATGAGTCTAAAGGCTTTCCATTGGTTACCTATACACCCCTAGCAACTTCAAGAATTGGGATAACGAATTCTTCAAAGTTAGTGTGTTTGATGAATCTGAACTTTTAACTTAGTCAAAATTTGGTCTTCTAAAATCAGTTTGGAACCCCAACTTTAGGGTTAAAATTAATGATTCAAATGACATCATAAATGCACCTATGACATACCACTGGAAAGATCTTGAATAGATCTTTCCAACAAGCACAAATACAGCCGTTGGAGGTTCTTAAACTTCTTAAACTGAGAGAAAAATCTCTCAAAGTTAGGCACTTGAAAACTAAAATCTGCCCCATAACTTAGTTTCTGGAAAGAACCCAGACACCAGTTTGGGAACAGGTTTTTCGAGTTGAATTCGAAGGCTCAAATGGTAACATAAATGCACTTATGATATATCACTAGAAAGCTTATACAAAGACCTTTCCAAAGACTACTCACACACCTTCTAAAGGTTCACGGACATGGAGAACAAACTCTACAAAGTTGGCTAGTTGGTTGTCTCTCATGACTTAGTTTATGAGAAGCCCAGAAACCAGTTTGGGGCACTACTTTCGGGGTGATTTTGGGTGATCAAATGATCTCATAAATGCACCAACCCTAGACCAATGAAAAGAGGGTAAAAATATATTTCTAATGATAGCTCATACACCTCCTAAAGCTTCAAGACCAGGGAGAACGAACCTCCCAAAGTCAGCCCCAAGACCACGCTTGCGATTTTATGTGGTGCCCAGAAAATATTCTAAGTTATCCATACTGGACCCACATCTTGACACTCATTTTTGAGAGATCTAGAGGTTTCATAAATGGGGTTGTGGCATACCACTGGAAAGAGGATAAACCCAGCTTTCCAATGCAACCCCCAGCTTCTCCTAAAGGTTCCTAGATCTCCTGAAGTATATTTTCAAAGTTGACTACTTAAACACTAAGCTCGCTGGACTGGTTTTCCGACGAGTCTCCGGCGACGGCGAAACGTCGCACCATGGGGTGGCGAACGTTCCCCTCCTCATCCTCGTCTCAATGAAGGTGGAATGGAGGAGAAAGGAGGTTTTTTTGGTGGGAGAAAATGAGCTAGCAAGGCTCGCCGGTCATCTTCCTCAATAGGACTTGCACCGGCGAGCCTCCGGTAAGGCTTAAATGAAGGTTTCAAGGCGTTTTCGAGTTATAAAAATGGTGGGAATGAGATAGGGGAAAGAGACGCAACTAATGGAGGCAGAAAACTAGAGTTTGGTGGTGGAGCTCTGATGAGGCCTAATTTTCCGGCGAGAACTTCTCCAAGCTTTTTCAAACTGTTTTGGATTGTTCCGATTATTTTGGAGGCTTCTTAGAGGTTATTGAAAGGTGTTTAGGCAAAAAACAAGGAGGAAAAGATGTCTTTTGGTGCAAAACCGTGGGTGAGTTGTTAATTGTGAAGTTTCAAAGGAAACTTGGAGATGGTCTTATGGTGGAGGTTGATGATGATGGTTTTTTTTTTTAATCTCCCTCTTGCTCCTTTTTTTTATTTCCTAAAAGGCCCCTGTCTTTTCATTTTTCCAAGAGATCATGTCTTTTTTACTTCCCAAGAAATAAATCATGCCTCTTCACTTCTCAAGAAATCTCATGCCTCTTTACTTCTCAAGAAATCTTATGTTTTTCATTTTCAAAATCTTTTTATTATTATTTTTTTTTAAAAAATAATTTTTTTAGAATAATTTTAAAATAAAATTTATACGGACGAAATTGGGTGTTGACACTATTAATTATATAAAAAACAAAAAAAATATATATTTAAAAAAAAAGTAGAGTGTTGGAATAAATGCTATAATGTTAGAAAATTCTTATTAAATATTTATATGAAAATAATAAAATACAGGTTAGTTTGGTATTAAAAGTGAAAGTATTCCGTAAGACTTGTTTTTAGTATTACAAGATAGATAAATAAAGTAAGAAAATTGTAATATACTAAACTTTATTCTTCATAAAATACATACAATCATTTTGAGGGAAGAGTAGTGAAATGAAATTTTAAATATGTGTCTTTCATCTTCTTAATATATATGAGTTTATATTTCTTCTTATTTATTTATTTTTAATCTTTTACTAATCTTTTGATTAAATTTTTTATGTTCCTATTTATGCAGGTTAGTTTGGTATGTTAATATTATTATTTTATTAATAAGTTTACCGAAATGGAAATTTCGCAATAAGAAAACAACTAACAAAATTTATTTATTGTTTTCAATAATAACATAGAAGCCTATCAAATTATCTTAGATGAGTCAATGTAATGTCAACATGTATGGTCACTAAAATACACTTTCATCATGGTAATTTTGTATATTAAGATAATAGACAAAAATTCCTTTCTTCATTCAAAGTTAAAAATGCATAGTAATCATGATTTTTTTAATATATGAAATTCTGTAAGTTCTTATAATCTGTAGAATTCCTTTCAGATCTTATAATTTCAAATTTTATAAATCCCTTAAATTCCGAATACCAAATCCTAATCTTAAATGAAAAAAAATATTTAGAAAATCATTCCATTTTTGTATTATCTATTAAAATTTATAATACATTTTTATGTAAAGAACTGTTTTGAAATCACAGTTAAATAGATTTTTTAATGTGTGTTTGGTTTTTTCTAAAATAAAACTAAATATGAATATATGATCCATGTAATATTCTTATTTTTTAATAATTATACTTTTTTTTACTTTAAATATAAGTATTAAAAAAATTATAATTTAGAACTCTTGTATTTTATTATACACAGTTTGAACAAAAAAAACCAAATCAATTTAAAAATATTGAAAAATAATCAATTAAAAATTTAAACAAACAAAAAATTCAAAAAATAGTAATTTTGAAAAAGAATTCCTAAAATAAAGAGATAAGAAGAAAATGTTGTGGACTTTTTTTACCAGATTAGCACTTTTTTATTTTTTATTTCCCTAATAGCACTCTTTATTTTTTATTTCCTTCAATAACACTCTTTATTCTTTAATTCCTGAAATAATACTCTTTTTATTTTCTGTAATAACACTTTTTCTTTTTGTAATAATTATTAAAAATTGTAATTATTAGTTTATTAAAATTAAGATAAAAAATAATGTAAAAATAATTAAATTCAAATTAAAAAAAAATACAAAGAAAATAAAATGAAATATTTTATAGGTTTTATAACTAATTAATTATAATAGGAAAAATGATAAATTATTTTATTTTATAGTTTATAATAAATTTAAATTTGACATACTAAATTATATTAAAATAAATTATAATAATTTTATGATTTTATTTTTATATTAAAATTGATATTGGAAGAAAAAATTATAATAAATTATAAAATTGTTATTTGAATTAAAATTTGTATTTTTAGTTTGTTAAAAAATATCTAAATAATTAATGGCAAAAATCAAATAAAAATTTGATAAAGATAAAATTTGATTTTTGATAAAGATAAATTTTGATTTTTGATATAGATAAAATTTGGTTTTTGATAGAGATAAAATTTGATATTTTATTAAAGATATCATTTGATTTTTTATAAAGATAAAATTTGATTTTTGATAAAAATGTAATTGATTTTTTGATAAAAATATAATTTGAGTTTTGATAAACATAAAATTTATGTTTCATTTTATACAAAGTATATCATCTACAATTAACTAAACTATTTAATGAATATATGATTGCCATTTATTTTTCTTTTTATGTTCAATGTGTATTACATCATTTTAATAATTAACAATTTTAAAATAATAAACATAACATTTTGTAAATTCACATCAATTTTATATGAATTTTAGTTATACTCTTTCATTTTAAACTCTTTATTTTTAATCTTAATTCTTTAATCTTAATCTTGATATATATATATATATATATATA
>Ga0209489_101254_pt1 | contig 51934 bp, 30 predicted proteins | sample SiratrowhiteBW_FD_187527 | JGI IMG/M metagenome (GOLD analysis project Ga0209489, IMG submission 187527) | Root nodule microbial communities of legume samples collected from California, USA - Siratro white BW (SPAdes) (version 2) | ecosystem: Host-associated > Plants > Roots > Nodule | place...
TTTAATTAGTGTTTCTTTAATAAAAAGAATTTTATTTCTTGATTGACTCATTATAATTCGAACTGTTGATTGAATCAGAGTTGATCAATTCATTCTGTGTGGTTAACTTCTATTTTGTTACTGTGCAATTAACTAAATCGCTTCCGCACGTACATTCAAATTCTAATAAAATTGTTTGACTTGCTGCATTGTACTGTGACTGGATTATATTCTGTTTACTGGTTCATTCTACTGCCTTGCTCAGTAAAGTCAATAAAGATCCAGTTTATTAAACGAATTTGAATTTCTTTAAAGGTCAACTAATTTTTGAAAAAGATTTTGAAATCCAATTCACCCCCCTCTTGTATTTCAGCCAAAACAGTTTCTTTCAAGAACCGGTTAGACCAGATCATATGGATTAATAGATTCACATGACTGCGCTATGGTGTGAAAAAGAATCAGCCAGACCAGATCATGTGGGTTAAAGGATTTATATGATCACGCTACAGTGTGAAAAAGAACCAGCTAGACCGGATCATATGGATTAAGTTTATATGACCGCGCTAGGGTGTGAAAAAGAACTGGTCAGACCGGATTAAGTTTATATGACTGCGCTACGGTGTGAAAAAGAACCGGTTAGATTAGATCATATGAATTATGATTATATGATTGCACTATTGTGTGAAAAAGAACCGGACATACCAGATCATATGGGTGTCTCATGAGTGTGATGTGTGATATGTTAGTGATGATGTGATGTATGAGATGAATTAAGAAAACTTGATTTGTTGTTTTTTTTTTGTTGATTTAGAAATTTAATTTATGAAAATACAATTTTTAAAACTCTCTAGCTTACCCTTCTTTTTGTGTGTTGTTTGTTTTGTTTTTAAAACTGCGATGATCATGTATATTACACGGGAGCAGAGAATTTGACAGGTGGTGTGAGTCCTAGTGAATTGTGATAAAGAAGCTTCATTTTATTTTATTTGTAATTTTATAAAGATATTTTATTAAATCTTATGCGGAGAAGTATATTTTGAAATACATGATGAATGTATGAATTTTTATATTCAAGTTTATTATATAACTTTTTTTATGCAATAAAGTTTCTATTATATGAAAAATATGGGATGTTACACCTTTCCTCTAATTCAGCGTCTATGTTTCCTCTTTCTTCAGATTTAACGTAATTCTCAACAAAAATAGCTCTTTGCACAATAAAACTTATTAAATAACAAAATGAATCATAAAAGACAATAAAATTCAAATTCAAACCAAATTAATAACAAAATCAACGTAAAAATGCATGATATTAAAGTAACAATTAAAGCTTATCAACATTTATAGCCATTGTGTAAAGAGAAAATGATAAGAGAGGTAGGTAATACTAACCAAGGCATCAAGATGATAACATACGTCGAGAATGTCATCCAAGGGAGGAATATTGGCACCAAGAAGACCATTCCTAGTAACAAAAAGTGAATGTAAGAGAAGAATGCAGAGGTATAGAAACACATGCACATAATACAGAAGGTTAATGCGAACACCTCCTCCCAAAAAAGGAGGATGCGTCTGATAACCTCCACTTATATAGACTTCAAAGTCATAGACCCATTATAAGACGATCCTATTGTAACATCCTAAAATTTGTAGTATTTTAGATAAAATATAGTTTTTCTTTCAGATTAAAAAATTGTCTGTTAGACACATAAGTAACTCTCTGTAGATGCTTAGTATAACGTCTAGACGATGTATTTCATAAAGTTGGAGTCAAAGTAATAATTTATTATGAAATTTTTCTTTTTGGTAGAAATTGAGTTTGAAGCACAATAAATGAAAAACAATTCTAAAACCATAAGCAGTAAGACTCTCTACATTAGTTTGTCTATCGTCTAACATATGTTTGACCTGTTACAAGTTGGATTAATTTGGTCTGTTATTTATTTGAAATAGTCTACCATATGGTAATTATTTGTAAAAACCTTATTATTATGCTTTCTGTTGTCTAATCCTAAGCAATCGTCTGAGATGTGTATCATGATGATATCATCCAGTACACTCAATTCTTTGTAAACATCCATATCGTCTAGAGATCATCTAGCACATATTTATATATACTTTGTCTAATGAGACCTTTTGGTATGACCATGTACTATAAGATTGTCTAGCATGACATTTCAGGATAGTCTTCTATTTGTGGATCCAAATGAATTCATATATCAGGTACAAACTTTAGACTATCTAGTATGTTCTTTATAACATAATGTTAAGTCTACCTTTGTTTTGTATCGATTCGTTTATCACTAAGATATCTTCGTCCAACCTTTAGTTAATTATTTCCAAAGGTAAATTAGGAAAATAATCAAACTTGTGGAGAACCAAGATCGTGCATAGTCTTATCAGTTATATATGATATAGATAACAAATACATTAACCTTAAAAGTAGTTCAGAGATTGAAACTCAATCTAAACTAGAGAAATTGTTAATAGACTCTGAATCGAATTATTGAAGATTCACTCCCTGTGATGCTTATCAAAACGATGTCAAGAAGCCTGAGAAATGATAAGTAAGCCATGATAAGGGGAAGAGGGCATAAATAAGTTTACGAGAATAAATATCTTTGAATATTTAGCGCTTGGATAAGTTTGGATAAAAGCTCATCATTTACCATTGCCACATCAGCATGCTACTACAATACTTACATCTTCATAAAAATTAAGGTAAAATGAAAGTAAACTTCAAACTAAACATTAAATTGGAAAGATGATTAATGTATAAATATAAGACACGAATTGCATGAATTGCACCAGAAAATAATGTGAAGAAAACATGTAAGAAAAAGCTAGAGAAGAAGGAACGAAAGAAGTGTTTGCTTTAAGAGTTCAAAAGTAAGGGAAATGAGATATATGGGTGCTATCTATTTTTATGTTTTCAGTGATGTTACCCCTAAGTCTCACAATTTTATAATGTTTTAAGATTTTTCTTGATAAAATTATACTATTTTTATTTTATCAAAGTGCTACTTTAATTTATGATTCTCATACTAGTTTTATTGAGGTTTCTAATTTTGTTGCACTACTTGTGCTGAATTTGATTACAATCCCTTTTCTTGGACGAGCCTCATGACCATGTTGTACCAAATTGGAATGTTTATCAGTGGATGATTGATTCCTTGGAGATTAAATGAGTAGGATTTATTGTATTGATAGTCAGAGGATTGTGTTATGATTACTCATTTATCTTGTATTGCGATTGTTATTCCCTATGTTATTCCCGATGTGAATTTTCAATATTATTTTGATGATTTATATTAATTTACTAAACTCTTTCCAAATGATTGTTTCAAATTGTCTGATAAATTTATTTTAAATACTGTTTTGATGCAATATTACCTTAACATAATATATCACTTTTCTTTTTCTTTCTTTATTGTATATGAATCATAACTAAATAAATAGATGGATGCTCTTAACTTTCCTTACTCATTCATTACTGAGATATTGACTTACTTTTCGAGAAATAATTGGAGTACTAACATGGTGGAAAATTCGGCTAACTTTAGAGGGATTACTCAATCTACCCTTACCTTCACTCAAAATTTTGATATTCTGCTAGCTTTAGATGGACTAGTAGTTGTAACCGCCTTCTTGCCTCCAATAACCTATAATAATTCTTTGATCAATGGTTCCCTCCTACGATATGATGTAAAATATTATTAGAGAAGCCTATGATATAATTAGCGTAAGAAAGAACTTCATGTAGTGTGAAAAATAGACATGAGTTTTTAATATATAGATGCTCCTATAATATAAAGTTGATGTAAAAATAGTTATGTAAATATGTTTGACCTTAATGAAAATTTTTATCCTTAAAAACTTATTCAAATTATGCAAATGAAGTAAACTATTGATTTTATATTCAAATTGTCATTCCTTACAATAGAAAATATCCTTCTATACTTAAACTAGTATACTAGATGAATGTCAATATGCCTGATTACTTATTTTAATTGAGACTCTTAGTTCATTATAAGGTTTAATACTAATTATTTTCATTATTTCCTTATAGCAGACAAATTTTCTGCTAAGTTAAGGGAACCATTAGGCAAATGCGTAAAAGTTTGGGACTTGATTTTTTGGTTCGTTATTCCATTACTTAATACTAGTTTTTAGTACTATTTCAATAAATAAATTTTCATAATCCATCTGAATTGTTTATTAAGAATCTCCATTTTCATTCACATTGCTTTCGTAAAAGATTTTTATACATCATGATATTTAACTAATTAATCATTTTAAAAATTAATTTGATATGAGACAAAAGCATTTTTCTTCGAGATTATTTAATCCATTATATTATCAAACTAATATATTGCTTTACATTTTAATAGATTAAAATTGAAATTGTAAGCTTAAAAGTAACATTAAAACAAGAATCATATAAACAAATTTACTTAATTAAAGATTTATCAATTATTACTATACTTCTTCTAACTTCATAAAATTTGTCTCGATATAGAGGCTTACTAAAATGTCAGTTAGTTGATAATTTGTGTTAACCTATTCTGTTACACAATCTCCTTTTTCATACAATCTCTTTAAAAATTATGTTTAACATCAATATGTTTCGTTTTAGAATGCAAAAATGGATTCTTGGTAAGATTTATTGAACCAATACTATCACATCTTAGTAGAATGTGATCAAGGAAGATATCAAGTCCTCTTACTATAGTATTTCATCCAAAGAATTTTGAAGACAACAATTCCGAATGACTATGTATTCGGCTTTTATAGTAGACAATGATAAGCATGTTTCTTAGAATGCCATGAGACAAAAGAACTTTCTAACAAATGACAAGTTCAACTTGTGATTTTTCTATCTATTCTACAATCACCAAAATCTAATATGAAAAATCTATTATGCTAAAAGATGCTCCTCTAGGGTACCAAAGACCAAAATGTTGTTGGAATAGCTAGCTATGGAAAAAGGGTTGAATAGAGCCTTAAACTCTTTTTTATAGCAAACTAGACTAGACCGTATGTCAAACAACCAGAACAAGCAACACAATAGATTATATATTGCTTCACCCAAACACATGAACTACATCTAGTTCTCCTTTAAACAATCTGCTTAAAAGGTTCTACAAATCAAATAAATGATTACAAAATGAGTACATCAACCACTCTTAGCTACAAATGAGTATACTAAGCACTCTTAATTCTCATGAGTACACCAATTACTCCTCGTTTCACCTGTCTCAAACTCTCCCTCAAATTAAGACCTCTCAACAAAAAAAAATGCATTCTTAGAGAGCACAATAGAAACTTACAAGATAAACTTTATAAAATAAAGAATGACAATGCTTTAACTCACGAATAAGGAACACTTTCAAGATCACTATATTATAGAAAGTGTAAAATATGTTTTAGCCAAGTTCAAGAGGGGGGGTGAATTGAACACTTGAATATTTTCGCAAACTGTTTAGAGAATGAATAATTTTTATGGAAACTACTCAAGAAGATATGTTAAGCAAATAACAAAGGTTCAACAAACAGTTTCATCACAATACCAATCAACCAGATACAATAAACTGTAACCAAAAAACAGTTCTTGAATACACAGTATACTGTAAAAGCAGTTCTTGAAAAGTTGAATCAAGAAATCAAAGAATTAGATCAACTTCAAGTTTATAAAGATTCACTGATTAAAAACCTTTTTGTTAAACAATACAAACTATGTTAAGTGTATGAAAACAATCTTTAATCAACAACCGTGAAAGATTTAGTTTTCTAGAAAAACGAACTGATAAATAGTAAACCCAGTAAATTTCGAAACAACAGATTTACAGAAAACTGATATACTGGTTATTAACAGATTTAAAACAATTCAGAGTAGACTGTGTTAAAATAGAATATATGTTTTCAGTTGTTACTAAAAATGCTTTTAGAAAGTTGATGAAGTTATTCAATTAGCTAGATTCAATTGATTCTGAAAATTCAAGAAACTCAACAAGATTTAACAAGAACAATAAAGAGAGAGAGCAAGAGAGATTCAAGACACAACAAATTTTTATACTGGTTCACCCAACAAACGGGCTACGTCTAGTCCCTCACATCACTAAAAATGATCAACAGATCAAGTTTACAACACTTGCCCATAACAAGAATATACTGCACTATGCAGCACCACTGCTGAACCTACAACAAACCAAGAAACCACACAGTCCACTGTGTGTTCCAAGAACTCCCTTGTTGAAACCTATAGCAAGTCACAGTTATACAGACTTCACTATATAACCCAGAAACGTCTCACTACACCCCACAGTAGACCACTGCTGAACCCACAGCAGAACAAGAAACCACACAGAAACCCACTGTGTGTTTCAAGAACACCCTTGCTGAAACCTACAGCAAGTCACAACCTGTACAGAACAGAATTACCAACCCAGGTAACTCACAACAGAATAACCTTCAATACAGTGAAAGAATTATCACAGTTCAAGCAATACAAACACTTCTATACAACAGATTACAAAAGTAATAAAGAAGGGGTATAGAAGACTTTGTCTGATGATCAAATTAGTGAAGAAACTGTCTCAGTCAAATCAAAGCTCCAGTAGCAGTTCAAGAAAACAGTTCTTGATGAAAACATTGATTGATCTTGATCACTAGACTTGAAGGCGCTTTTGCTCTCTTTGAAAACTCAAATGTTCTTGCTCAGAAAAATGTTTAGAATGATTTCAATCTCATGTATTCTGTGTGTTTTCAAAAATCGCGCCAGCTATTTATAGACAACTGTCATTTAAAATTCAGTCGATTAATTTTTCAAATAGTCGACTATTTTTCTCCAGTTAGTTAAAACAGTTGTTCAAAACGCAAGTTTTAATTTTAATGATTTCTCAAAACTTTTGTTAATTCAGAAAATACTTGTGGAGCTTATCTTTGATTAAGATTGCATACATCACTGATTAGACCTCAAACTTACCCCACAACACACACTCCTAAGTTTTAGACAAAGTTCTTCAATCTTCATGAAATCTTCATGCCTTCCACATATGATCATAGAGTCTTGAACTTCTTCACTTGGTTGGCTTCATCAAATCATCATAGTAGCCCACTGGTGCTAACAAAAAGAATTGTATATTAGTAACATGTTCTTTATCTTCAACTTGTTCTCTATGTACTTAAAAAAAGGCCATTGGAACTGTATAAATGTAATCCTTGATTTTACTTAATTTTTGAATGAACTTCAAAAGGCATATTTAACTTTATTAACTTGACACTCGATTAAAAAAATTCAATTTAATTTTTTCATGTGGTCCTTCCTATTTCCTATGTTATGTTTAAGGAAATGATAGTAAACATGCATGTTGTAATATATGTCAATTGCTAAATGTAATTTACTTGAAACGAAACCAATTAACAAGTGTTTATTTTGTTTATGTGTGGACTATTTAAAATAAATATCTTTATTTGAAAACCTTTTCAAACAAATTTTTGTGAAAAGATATGTGGGCAGTAATTTGTCTACCAATTCATTTATTTTCTATCTAATTTAAAAAAAAGGCTTTATAACTATATTAAGTGTAGTGTTAACTTGTTTTTCTAAATTCGAATATTACGTAGGCTTCGTTTCTGTCGGGTGATGTCCTTGAAAATGAGTTATGTCTGTGTTTGTTTCCACAGATACTTGTTGATTTGTGACATCGGAAATGCAGGAAAAGGACTATAAGGCTTGTCGTGGGAGAGCGAGGTGAAAGAAGAAGAAATGCCCCTCCTTTTGTTGCACTGGCACAGAAGTTATTCACATTATCCACGTGAATTTATTTCATGCATGCGACTTCTTAGTGCCTCACAATTTGCACTTTGCACACTGAAATAGTTGTTGGCTACAACTTCTTGTAAGAAATTGTTTCCTACGCTTAGTCACATTTTGTTGCCTTTCTTCCTTACTTTGACAATCTTTTGCTTCCTTACTTCTTTCAGATTACTTTTCTTTCGTGCTTGCTCTAATATAACTTTGTTCTTTCCTTTGTTTCCATTCCTCCGAGTTAGTAAACTAAAAGTTCTTTACAATACTATGTGTTTTATCTATATCTAACCACATAATCAATTGTAATCATTACACAATCTATTATGTTTGAAAAAAATTCATATAATCGTGTGCATATATAACCAATTGTGCTGTTTTTATCTAACATAATTATATATCTATATTTTACACTGTCGAAAGATATGTAGAAAAACATGTTTATATTATATAACATAATCATGAACTATGAAGTTATATAATGTAATAAATAATAATAATTATAAATAAAAAACTAATAAAAATTAAAATAATAATAAAATAATTAATAATAGTAATAAAACTTTAATTTAATACTTAATTAAAATTAATTTAAAATAATAAGGATAATTTTATCATTTAATAAACACGTCACTATAAAATTATTTTAAAACTTATTTCATCAATCAAATTAATCACAAACTTTAAAAAATTCTTTTAATTTATGCTTTTTTTCTATTATTTTCTTAATCCAAAGAAAAATCCATAATAAATCGATATGAGAAAATAAGACCCATTTTTGAGAAAAGTATCAAATGAAATTAACTTACTATTGGTAGTTCATATAGTATCCAAATTTTAACAAGGTATTCATTTATTAATTATTAACTAAGAAATATTAATACTATATTTTTTAATACATTCTTTTTATGATATATAATTTGTTTTAAAAGCTCTAAATACTGATATTTTTATCGGATTTCTCCTGTGAAATTAAAGATAAATTTTAGACGAGGAAATGCAGTTATAATTATTAATTGAAAAATTAAACTAATAATTTTGAATATGCATTTACAAACTTGATTTCATATAACTTTGACTTCTTAAAATTTATCTAGAAAGGTGATCTATGTGACTAGTTTTATCTTAACAGCAAATTTGAAATATAATTAAGAGTACCTTTTAACAAAACATAAAAAATCCATGTCTTATAACCAAGCATACTACTCTTGAAAGCAAACTAGTTTGGTCGGAAATAACCAAGCATCTAAAAGGGATCACGTCTTAATCTTTAAACGTGGGCTTGAAGGACACTGAATAAATAATACACATGTTTATATGCTAAAATTGTAGCAAAAATACATAGCTTATGTATATCCAACTATTAAACTTAAATTTTCAATGAACAAGTATAACTATTTTATCTCCTGAAGAGCGCCTTATATTTTAAAGAAACCTAATCCTTTAGAATCAGCGATCAACAAATCAATAATAACCAAGGGAAAACGTAGGTATGATAAAAGAAAAATTCACTAATCTTACTAATTTTCTCAAGACTCGAAGTTTGATTGTAACCATTTACCACACGCACTTCTTAGAAAGCTGTTCTGGGTCTAGAATATAATTCAAAGGGTGGGGTAATCAAGTTCCACCATGCACTTCAACATCCACTTTTCATGGTAATTGTATAATTATGCCAGGAATTGAAAATAGTTAACCCATTAGATTATTGACATTGTTTTAGTATTTACATGAGGAAAGGGTTAGTGCTATTTTTTCCAGAGGACAAGACTCGAGTGAAGACAAACTTGTGATTATGTACAAGAGGGTCAGCAAAAGCAGCATGCTTTTTTTTTTTCTTTGAGGTAAGCTAGAATTTCAGTTGATGTCAAAGTACCTTGGATCTTCAGGGAAATGGTATTCCACGTTCAACTGCCAAACAAAACCACAACAGACCTTGTCACATACTAGACAGACCAAGAAATGCAAACAAATTGATTCCAAATTCCACAACACACCAACCAAGACATCAATCACATTCAACCTGCACATACAGGAATCAGAGCAACATGTAACATAATTCTGTTCAACCTTATAGGTAAAAGGGAAATGATTAGACATTTTTAATGAATTTATCATCCTAGCATGGTTCCAATCAACATCATGGGACAAGTATTCAATTTATATGCCTCCTAGAAAACATGACCACTCACATTAATGAGCCAGATTGGTTACCATTGATTAGCACAGGAATTAACTTTTGGCTATAATGTAACACTACACTGGTTTCTGTTCTGGGGGCACGTTTTAGTCAAATAACTTGATTTAAACATCTATTCAATAAGAGCTTATGTCACAATCGCTCAATTCAATAAGCTTATTTTGATAGGTTAAGTTTACAAAAGTGATTTTATGACCCTCCTTTAGCTCTTTTAATAAGCCACTTATAAAAGCTTAACCAAACTCTTGAAGTAATTTCCATTGTCAGGTATGAGCAATAAACACAACACCCAGGAAGTACAAGATGGAAAGAATCACACTAAATTACTGGCACGGAGAAAATATCACTAAATTTAAAGATAACAAAGAACAAATATAAGAATAATAACGATAAAAATGAAGCAGAAAAAGGTAAATTAATAATTTTCCACACAAGCAAGCTGAAGCCATACTGCTTTTAACAGTTTTAGTATGGCACTGAGGAACTGCAATCAATTAACAGAACCACAACACATGCACATACCTTGCCCTCATCAGCATCCGAATGACGTTGAGGGAACACAACCCTCAAATCATTACATAAGTAGAATCTTCGTTCCCCTTCCATGTTTGATCCAGATTTTTCTTTAAGAGAAACCTGTTTGCTTTTTTGAGCCGATCTATTGGTCTTCTTAGGAAAAGGGCAAATAAAGCGTAGGTGGAGAGCATAGCGAAGTGGACCACCACTACTAGAATTGTCCTTCACCTTTGAACAGGAATTTTTTGATTTCCTTGATCCATCACATGTTTTATCCCAACAATCCTTTCTTTCATTCCTCTCACATTCATCAGCAATACATTCATAGTCAAGCTTTCTTGCTGCAGAAGGAACTCCAAGCATTTTTGTGTTTGAAGAATCCCCTTTGTTTAGTAAATTCAACAAGCTACAGCCCTTTCCACTTCCCTGATTAGTAGATTTCGTTGTATTTACAACACTAACTGTATCTCCATGCATTACTTCTCCATCACATGAAATGCCATCATTCTTTTGCACTGGTGCAATCCCCTTATCAATCCAACTTCCAAAACCAGGTGATCTCTGTTTCAACTGAGGGGAAACGGACCCGGAAGATTCAAGGGTGACTTTCTGGCGCAAGAATGTCTACACCATATATAACAAGAAATCAGAAATTGATAAAGAATAAGTAAATTACACAGTTTTAAGATGTAACTCAAAGTGCACTCATAAATTTGTAATTCTAGATCAAACGTATGCTTTAGCAGAGAAGGAGATGCATGAACTGATTAAAGACATGATAGAAAATAAAGGATGAGGATGAAAGTAACACTTTTGGGAAGAACCAGAACATAATCAATTATATTAAAATAATCGATTATGCTGTACCCTTTTAACTATAGTTCACATCAAAACAACCGCATAATCAATTATGGGATCATTTAATTGATTATAGAGTTTATTTTTATCTTCATTCAAATATTTTTTTGATATAATGAATGAATAATAAAAATCAAATAAATAATATTATAATAAAAATATTTTCTCTTCAACAAAAAACTTCCATTTCCACTCTACTTCTCACCTATTCCTCTTCCTTTCTCTCTTTTCCATTCTTTTACTCTCCCTCTCCACCAAACAAAGCACAAGAGTAACTTTAAGCAATCAAATTGGTTCCAAAAAGGATAAAAGTGATGGATTTATTATCAGTGAGGGACCAATTGGATGTTACCAACAAATGGAGGATTAATGTAATGTAATCTTTGGAGGGCAAAAACGGGCATGTACTCTTTAAAAGAAATCTAAAGAGGTTTTATATGGATTTAGTTCCATAATGCTTCAAAATACTTGACATAAATATCTATAATTAAAAAAGAGACAAGTATCCATATAACCATCTAAGGTGGACAAGTTGAGTCTTAATAACCTCTCAGCCTCCCATTTCAAATCATCCTCATTTCCACTGTATAATTAATAGATTGCTACATTTATGCTTCTCATACAATTACACATAATAACCAGATGCACCCAAAAGCAGAGCATCCAGATGTGGCAGGACGTGCTCTGTACCCCTAACTTTCAACTTACAAGCTAACCCCCACAGATCCATCAAGACCAAGTAGAAACCATAGAAAACAACATATTTCTGATTCTAACATTCAAAGATATAACATTCAAAGATAACGAGAATAGATATTTTACTATTTGCTTAGCATTAATTACAAGTGAACGCTTAAGACAATATCTGAAGACCTGACCAATACCAGGAAAAAGCACCATGTGAAGAGTCCTAGTTCCAATGGATTTATAGCATTTTGGATTAAAGGCATGGTGAAAACAAAGTAATAAGAGTTGCTACGGATTTTTCACGTTTTTAACTTGAATTTTAGTTATCCACCACAGAACCAAAAGCACCATCAATCAAACAATTTCCCTTTTAGAGGAAATGACGTTTTACATCCACAGCAGCAATCCCTCTTCCAGCAAAGGAACAACTAGGTCACACTCCTAAGCATTTCCAGTCTCACTTCTTTCTTTTGTGAGAAAAGTCACATTACTTTGTTACTTATGACCTGGCAAGCATTTTAAGATACAGTTTTCATCATAAGAGTATTTTCCTCCTGTGTTTCAACACTTCAATTGAGTATTTCAATGATGATAATACTGTCCAATGTGCCTGATGATTTACAAATAAATCTTGTAATCAGGTTCTATTTTTTTTTTTTTTTTTTTTTTGAATTATGGCCAGTCACCTCCTTGAGGCAGCCACCCTGCCTAGCAATATTTAATCGAGGCAGTTTTTTGGGTTAGCACCTCTACACATCTCTCAAGCGGTGGATTTCAATGAAGTTCAAAGCTAAAACAAGCCATTTCATAACAATTATGCCATTAAGGAGCAAGATGTCCAGATCAATTGACTCAGAGATTCAGCCAGACTGAAATCTTACTTTGGTACCAACTGGCATGTCAGTCAAATCATAGTTGCAAAAGAAAGTGTGAAGGGGAGTTTTTTCTGGATTGCTTAGCACCTGCACAGAGCAATCAAAATGTAAGGCATTTGTTGTGCACAAAAGATGCCAATCTGCACAAATATCTTGAAAGTAGAAACTCAAAAATTGAATATGTAAACAATATTGCAAAATGAGAAAAGAACGAGAATAATTGTAGCACAGCTTATATGTTCGTTAGTAGGAATTTGGGGAGGAGTAAAGCTGGAAAAGTACTGGTGAGAGTGTACTGAAGCTGAAGTACATTCCAAATACATCAATCGTTTTCCTTTCCTTCCACCTAAAACATTCTCACCCACATGGCACAAATGAAGAAATGCATATAGTGTGTGTGTGTGTCTATATATATATAATGAAAGAAAGCAGTACCTTCTCATTAACTGAGAAGATAAAAGGTCCATTCTCTTGGCACACAAATCAAAAGAAATTCTTGCCACAAATTTATATAACATTGCAAACATACTGTTGTGACCAGTCTACTTAAACGAACTAACCTGCATAAGCCCACATTTGAGTGGAACTAAATTTAACTGGGCCATAAAAGCTCACAGGTTAAGAAACCAGTCTGTAAACCTACATTTCCTTTTATTCTCAATGATATTTCTTTTTCTAAAAAAAATGATAATAAACAATCTAGACCATGGATTAGTCTACAAACCAGTAATTTCTTTTCACTTTAAAATGGTTACTCTTTTAAATAAAATAATATTTATGCAGAATGCAGATAAACAAGTTGACCCACAAACCAAACCATTTAACCCACATAGGCTCATAACTACATGGATTAAGAATTTGCCGACCCAAGCTTGTGCAGCCTTGTGGGCTATGTGAACTGGTCTATTGACTGTGTACCCCATCCCCACTATTGACAATTCCATACACAATTTTTTATTTATTAACAGCACATATGTTACCTCCCTTAATGTTAAGGGTACCACACTATTCCTGCATGTATAAATTGAAGGCTCTAGTGGGTTCATCAGAAGAAGGCACTCAGATACAGGGGTTAAAACTTATAACAGTGAAACAAGTACATCAATACCAGTTGAATCCGTCCCTTCACTGGTATACGTAATCGGCTTTTTACACTTTGTGAATCATCATTTCTGAGCCCTGGTTTCAGAAATTGGCCTCCAAACTTGTTTGAAGAGGAAACTCCTGCAAGATCTATTGATGCATAATATAACAAATAGCAATCTCCATCCACGCTAGTAACAGAAAATGGAAGCTTCTGTGATTTAGGAGAAAAGTTTCCACCAGTAATGCTTAGCACAGCAAGAAAACCATCGATTTTCTACATATAATAAACACAAAAACAAACAACCACAGGTCAGTTGTCTAAAACTTTACACTGCATTGAAGTTTAGAATCATGAACATATCAATTACAGTATTGTAATTAGCACATATGCAGACCTTACTACAGTTTCCAGATAAGAATCGTCCAGATAAAAGAGACTCTTCAAATGAACCAACTAAAGACCTCCTGACTGAAAGCCCACTCAAACTTCTAGTAAATCTCATGGAGTGAGAGGTGGGACCTGATTCTCGAGATAGTGACCAACTCATGTCACCAATATCATCCAGAGAAGATGGACAGAAATCTTTGCATAAGAATTCAACATCATCAAAAGATTTACATGCAACTCCAGAATCATCATCCTTATGATTTAACATAAGGCATGAGTTAGAATTGTCAAGTGATTTTTCTATACTCCTTGATGTTATGTTGCAATTTTTTATCTCTTCAACAACTTTCCTACAGCCACCGATAGCTTTTATTCTTTCAGAAAATTTAGGACCAAGAGGTGACATGGAAAGAGGAGAGCTCACGCTTTTAGGAGATACAGATAATATGCCACTTTGAGGCCTAACTTGACTCGAATCACTAAAGTGATCAGTTCCTGCAGTGGGTGAACTACAATGAGACAGTAGTCCTGTATTTTCCTTCAAAGGACCATCAGTTTGGAATAAAGATTCTGTACTGTGTAGCTCACTTTTTTGCTCAAAGCAATTTCTCAAGGACCAAGAAGACATTGTACTGCTTTTACTTCCAATATTTGCTTTCTTATTATCTTGTACGATAGAATTACTAACATTATAATTCTTAACAAGGGAGTCAGCTGTGGTATTTCTGCAGCCAATGTCAAGAGGATCACCTTTAAAATGACTTGGGCAGAGCATACTGCTCAACGGAGATAAAAGTCGCTTCCTGACCAATGAACTAACATATTCAGTGTCATTGGCTGGAAAATTTGTAAAAGCAGAAGAATGAAGGTTTGCAGCTGGAACATCAGCCAAACCATCAATTGAAGTATTAGTTCTGCCTGATTTGAAACCAACAACCCTTGAAGCAGGAATGTGAACATTCCGTCCACTTTTTGAAGCAAAAGGAGTACTTCTATCTGTTGAACCGATCTTCAAACTGTGGACATTTGAAGCAACTTCCATGGCTCCTCTATAAAACGTATGATCGGAAACATTTGAAGTTTCTAATGAGGCATCCTTCGGGAAATCATCAAAAGAAGATCCTAGAGTACATGCAGCCAACCCACCTGTGTTGGCAGTTACACTGTTCATGCTGCTTATAGCAGAGGGGCTCACATCAGAAAATTGCGGTGAGCTATTTAAAGCTGCCCCCATAAGTGCAACATTTTCAGCAGTTTCATTTGGGGGTATCTGGGGCAAACCCATCACAGATACTCAATTCAGAAACGTGGATCTTGAGATCTTCTCAAAGAGATGAAAAATTACTTTGAAATTACCAATGTAATCCCTTGGAAGGTCTTAAATGTTCATTTCACTGTTTCCCTGGTATGACATGCAATCATCAACTAAGAACTACAATCCTAGCCTGCATCCTAACCAATTACACTATCCAATCACACATGCTAATCTCCTAGAACCTACAACTACAATTGGAGTCGGATCATCCAAATCAATTAATTCAAAACCTATAAGAAATTCCCAGTTCCAACTATGTCATGTATCCATCAGCGGCATCCACATTTGATGCATTACAATCATCATTTCCTTAGCAGGGCATGCAGAGAAAGTCCAGGACATGATGATATACATCCAAGAACTGCAATAAGAACATATCTCTCGACCTCCGTACTGGCAGCATATGAATCCCAAACAATTCATGGTACGTAGCAATTCAGTGTCTATGCCTGATACAAATTTTGGATAAATACATGAATTCCCTCTGCTGGCAAAACCTCAAGAAACAAAAAATAACAACACAAATTCATAGTTCAAGATCTTCTTAAGCTCCCCACTCCATTGACCACATTTCATATTCATCTTTATTTTTAACAAAAGTCAGATTAAAAAAAAAGAGAAAGAAGCTAACTTCATTGTTAATACTGGGGAGAGGATTGGACTGAATTTCACCAATCACAATAGGGTGGTAAGGAAAACAAGAGAAAATAAAGTTGAAAATACATCAGACAAGACCAAATGATAAAAGTTTAATAAACCATCCCTCTGAGCTATTTTCAAGCCGAATTAAGAGTAATCAATGCCCATATACAGAAGGTTTCTTCAGGAAATATCAACATGAAGAGAAAAAAGAAAATCCTTTATCAAAAGAAAATAAGTACAGACTTGCGATACACACATTCACCGAAAACCCACAAAGCTTTTGTGTTGTCATCTACCACAAGCAACTTGTTATTATATTTAATTATTTTATTTTATTTTATTCTCTATAAGCTGTTCTAGAGCAGAACCTTACAGAACGGAAAACCCCCAAATACAGTTTTTTGATACCCCATAAACCCCAGACGAACAAAAATCAGAAAACCGAGAAAAAATCAAACCCAAGTCCAAGAAGATTCAAGATGATCAAGCTAAACAAAAAAGTAGAAAACGCACCAATGAAGGCTGATAACAGAAGAGTGCAAGAGATAAATCATATCAATAACCTTCTGCAATTCCACCTTTAGATCAAATGAAAATAAGAATCACCCAAAAGAAAAAATCAGCAGAAGGATGTTCCCCAAAAATAAAAAACAGATCTTTTTGTTTTTGTAATAGGAATTGCAGAAGGTGAAAACGAAGATGGGAGGGGAGCGTTAGGTGTTGGATTTGGGGTGTGGAGTTGAAGGAAGACCCATGTGTTTGTGTGTGTCCACAACAGCATGAGACTCTGTCTCATCCCATGTTTATGTTTATAATACCAAAATTCACAAAGTTTAGCCTCATCCTTTCCACGGCAGACATAGTAGGTCTTCTTTACCATAACAAAATTTAAATTTTAGGTAATTATATTGTATCATGAGAAATTATCTCAGCATTAAAAAATGGAGTAAATGATATTGCATTAAAGAGTTTGTATATAGGATGAAATAATACTGCATTAAAAGAAAAAATTAATTAAGGTCTTGCTAACACTGGTTAAGGACTTAAATTATTTTTATTCAAAAGCATATAAAATTGCTTAAAAATTATAAAAAAATTATTCAGTAATCTCCCTTAGTGGAATTATCAAAAGGTTTTTTCTCAGAAGTTTAACAAGAATATTATTAAAAGCTTCCATACATAAACAATACATTACATTCCAGAACAAAAATGCATATAATTGAAAAATGACTAATATACCTTACCTAATATCTAATATTTTTTTTCTGACAGAAGAAAACCTATAGAACAGTATAGATAATACAGACTATATCAGTGTAGTTTTCTCACATCATCTTTTAATTACACTAAATTATATTTTTTATATGTCTTCATTTTCATATATAATAAACCAAAATTGTTTCTATGAAACAAATAAAACATTTTTATCAAAACTAGACTCTTTTAATTAATTTATATTAAGATTGTTTATCTCTACATCACACAGTTAGGTTTCATGTGTTGTGTGGTGACTATGGATTCTTTTTCCCTATTTTTATTGAATATAGTTTTTTATTTGCTTTGATATTTTTTCGCCGTTAGCTTTTGCAGCCTTTTTTTTAAGCATTGGTCATTCTTCACTACTGCCAGCAGAAGTCATTTTAGTTACTAAAATTTGAGATTCCCTTTTGACTGATTTGATTTAATTTTCAGTTTTTTGTTTCATTACAAACTATTCATATTCATAATTCAAGTGTTTAAATTATTTATTTTGTAGTGAAATCCAGAAGATTAACAATTTTATTAATGCTGAAAATGTTCCATATCAAAGTTTTAAATTTAACTAAGTTATTGATTAAGATTATGCTTTCTCTATTTCCAGTGAAAATTTTGTTACTAGATTAAAAAATATTAAATTTAAACTATTAAAATATTTTGAGGTATAACCAAGTCCAACCCAACTTGTCAGCTCTTCTAATTCAATTGGACAATACCAGGGTTCTGCAGATTGAATTTGACTTTATGATGTTTTAGTTGTACTTTTCCTTTTTTTTTCTTCAATCATATTATTGTTGTTGGTTATGTTTTTCTTTTATCTAAATTGTGATTAAATAAAGTAAATAAGGTAAATGGGTGAAGTAAAATGACTCAATAAAATAAAGTTACCATGTTGTTTTATAACATGTAAAAAATAACAAAGAAAATAATAAATTAGTGTCTTTTTTCTCTAAATTAAGAAAAATACAAATTATTGTTAATTTGCACAAATGATAATGACTCACCTTTTAATCAAATGGTAAAAAATTTGACTTTATAATATCACTTTATACACTAAATAAAAAATTGTTGAAAGATGACTATAATCTTATAGATAAAGATTCTTAATCGTTATAAATTTTTACTTGTTTAAGTTTTATTTGCGATAAATTTTAAATAAATAAAAAGTTTAAAATTTATAAATAAAAAGTGAGATGAGTGCATAAATAAAAAATATTAAATAAATAAATGTTTTGTATAATAGAGCTGTATTTATAATATAAACTTTTAGAAATTAAAAATTTATTGTGATGTAAAAATAAGTGCAATTAATAATTTTGTAATTAAAATTTTAAATTTGAATAAACTAAGGTGTGTGAATAATTGAAAGGTGTAAATAATTGAAAACAAATAAGTAAATAGAAGTTTGAAGCTGATCAAACTTAGTTGGAAGGTTCTGATTTGTTATCAATGAAAATAATATTTGCTAAAATTTAAGAGGAGGTAAATTAAACCTTAAGATATTTTCTTAAATATGAAATTTAGAATGATTATCTTTGAACACTCAATTAATAAATTATAATATTATAGAAAGTGTAAATAGTAATAAATCAATCAGTTTACTCAATCAGTTAATTAATATTTTGATTCAAACAGTAAAATTATAAAAACTTTGTGTAGAAATTTAAAAAGAAGAGCACAGAGAGATTTGTACATAGATTTATACTAGTTTTGTAACATTTTAAATTTAAAAAAGAATATTTAAATTATTATATCTCCAAAAATTCATTATTCGAAGGAGTTTAAACATAAAAAGGTCAAACCTCATATTGAGGAATAAGACCTCCATAAAAGAAAACTAAGTCATTACAATAGATCATATAATATTAAATAAAGTTAATGATCGAGTAAGCCGAAATCTCTAATAGATAAACAATATAAAGTTATTAAATGATACTTAAGTAAAAAGATAAAACAAAAAAGTTGAGACGCAAAATAAGAATAACTTATCTATTGGATAATTTGTACTTCAACGAATAGTATCTGTACTGAAGGTTTAATTTTTCATAAATTACAGACAACACAAATGGAACAAGGTGTTGGAGGAATAAAGTAATCATTGCTTATAAATGCTTAAATAGTAAGTTTTCCTACTTTTCTAAAGAATTATTAGAAATTATAAGAGGACAAATTTCAAGGATAAGAATTACTTTCCAAGAAATCTAGAGATGTCAAATATCTTTGCATTGTTAGGGATAACAACAAATATGTAGACCCCATTTCCTACTATTGACCAGAGATATTTCATATGTTGGTATTTAGCTCTACATAACTAAATTCAAACTAGATTTGAAAGAATCCATTGGATTACAACTAAATGGTTATAGAGGGATAATGACTACTCATGACTCATCTATAAATAAGAAGTCTAAAAAACTCACCGCGCTCATGAAAGTATGTTGAAAGAAGATATGAGAGAAACTTAGAAAAGAATATTGATAAAGGAAACTCTGCTTCAAAACTCCCAAGGTAAGGGAAAAGAGATATACATATGTATTGCATTTTGGCTTTTGTTTTCTATGATGTACCCCTAAACCTCACAACTCTACAAGTTTTTTTCTCATTTTTTTTGTGAAAAATCTATTTTATGATCTTTCTCAGATCTTATAACTAATCATATATATTGAGTTTATTTTGTGACTCTAAATCCTTAGAATAGAAATGAGGGAAAGCGTTGATGGTGGATTGATATGTGCAAATGCTCATTTATCTTGATTAGTCTTAATCTGATGTCATCTTTATTTATTATCAGCATCATTCATTCTCAACATTACTCTGCAGTATAAAATAATCAAGATTGCGATATGAACCATGATAATATGCTTTCATTCAAACCTTTTAATGGTTATCATTTGCCAAGTATTATTCCCGAATAAAATTTTGGATGATTTATAGGATGAGAATCATCAAAATGATTTTAAATGATTTTACTATCAATTGTGAAACCTAATTTCTTATTAAAAATGTTTTTTATTAAAATTAATGCAATATTTTTGTTTATATATGTATATCTCACTTTCCCCTCTGTTTCTTTGGTTATGATTCCTGAATCGTGTATGAACATTCAGATGGAGCTTTACTAGATGGTAACTCAACCTAGTCTTTTGGGGAGTTGGGTAGGATAATGCTAATGGATGGTGTCCCAACCTAGCCTCCAAAACATTTTAAAGTCGTATTGATGGTAAACAACAATAAGATGACCAAAAAATATGTGGGAAAGGTTTGGGTGCAAAACCTAGTCATCTTGGGTTGGTTTCCAACTTCGACAAATTTTTGTGTCAAAAGTCTTGAAATTTTGACCAGAACTTTTTTAGCCATGCTAAAGGGAAACGATAAGAAATGGACCGAAAAGAATGTGGGTATGTTTTGGGTGCAAAACCAAGTCATCTTGATTGGGTTTTAAACTTTGCAAGTTTTGGTAGTTTCCGTGTCAGACAGAGTCATGAAATTTTGACTTGAAGTTTTCTTGGCTCTCTTTTACATCAAATTACCACAAATCAAAAAAAAAAAAAAAAAAAAAAAAAAAAAAAAAGATGTTTGGAAGTTTTGGGGGCTAAACCAAGTCGTTTGGGTTGGTTTGCAAGTTTGGCGAGTTGTCGTGCCAAAAGTCATGAAATTTTGGTTAGAACAATTTTGAGCCGCATTGGTGGAAAACAACAAAAACAATGACTGAAAAGGAGGCGGGGAAGGTTTGGGAGAAAAACCTACTCATCTTGAGTTGGTTTCCAACTTCAATTGGTTTTCATACTAAAATTCGTGAAATTTTCACCGAAACGTTTTAGTCATATTGATGGAAAACGATAAGAAATGGACCGAAAGCACTATGGGTGTGTTTCAATGCAAAACCAAGTCATCTTAGCTTGGTTTTCCACATTCTCATCTTTGGTAGTTTTCGTAGCTAAAAGAATCATGAAATGTTGATCTAAAGGGGGAAGATTTGTGTGTAAGACCCAATCATCATGGGTTGGTTTCCAACATCAGCAGGTTTTGACACCTAAAGTCATGAAATTCTGATTGGAACATTTTTTAGTCGTACTGATTGAAAATGACAAGAAATTGATCGAAAAGAATATGACTATGTTTCATGAGCAAAACCAAGTCATCTTGGCTTGATTTTTAACTTTGTCAGCTTTGGTGATTTTCATGAGTCATGAAATTTTGACCTAAAGTTTTCTTGGTCCTCTTTTATGTCAAACAACTACAAATCGACCCAAAAAAGGACGTTTGGAAGTTTTGGGACAAAAAAAAGTCATTTTTAGCTGGTTTGCAAGTTTTGCAAATTTTCGTGTCAAAAGTCATGCAATTTTGAGTGCAATATTTTTGAGTTGTATTGATTGGAAACAATAATAAAATGATCGAAAATGATGTGGGGAAGGTTTGGGTGCAGAATAGTGTCATCTTGGGTTGGTTTCCAACTTTGGCAAGTTTTCATGCAGAAAGTCATCAAATTTTGACTTGAACATTTTTGAGTCGTACTGATAAAAAATGATAAGAGATAGACCAAAAGAGTATGGATATGTTTCAGGTGCAAAACTAGGTCATCCTAGCTTAGTTTTAAACTGTTCCAGCTTTAGTGGTTTTCGTGCCTACAAAACTCATAAAATTTTGACTTGGAGTTTTCTTGCGCTCTTCAATGTCAAACAACCATAAGTTGACCCAAAAGAGGATGTTTGGAACTTTTGGAGGCAAAACCAAGTCATTTTAAGTTGGTTTGCAAGTATGGCGAGTTTAGGTGTGAAAATTCATGAAATTTTGACCGAGACATCTTTTAAGAGAAGGTTTTGGGAGGAAAACCTACGATCTTGGGTTGGTTTCCAATTTCAGCAGTTTTTCATGCCGAAAGTCTTGAAATTATGACTAGAACTTTTTTGAGTCATACTAATGGAGAATGATAAGAAACGGTCCAAAATGTAAATGAGTGTGTTTCAGGTGCAAACAAAGTAATCTTGGTTTAGTTTTCCACTTTGCCAGCTTTGGTGATTTCTGTATCTGAAAGAGTCGTGAAATTTTGACCTGAAGTTTTCTCAGCCCTCTTTTACATCAGGCAATCGCTAATCGACCTAAAAAATAATGTACGAAATTTTTTGGGTCAAAACCAAGTCATTGTGGGTTTGTTTCCAAGTTTGACGAGTTTTCATGCCAAAAGTCATGAAATATTGACCGTAACATTTTTGAGTCATATTGATAGGAAACAACAAAAATAAAGGCAAATAATGTGGAGAAGATTTGGGTGCCAAACCCAATCATCGTGGGTTGGTTTCCACTTCCGACAGGTTTTCGTGTCGAAAGTCATGAAATTTTAACCAGAACATTTTTGAACCATACTGGTGGGAAACGATAAGAAACAACCCAGAAAAAAATGTGGGTATGTTTCTGGTATAAAACCAAGTCGTCTTTGGTTTGGTTTTCAACTTTGCCAGCATTGGTCATTTTTTTGCCTAAAAGTATAAAAAAAATTTGACCTAAAGTTTTCTTGACCCTTATTATGTCAAACAACCACAAATCGACCCAAAAAAGGACGTTTGAAAGTTTGGGGCAAAACTAAGTCATTTTTGGTTGGTATAAAAGTTTCGCAAGTTTTCGTGCCAAAAGTCATGGAATTTTAATCGGAACATTTTTGGCTCATATTGATTGGAAACAACAACAAGGTGATTGAAAATGATGTGGGTAAGGTTTAGGTGCAAAACCTAGCCATCTTGAGTTAGTTTTCAACTTCTGTAGGTTTTCGTGCCGAAACTCATGAAGTATTGACCAAAACATTTTTTAGTTGTGTTGATGAAAAACGATAATACATGGATTGAAAAGAGTGTGGGTATGTATCAGGTGTAAAACCAATCCATCTTGGCTTGGTTTTCAACTTTATCAGTTTTGGTGGTTTCCCTACCTAAAAGAGTCATGAAATTTTGACCTGAACTTTTCTTGGCCTTATTCTATGTCAAACAACCACAAATCAATCCAAAAAGGGATATTCAGAAGTTTTGAGGGCAAAATCACGTCTTTTAGGTTGATTTGCAAGTATGGTGAGTTTTCATGCCAAAATTTATGAAATTTTGACCCGGACATTTTTTAGCCGTATTGATAGGAAACAACAACAAAATGACCGAAAATGATGCAATGAAGGTTTGGGTGCAAAACCTAGTCATCTTGGGTTGGTTTCCAACTTCAACAAGTTTTCGTGCTGAAAGTCATGAAATTTCAATCCAATCATTTTTTAGTTGTACTGATAGAAAACCATAAGAAATGGACCGAAAAGAATGTGGATATGTTTCTAGTGCAAAACCAAGTCATCTTGGCTTGGTTTTCAACTTTGCCAACATTGGTGGTTTCTTTGCCTAAAAGTGTCAATAAAATTTATCCTGAAGTATTCTTGGCGCTCTTTTATGTCAAAAAAGCACAAATCGACCCAAAAAGATTATTTTTAGAAGTTTTGGGAGTAAAACTGAATCATTTTGGCTTGGTTTGCAGGTTCAGGTAGTTTTCGTGTCAAAATTCATGAAACTTTGACTAAGATATTTGTTAGCTGTATTGATGGGAAACAACAACAAAACAAGCGAAATGACACGGGGTAAGTTTGGGTACAAAACTTAGTAATCTTGGGTTGGTTTCCAACTTCGGTAAGTTTTCTTGCCGAAAGTCGTGAAATTTTGACCAAAACATTTTTGAGATGTACTGATGGAAAACGATAAGAAATGGACCGAAAAGAATGTGGGTATGTGTCCGGTGAAAAACCAAGTCATCTTGACTTGGTTTTCAACTTTGCCAAATTTGGTGGTTTCCATGACCGAAAAAGTCGTGAATTTTTGACCTGAAGTTTTCTTGACCTTCTTTTATGTCAAACAACCACAAATCAACTTAAAAAAAAGATGTTCAGAAGTTTTGGAGACAAAAGCAAGTCATTTTGGATTGGTTTGTAAATTTAGCGACTTTTCATGCCAAAAAGTCATGAAATTTTGACTGAAATATTTTTTAGCCATATTGATTGGAAACAACAACAAAATGATCAAAAATTATGTGGGGAAGGTTTGGGTGCAAAACCTAGTCATCTTGGGTTACTGGTTTTTGTGTTGAAAGTCATGAAATTTTGACCGAAACATTTTTTAGTCGTATTGATGGGAAACAATAAGAAATGGACCGAAAAGAATGTGGGTATGTTTCATGTGTAAAACCACATTATCTTGTCTTGGTTTTCAACTTTGCCAACTTTGGTGGTTTCCGTGCCTGAAAGTGTTATGAAATTTTGACTTGAATTATTCTTGGCTCTCTCTTATGTCAAACAACCACAAATAAGACCTAGAAAAAGATGTTCGAAAGTTTTGAGAACAAATCCAAGTCATTTTCGGTTGGTTTGTAAGTTTGGCGGTCTTTGTGCCCAAAGTCATGAAATTTTGATTGGAGCATTTTTGAGTCGTATTGATGGAAAACAACAACAAATTGACAAAAAATGATGTGGCATTAGGTTTGGATGTGAGACCTAGTCATCTTGGGTTGGTTTCCAATTTCGACAGATTTTTCTGCCAAAAGTCATGAAATTTTGACCGAAACATTTTTTGATCCGTATTGATGGAAAACAATAAGAAATTGACCAAAAAGAATTTGGGTATGTTTCGATTGCAAAACCAAGTCATCTTGACTTAGTTTTTAACTTTGCTGGTTTTAGTAGTTTTTGTGCCTGAAAGTGTCATGAAATTTTGACTTGAAGTTTTCTCGACCCTCTTTTATGTAAAACAACAACAAATGTACCAAAAAAAGGATTTTCAGAAGGTTTGGGGGAAAAACCAAGTCCTTTTGGGTTGGTTTGCATGTTTGGTGAGTTTTTATGCCAAAAGTCATGAAATTTTGATTGAAACATTTTTGAATTGTATTGATGGGAAAAAACAACAAAATGAACAAAGAAGATGTGGGGAAGGTTTGGGTGTAAAGTCTAATCATCTTGGGTTGATTTCCAACTTCGGCAGGTTTTCATGCCAAAAGTCATGAAATTTTGACCAGATATTTTTTTAGTTGTACTGATGAGAAACAACAAGAAATGTACAAAAAAGAATATGAGTATGTTTCGAGTGCAAAATCATGTCATCTTGACTTGGTTTTTAAATTTGGCAGCTTTTATAGTTTTCGTGTCCCGAAGAATCATGAAATTTTGGCCTAAAATTTTCTTGGCCATCTTTTATGCAGCTTTGATAGTTTTTGTGCTTGAAAAGTCATGAAATTTTTGTTTGAAATTTTCTTGACCATCTTTTGTATCAAACAACTAAAAGTCGACCTAAAAAGTGATATTCAGAAATTTTAAAAGTAAAACTAAGTCATCTTAAATTGATTTGTAAATTTGACACCAGGAATGAGAGTGATAAAATTGATATCGTGATTATAATTTATTAAAGCTTTTTTCAAAAATTAATAAATTAAAATTTTCGTCTTTATTTCCAGTTACTTAAACAACATTTTAATATATTAAAATTTATTCATTGCAATCTTTCGACCAAATTTAAACATGGAAAAGGCACCTAAAAGTGACTTTTCTACACACGAAAATTATAACTCAACCAAAAACTCTCAAAGAATATCACTTTGAACTTGCACGTAGTAGATGGAAATATAAAATCTTCTAAGCTTCTTTATCAACATTCTTGATAACGAGGATGATACTCTTCTTCATCATAGTAAACAAAGTTTTATATGGATCAAAATAAGAACCTTATATTTGTCTGAAAAGTTTAGTTTTTTTTTTCCTCATGAAAAATGACATCACTAAAAGAAAAGTGAACGTTTGAAATATACGTTGATCTCAATTTTAAAGCCCCTACTTTCCTTTGTTAAGGGTTTTTCCAAGCTCAAGACCTTCCTTGAAAACAAAAATTAAAAGGCACATGCATCTCTTTCAAACTGAGTAGGTTAATGTTTAAAGAGTTATTTGGAGATTAAAACTTCTGCCCAGTGTCCTAATGTCACTATTTTTCAAAATCCCAGAAAGAAATCCTCAATAGCTCATTGTGGACAGAATTGAATTTCCGAAATGCTTCATTAATTTGTCCCATTTGCTTCTCCAATCCTTTCATTTTGATGAACTTATTAAGAGTTTGAATATTGCAATAAGATATAATTTTACGGATTACAGTACAATCCTCAATTACACATACTTGAGTTCAATAAAAGCCAAGATTTCCCCTCTAAACAACCAACTACCTGATGACCACATAATACTCTATAATGGTACATCATTTTTTTCACAAATAACTACAACGTAGTACTATTTTAACAATTTTAACAAACGGAAACCACTCGAGTAGTTCAGACCTCACTAGTCCTAGTCAGCTTTTTATTTATTCTAATATGCACCTTCAATTGCTGCCCCAAATGAAATGAGTGCATCTCTCAAATAGTAATCTAAGATTACAAATTAGCTCATGCCAATGAAAATAAGTGTCATCTCCCAGCAATTAGAAACTAGTTCAAACATCGAGTACCTGGAGTGTGAAAAAAAATGGTAAAGATCTCACTCTCTTGCTAAAGTTTTTTCATTGTCGTCATGTTGAACTTGGAGAAGTGAACAAAATTTTTCATCCGAATATATACACAACACATTATAATGACAATCATGTAGAGTTTAGTTCTCATCATCACTAGTTAAAGTAAAAATAATAGATACAAATTGAGATGAGAAGCTAAACAATACATCAACAACATATTTACACATATTTGCCTGAACCTTTTGTCGCGAAAACCCCTATAACTCCACAACGCAAGGGATTCAGCTCCCACAAGCATAGAATAAAGACACTTGAACTAAGAATCATTCAGCAGAACTCAGTCCTTGGTATGTGTCCATGAGATTTAGCTCCCACCTGCATCCACTGAAAAACCTCATACTCACATTTGTTTTTCATCAAGATGAAACTGACAAGGTATACCATAAATAAGAATATCAAAGAAAAATGTTGATGCTAAACACGCTCCATAGACCACATAATAGACAAAGGATGCTTGTACTTAAACTATGTAAAATTACGCTAAAAAAATCAATCATGGAACTGATTCCACGAACTTCTCCACAATGACTTTTAAAGAGAAAAAATATGAAAAAAATGAAATTGACTTCTCCATAAATTAAAATAGCTTATGCAAGCTAAAAATAAAAATTTGGAGAAGATATAGAGGAGAAGTTATGTAAAAGTCAATTTCATTTTTTTCCATATTTTTCTCTCCTGAAAGTTTTCTTGGAGACGTTAGTCCAAACAGACCCTACAAACTATTATCTATCTGGAAAGCATATCCAAATTTACAATGGTTATTATATGAAGACATAAAAACATACCCAAATTTATAAAAAAATACAATAATAAGAACTGCAACAATTTGTATCTTCTTACCTTGAATTTCACTGGAGTGAGAAGCCAGATCAGGTATACTCGAGACTCTCTGAGACATGGGTGTAAGTGGAGGTGATGGAGCTTTATCAACTTTTGAAACTTGGGGACTATCCAAATACTTAGTATTAGAAACATTTAATGTCATAGCCCTCTGACCACTGGAAGGTATAGAAAAACTCCGAGAGACTATGGGTGGTGTTGGGAGCGGAGATGCTACACTGGATATAACTGAAGAAAATTTATTAGCCACAGCAACCTCTGGATTTTTAAATACTAATGGGGCAGAGTGACCCACTCGAGAAGATTTCACTGGCTTACTACCAGGAGGTCTAGGAAGTTCATGAAGCTCACTTATCCTGGGTGAAGAAACGAGGGGAGGTGAAGCATTGGGAGATGCTTTTGGAGATGAAGGCTGTGGCACAGGTAAACGTGGAAAACCCCCAGAAATAGGTTTTACTGACAATGGTTTATTAGGCAATGGACCAGAAAAGGCTTGTACCTTTATTTTCTTAGTATCAGAAGCATTGAAAACATCAACATGCGGAGGTGATAGTCCATCTGCTGAAGGGCGTGGTAACTGGATGGATGTAGTATCACTGTTACTTTCTTTGAGAACAGAGTGAACTCTATGGATAGTCGGTTCTGACAATTTACTATCAATATCTTTCTCATTCTTTTTTTCATCTAGAGGGGAAGAATGCCACAAATTATGCAAAGATCCACTTGCACTTGTGCGGGGGGCTGAGCTACTTTTGGTTTCTTTGATGTTAACCGGTGTAGGAAGAACATATGCATTAGACTTTACTGCAGATGATGCTATAAGTTGTCTTACTTTTTCAGCAGGGTCAAATTTCTTTTCTGGTAGTATTGGAGCTGAATAACTGCTGACTTTATTTGAAACTTTAAAATCCCCTTGGTTCTTGTCTAGACTTGTCTGCCAGAATGCAAGTGAATAGAAGTATTAGAAGATAATCTAAGTAAAATTAAAGAATCAATCTGAAGCGATGACCTGTTAGACTGCGGCAACAGTTAGAACATCATAATTACATTCTAAACCTATGTCTTTAAATCATTTAGAAACATAATACACAATTAAACTTGATTTGTGATTTTTATTCCTTCTAGGTGACACACTAAGGTACTAATTGGCCTAGATTTTTCTTTAGAGTTAATTTAAGATTAAATCAAAAAGCTTCGATTAATATATCAAGGTAGTAGTGAAAAGTACCTCTGCAGTTTCTGGGGTTGAAGCTAGAACATAAGATCGACCTCCTTCTTCCACCTAGCAATACATGGCAAACGATTATGATAAGATGAATTTATAATTCAGATTCTGAAAAAAAAAAAAAAAAAGGAATTAAAATATAAAAAAATAAAAAAAAAAAAAAAAAAAAAAAAAAAAAAAAAAGGTATTATGTTTTAGCAAGGTATAGATGTAGACACAAACAAGTATAAAATGACACGTGTGACAAACTCTAGCAATGTTTTAAACTAAAAAAAAAAGTAAATAAGCAATAATAATAAAGTTCAGTATGCACTAGGGCTTTAAAAACCATTCAAGTTTAGTAATACAAAATCCCTACCTCTGCTGAGTTTGGAGATGTGGAAACAAAATATGGCCCTTGCTTATTTGATCGGTAGTCAAAACTCAGCTCACCGCCTTCAATGACATCAAAATCATTACTGTCATCATTATTACCATCTTCACCAACATCATCCTCAAGGCCACTGAATTGGTAATCAATATGTTGTCGTTCAGCAACCATCCTGACATGTGGCTCAACCGCCTCTAGTGATTTAAGTCCTTTCCGAAAGAAATTCAACTATATTGAAAACAAAACAAGACGAAACATGCATCAAGACTATGCACAAGAAAGGATAAAATGTTTGAATGAGAAGAAATGTGTTCAAGAAAACCTGAGCAGCATGGTGACGCGCTGCTTGTGTTAGGAGACTGCGTGACTGGCCTTGCTTCAGTGATTTTAGTCGAAAGGCACAGAGTGTTGCTTCTTCTTCATAGTCATCATGAGCTGCCTGTAACTGCTGTAAGGTGATACTTTCACCTTTACCACTCTTTGACTTTCCTTTCTCTTTCTGTTGGGCAATCATGTATTCATAAACCTCTCTGGAGGCAACACAACAGATTCAGGAAACATCACATGATGATGAGGAAAACAACGAAGTTGTGAAAAGACAAACCTTTTTTCGTCACATTGTCGCTTCATGTCCTGCATTAGGAAAAGATAGGCATTGAGATGTAACAACACAATTTATAGTTCTACATTAAATATAATTTATACAGCAGCAAAGTCACTACAGTTCCAAATTCATTGACCGCTGTTCTTTCTAGACAAGGCAATCAATATATATAGTGTTAAAAAGAATAAAAAAATTGACATTTTTTTAAATCCCAGACTAGAGATCTGTAAAGAAAACAAAATTATGTAAAAGTCGGCTTAAAATAAGAGAAGGCAAAAACTGCAAAATACTTCTTTTTCCTTCCCCTTTAAGTTTTGCAATACTTCTATAGTACTTCACCTTACTCAGTTCAGGTTCAATCTCCATTATTAACAAGCCTCATATCTCTTGCATACAAGTACAATATCTAACAAATCATCCACTAACAACTAGTCAACTTCAAATGCATTAAATCCATCACTTACATTATTTTTCATCACAATAAGTCAGATACATAAGCTTATTTTGTTCATATACATTTTTTTATAATAATTGATTTATTTCAACCTCTATGAATATTCCACTAGTTTCCTATGTCCCTATATGCTATGTGATATAGTGGACTTTTGGCTTTTCGTCATTCTCCACAGTAAGCTGCTGATAACACTGTCATAAACCAGTTAAGATATAAAACCCTGTCCATTTCACCAAGCTTCAATAATCACATTCTCTATCTGAGGCACAGAGGGTTTCCAATGTTTTCAAATTATTTTATTGGATATATTTATTAATATCCATGATATATGAAATCTTACATGCCTAATAAGTTCATTTACAATGTTAATGAACTGTCAAATGTAACAAAATCTACCGGAAGAATAATTAAAGTAACATTGGGAGAATCACACCACAAACACTAGCCACTGTAGTTGGAAAGTTGGAGAGCCTACAACCTCATAAACCACAAATACTAATCCCATACTTCCAATCCAGGACAATTTCTCATCCTTTGCCATTAGATCCTAACATCTTACAAGTAGGTTGAATGAACTTTTTAGTTGAACCTAAAGCTTTGCAAAAATCCTTTTACATATTAGTTTTAGAGAAACATGTTTTACAGTTTTCCCACAACAATATTTTGCAGCATGCAGGAATACACAAACTCCATGTGAATATAGTTTAAATGTGTCATATGTGATGCATGGGTAGGTGTGAGAACAAGAAACAGTCAGATTTACAGAACAACCAACCAATGTGTTATAAGGCAACAATCAATCCTCCACAAGGAGATCTCAGTTAGGGACAAAAGTGTTATAGCAACAATTTCGAAAGTTAAGCACTATAAGGAGAGTACACTTATAAATCTCATGAGATTTCCTCCAGAATAGATAATTCGTTAAACTGGAAAAAAGAGATCACAACAAGAAATCATGATGTGGTTTCAACATCATATATAATGAATCTGTGTGATAGGGCAACTAGGTAGTCACAGATATGAAACATTACCCTCTGTTTGAGAGGAAAGAAAAAGTTGAAATTTGAACTGAAGAGAAAATGGAAGGAAAGAAAAATTGAATTATTTTCCCTAAAAGTTTATTTTTCCCTTTATTCTTTTCAACAAAACAAACAATGTATATTATCTGTTTTTTCTTTCCTGTCATCTAGATGCACCACTAGTATAGGCCTAAAATTTGCACCTTTAGGCAGCAAATTAGGCACCAAGCATTTTGGGTTTGTGTGATAGTTGTTGACTGGTATTTCACATGTAGGTGGCATGGCAGTTTCTGTATTTAGTAGGTAGTTGTACTGAGTGTGTTTGAGAGAAAGACTCTGAAAGAACTTAGGTCAATGTATTGTTCTTGTTGGACTAAAATTCAGGATTGATCCAGAATTTCTATCAACAATTTTATACATTCTGGAGGTTCAAAATGTCCATCTAATCAAATTGAAGATTATAAATATTTGATAACCAACCACATATAATCGTAAGGGGATGAGATTTTAGAATCACCCCTGCAAAGCATTATAATTGCCAAGCATTGCTCTAAGTTCCAAAACACCATTTTCTTTTAATTGCATTCTGATCTGTTCTGATAGGAAACTGCATTTTCCAGTAACCACTAAAATAAAAATGTAATGAACTAAACAAGGGAAACATGGAAAACAATGAGCACAAAAGTGTGCATTGTAGAGCCCAGTCAGACCGTTGGGTGCTTTATAACAATAGAGAAATCAGATAAAAAAATAAATCCATAAACATACCTCAACGGTTCTTAGTTCATTAAGAAGAGACTCCGATGGATTGGTTATTGTCAGTACAATGTGAGAACGCTGAGGGACATAAAGGATAGAATCGTAATAAACATTTTGAAAATGAACAATGCTGTTGTAGAAGCAAAGAAATAAACAAGGTTACACCCAAATAAAGGCTCACATAGCTATCAACAAGCTTCTGAAGTTCAAGCTGCACACTTCCAAGCATCCCCAAAACTTTACCTGCATACAGTTCATAACAACTATACCAATGAGACTATACATGGTTTAAATCAACTAGCAAAAGAGGCTACGTAACTTGCATAGGGCAGTCACCAAATGTTTACCCACTCACCACTTTCTTCATCATCATTTAAGGCTGTTTTCTCCAAAAGACAAGTACCCATTTCCTGTAGCGACTCAGCAAATTCTGGAACACATAACACAATAAAAGATATGCTACCAACATTAATATTTTCAAGGAAGTAAAACTCATCTAAAGAAACTAACTATACAACTCTTTTTCAAATGATCAGTAAATATAATACAGTGAATAGGCGGTAAGAGACAAGACGTCCTAGAGTGGAGACCATGACATTTTCAAATACCTCAATGCTGCTATCTCACAATACTTGAAAGGTTGTCACAACAACAAACAATGTCAATAAGAATAAGAACGCATGACGAGGGCAGGTGTGCAAGTTCAGCATTATAAGCTATTTCCCTATTTTGGAATTGGACAGCAATGCCAGACTTTATGGATTAATAAATTTTGCTAAGAGAAAAAAATAAGTAGAAGAAAGAAGAAAATGTCCATTCTATCACAAAACTAAATCCTAACTCAAAAGCTCGTTCTATCACAGAGAAACTAAACAAGAATAGAAATGAAAATCAAATGAATGCGTATACTCTAATACGGATACTGAAAAAAGACCAGCCAGGAATGAACTGCCGCAACTCGAAATGCAAACATGTATCTAAAATTGTTGGAGACATCATATATGACAAGTAAATGAAATGTGTTTGAGTGTGTTTGCACTTTTAATTTGTGACCTAAACAATTTGGACAAATAACAAAATGCACAACCAATTCAAAAGCTTGGGATACATTAGAAGTGTGAAGACTAATAATGTTTACCGTAAGCACTGTTTTGGGTAGCAGCAGCTGCAGAAAGCAGGCTATCGTAGCAATCTCTCATATCTTGCATGTCCTGAAAAAAGGGGGGAAAACCCTTAACAACACTACAAAGAACAAGCCAGGCACGAGATCGTTCAACATTTTTCACCAAATCACCATTATCACACACTTTTTCCACACCCAAAGCCTGCAATATACTACAAGAAAACGAATTAAAGCCAGCACTAAAAGACCCAATTTCCCATCGAAAACACAGCCTGTCCACGTGTCATCTCCAGAACAAACTCCCCCGCGTTCCGTCTCTGACAACAACCGATCATCGTCGCGACAAAACACGATAATTGCAAAAGGGACATCACAAGGCGCAACGAAGAAAATATTTATTTATTCAATAATGATAATAATAATAACAATAATAGTAATAATAATAATAATAAATAATAATAATAATAATAAGATTGAAAAAGTAAGGTAGAGTGGGGGAAGAACCTTGGCAGCAAGAGCGAGTTCGTCGAACTTAACGGTGGGTTGAAAGTCCCTTTTGTCCTTGGAAACGGTCTTGTGAAGTGCAATTTTCTTCAACTTGCTGAGCGAGGACTTCATTTTGCACCCTAGGAGGGTTGAAGGGGGAAAGAGGGTTTGTTATATCTTTCTGTTTGGGTGGGAATTGGGGGAGAATCTCAAGGGAGAAAGAGAGAAGAAAAGTGTGGGAATGGATTGAGGAGAGTGAAAGACATTGAAGTAGAAGGGAGAAGGTGGGTCAAAAGAAGCGAAGGAAAGGGAAGAGAGGCAGATCAGACAGCAAGAGAGAGAGAGAGAGAGAGATGCGAAATAAGGAAACGAAAGACGCATCAGTCCAACGTCACGCCCCTAAGCCTAAGCCCAGAACAGAACCCCGCACGTTTCCACACCTCACTACACGTGTGTGCTGCTCACTACATTGCTCTCCTCATTTATATTTTTTCTAAACCTGCAATTTTAATTCATACCTTTTTTAAATAAATTAAATTCACTACTATTCTCCCCTTTTCAGGAACTCTACATTTTTCAAGCTAATTAATATTTTTCCAAAATCCACAACTTTAATTCACCTTTTTTAAAAAATATTTGACTGGTATTTTTAGCTTTAAGGAAGTGTTTGACTCATCTCTAAATTAATTTCTTGTTGCAGCTTCTTACCCAACTTAATTACACTTAGAATCTGTAATAATAGTAACTTGTGTAGTTATATATTTTCACAATAAGTTTTCGACACACCATGTAAATTAAGAAAATTTAGTGTAAAGTGTTTTCAGCACTTACTGTAAATTGTTTCTATACTTAAGTGTGATTAAAGTGTTTCGTTATCATAGAAATAATTCATCATTAAATTACATGACGCCATTAGGAAATCAAAATAACACGTATTTGAAAGAAACATTACACACTCACACATGTCATAAAGACCCGTCAATTAAAATACATCGTATTACACATGTCATGAGACACACTTTTGCCAAACGAGTAAGTTTTTAAAAATAATATATCTTAAGGTGACATCACATTATAAATGTGCAAACAGTAGGATAATTTCTTTTCTAAATTCCTGAAAATGGTAAAATTTTATAAAACGTATAAATGACTATGTCATATTTGGAAAGATATTTCTTTTCTAAAAATCATATTTATAAATATCAATTTAATTTTTTACAATTTTTTGAAAGAACTAATATAATATTAGGAGTGTATTTTCATTTAATAATTTATTTCAAAATAAGTCATAATATAAAAAGAAATGGTGGAATTGTCTTTAAAAATATTTTGTAAGCTTTTGCAAACATAATTGATAAAACACATTCAAATAATAGTTTTTAACTTGTCGATCGATCTATGAAAGACTTTTAAACACTATTCTCCTTCTTAAGTTAGCACAGAGATAACAATATGCACTTTTAATAAGATAAGAGAATGAAGAATTTAATCTCGAATTTATACACTGGATCGTCTAATAGCCTAGATTATATCCAGTTCTTAATAGACTAATTGTGCTTCAGTGTGAAGACTAATGTTCAAAGTTACAATACTAGTACTATTTTGGATCATAACCATTTTTGGCTAACCCGTTGAGTATTGTTTAAGAATTTAGCCACTCTTATCTAACCCATCAAGTATTCTTTAAGCACTTAATCACTCTTGGTTAAAAACTCGAGTATTATTTGGAACGTGATCACTCCTAACTAACCCACTGAGTCGGTTATTTTTGGCTAAAACAAAGATTTGTCTAAGATGTTATCTAAAAGATCACATAGTCTGCTCACTAGAGAGGGTAACGTCTTTCAACATACACAAGGTTAATGTACTCCACTAGTTTGTTAATGAACACAACAGTGTTCTTACAAATCTTCTTAGGTCACAAAAATTCTAACAGTGTTTTGGCACTTCTGTAAATCATAGTTCTTTTACTTTTCTTCTTGAAGGATGAATTTATATAAGTGTTTAAGAAAAAAATATTTGCAAATCCTTTTATAACGGTTTAACAACTTCAACTCAATATGATAGAGCAGTTTGAGCGTAGAGGATACATTAAATTTGTTTCATGCATGATTAAATGCTTCTCATTTTGAAGAACATCTCAAAATTATTATTAGTTCTTAGTTAGAGTGCCTTTACTCAAAATTGTGTAAAGCGTTGAACTGTATGAGTCATATAGTCTTTTCCAGAGTTGACAAAGCACATGTTAAGGATTTGTTGAAGCATAACAACTTTAGTTCATTTTCTAAGAGATTGTTGATGTGACACATGCTTTTACAAATCATCTTGCAGATGAAAGAAGCGAATATTCTTTGTAATATAGAACAAGCATAAAGATATTTTATAAAGTACAAGTATGTGCTTATCGCAGAAGCAAAACAATGATTATCAGATGGAAAGAGACTACAAAGTGTTGTAACATTTGTCACTTGTGTATTACATTGTCTGTTTTAAAGTAAAGTCTTTTGTCTTACAAACAAAGTATGATCATGTTTCATACTTTGTTGTTTAATGATACTTAGTCAAAATATGGGTTGTTGGTGATGGAAGACTACTTGGAACACCACACATAGGGCCCCTCACAAGGGCCATGGCTAGAAGAATGAAGGAGGAAGAGGGGCTTAAAAAGAATCTTCTCTTATGGAGGGTGCATTATTAGAGTATTCTTTGTCTTTTCTTCTAAAATGTGTAGTAATAGGAATATAATCTTTTGTATAGGAGTAATTTTTCCTTTGTATAAAAAATAAAAGCTTAGTTGGCTAAGTTTTGGGCCTAAATTGAGGGTTTGAGCCCTAAGATGCAGCCCTCTTCATTAGGAAAGTTAAAACCTCAATTGAGGTGGTCATAATGGAGTCAATCACGGCTTACCACAAGCCTCCATGACTATGCAACATCAAGGGAGCTTTGGAGCTTATAAACACTTGGAAAATGTAAGATTTAAGCAATATGCGATTTGAGACATCTGTATGTGCGGGAATTACAAGTGTAATTGCACTTTGCACCTTTTAGTCTCACACCCTATAGACCAATAAGTGTTAGGAGCTCCCAAACCTATTAAAAAAGGTCAACCCCACTCTTGTACTCACTTTGAAAAAATAATATAATATTAGGAGTGTATTTTCATTTAATAATTTATTTCAAAATAAGTCATAATATAAGAAGAAAGGGTGGAATTGTCTTTAAAAATATTTTGTAAGCTTTTGCAAACATAATTGATAAAACACATTCAAATAATAGTTTTTAACTTGTCGGTCGATCTATGAAAGACTTTTAAACACTATTCTCCTTCTTAAGTTAGCACAGAGATAACAATATGCACTTTGAAAATTGAATGAGAATTGATGTGCTAAAAATTTGTATTCTCTTCTTCAAAGTCATTAAAAATTTGGGAGTAATATTCTCCTAGGTTCACCACCAAGGAACCTTCCTAGGAAGTGAGGACCCTTCTTGAGTTTCTCTTTAGAAACTCAGGGAAAAGTTTGAAGTTTAATTGGAGCCTTTTGTTGCCTCTGAAAGTGCTTTCATTAGTTGAGTTTTTCTCTAGCAATCTCTCCATACTTTTATGGTGCTTATAACAATAAACTTGGTATTTTCACAAACAAGGTTCAAATAGACCAGGTTTTCACAAATAATTTTGAACATCATACAAACTCAAATATATAATGAAGAACAAGTTTAACGGGTTATCAAACTACTAAAACTAAATATTTAATTCTCATTAGTCAAATTATATCAAGATGATATAACATTTAATCATTTAAAACATCAAAGCACAAATATTTCAACACAAAACCAGTTGAATATGTGTGCATTTGTATGGAAGAAACTATACTGAAATAACCTATACCAAGACAAGGCAGAGAAAACAAAAAACCAACAACACAGATACATGTATATCAATATAGTTTAACTAACAACAACATAAAGATAGCAATAGAAAAACACAACAATCAACATTATTTATCACCCTTTGTCTAATCAAATAAAGTAGAAATAAAGAGAAATAGTTGGAATTAAATACAACAAACTTGAGAATGAAATGAAAACAAATATATATTTTTCAAGAAACCCTTCTACACCCTATAGAAAACGAATTTATAGAACCCTACTGCACCCCTACAAATGTAAATCCTATACAATTTGTAGACAAACCACTCAAGTATTATCACAAATCGATGCACTAGCTGAATTATTACATCAAAACTCAAGATGAAAAACAATACAGAAGCTTATCTCTTGTAGTGCAGAACTAGAGCAAACACACAAATGAAGAGCTTCAAGATCTACAATCTTGATCTTTCTTGAAGAAAACCACTTGAATCCAATAGACGCACACTAGAGTTCTTGATTATCACTGTATTTTGCTTAGAAAAGTTCTCAATCTTACTCTATATCGGTTCTATGGAGGCTCTCTTCTGGTTTATAAAGCTAAACTATTTTAAAACAGAACCAACAATCGTAATTAAATTGATTGAATTTTCTAAAAACAAAATTTTCAACAAATTGATTTTCGAAAACAATTAGTTGCAGTACTTTGAAAAAATGGTTTTCGAAAATATTAAACTCTCACTTAATTCCATTTGATTATTATTAGACTTAGTGGATATTTGAAGCCCTTTCAAATGGATCAAAATACATGCTTATGATGTATCCAAAATCAGAAAAATGTTAATGCATCTTTGAAGAATCCGAAGGTTCAAGTGGGCCAATTAGCAAAGCAAATGGCAGACCAATCGAGAGTAACATTTTCAACAAATACTCAGGTGAATTTCAAGGAGTAATGCAAAGCCATTATGACTAGAAGCAAGAAAGTGGTTGGTTGAGTCATGGATCAAAAGAATGAGTGTGGTGAAAGTGAGTTTATCAATGAAGAAGAAGAAAAGGAAAATTTGAGTGATGAAATTGTGATGGAAGAGAAAAAAAAATAAAAATGAGAAAAATAAAGAAAAAAATAAAGAAAATGAAAATAAAGAAAAAAAGATAGAGGAATTTAGAGCCCCATTGGAGAAGAAGCTTCTTTATCCCCTTGTGTCTTCAAAACAAGACAAGGAAAGAGAATTCGCTAGATTTAGAGTAGTATTTAAGAAGCCACATATCATTATACCTTTTGTAGAGGCTTTAGAGGAAATGTCTATGTATGCCAAGTTCATGAAGAAAATGCTCACAAAGAAGAGGAAGATATTATTGAGTTCGAAGCTGGTTGTAATGCAATTATTCAAAAGTTCTTGCCCCTTGAGACCAAAGATCCTGGAGGTTTTACTATTTCAGTAAGCATATGTGAATCATCTATGAGGAAAGCTTTGATGTTTTTGGGATCAACATCAATCTAATATCCTTGCCTATGATGAAGAGGATTGACAACTTGGAAGTCAAACCTACTAGGATGACATTGTAGCTAATAGAAAAATCTATCAAATACCCTCACGGGGTGGTGCAAGATGTGCTGGTGGGAGAATATATTTTTCCAATTAACTTTTTTGTGATGAATATGGATGAAGATGTTGATGTGCCTTTAATTCTTGAAAGAACTTGTATGAAGAATGTTAGAGTCATCATTGATGTGAACGATGGGAAAATGAAGGTGAGATCAAGACGATGAAGCTACTTTTATTGTTTTTGAAGCTCCAAAAGAATGTTTGAGAGTAGAAGCTCAACTTGTGACACAAAAGAAAGAAACCACATCAGGTATGTGGAAGGAGGTGGCTGGATGTTTCAAGCCAACACAACAAGAACTTGAGGAATTGGATGACTAAAATTTAGCATCCTTATTCATAATTGAAAAGGTTTACTCAGAGCTAAAGGAAGAAGAAGTGAGACCAGGAAAATCCATCATATTTAACACTTCATAGATGAAGAGTTTGTTCAAAAGTTAGAGAGCTAAATAGGCAAATCTTTGGGTGATCAAAGAGGTTAACATTGATGGAAAACTTGCACTTGAGAGTTCATATTCCAAAAAGACAAAGATGGTGACTAGGGAGATGTTGCATCACAAGTTTCTTACACCTTGATTGAGCTACCTGTCAGGCTCGAGACATTAAACAAGCGCTATCTTGAAGGCAACCCGTTTTTTTTTTTCATTGCTTAAACAATTTCTTTAAGTGGGTTTACTTTTGATTGTTTAATTTTATTTTGTTTAGTTTTGTTTATATTTTTTTTTATGTATTGTGAATTAAGAGTTGTAAAGGGTAAACATTTTAAAAGTTTCAGCCTTCAAGCCTAGGTCAAGTAGTTGAGCCTGACGCACTTTGAGAAATTTTGCTCTAAAGAGTGGCCAAGCCCAACTCAGGTAGTTGAGCCTGACACATCTCATAGTTTTGGTCTTGGGTTGTAACCTAGGCTGGACGTACATACCTGAGCCCAACCCTATATTGATTTTTTTAGAAAATAACTTTGACCCCTAACCAATGTAAGCACTTCTATTTTTGCTTTTACACTAAAAGAATCGTGCTTCACCACATTTGCACTCCTTGGGCATATTTGTGGCTGATTCTAAGTTTTTAACCTTTTTCAACACCTACATTTGCATTATACATGATGAGAACCAAGAGCTGAAGTTTAACCAACCTCAAGCACCTACATAAATAAATAATTCAAATGATGCTTTGCAAATTCCAAGTGGACCAATCACCAGGTCAAGTGCCCAAAAACTGAAAGAGGCATTGATTGGGCTGATTCAAGACATTTTGACTGTGCAAACAAAGTCTAAGATTGAATTGAAACCTAGTCACATTCTTAATTTGATATGGGTTGATGAAGGAATTAAATGAAGGAGATTTGGGCTAAAAGTAAATCATTTGAAGAGAAGGACCCATAGAAAATGCATCACCAGATTTAATTTAAGTGTAAATGGGCTATTTTGGGCTTAGGTTAAAATCTGAAGAGTCACCCATTATTTTGTGAACGAATTTTAAATTTTTTATTTTGATGTATTTTGATTATTTTCCATAGGGCTTAGAGTAGTCATGCTTAGTAAGTTATGTTTTTTGTTTTTCCATTTGATGTAATAATTAGTCATCTATAAGTGTGCCAAAAAGCTGCTACTGCATTAAATTTGGAGGCTTCTAGGCTATTGAAGAGTTAGGTTAGCTTTTTAGAAGATCAAGGTCTACTTAAGTAAGAAAACACATGTAAACAACAACTTTGAATTGGAAATACGAATTTGATTCTGAAAATTTCAAAAGTGAGAGTTTCTCTCTTGAGTTCTTCATTGGACTTGCAACTTATCAAGGGTTGATCATCCTTGTGGCGTTTATCATACTTTAGGGTCTTTGCTGCATTTTCTTTTTCGCAAGACAAGGGTTCTGAGTAGATCATCCTAAATCTAAATACTTAGGGATCTTGGAGCATTCAACTACTCTTTGTTGTGGGTTCTGGGGATTATTCCTAACTGGGTTCACATCAATACATCCAAGGTAAATTGTTTATTTTTTTGTGTTTATTTGAGTATGATATGTTTTAAATTACTGTGTAGTGTTAGTTTGTTAATATTAGTTTGTTTTAAGGTTTTATTTGTTTGAAATTGTGTTGTGGTATTTTATTCTAGATGCTTTGGGTGATTTTTGACCATTGGAAGTTAAAATTTCTCAAAATTTGTTTGTGGCGCCCAATTCACATTCTTTGAGTTTGGCACAACTACTCGGAAAAGCTTGAATCTTGTTTCTTAGGCTCAACTCATGTTCACTAAGCTCATTCAGTTTTTCATTTCTTTATTTTTGTTGTGTTTTAGGTGATTTTTGAGTTGTAATTGCATGATTATCTGTGTTCTGGTGTTTGAATTTTGTAGATGGCATCTCATTTTAAAGAGCAGAAGCATTTAGAAAGACAATTCTTGAGGGGACAGAGGAGAAAGGGACAATTGTACTCAGGAAAATTTATTTCTTCAGCTCATGAGTGACAATTTGTGGAGAATAAGAGATTAATTATGGAGAGAAAAATGTATTTGAGACCAGGTGAAGCTATGGGATTTCAGGATGAACTTCGAAGGAGGAATTGGACTGAGATGAGAAACCATTGAGAGCCAGTTACAATTGTTGTGGTGAAAGAATTCTATGTTAATGCTATGGTTCAAGAAGGGTCAATCCCTCCATACACTAAGTTGTGTGAGGGGGAAGGCAGTGCCTTTAGATGTTGCTACCATAAATTCCTTCCTTGGGATTCATGAGGCAAATGCTCCTTGTGAATATATGCAATACATTAATATATGATATAGCCACACAGAGATTGAAAGGGTAGTATGCTTGCTCGGAGGCACATTTGTGAGGAACATGCAACAATTACCATTACATATTGAGGGGACTGATGTGACTTATTTGGCTACCAATTGGGTGACTTTCATCCACTCCAATATTTCTCCACTTCCCATGTCTCTGATGTTACTAAGTTAAGATCTAAAAAATCATTGAATGTAGGTAGGCAGATTTCTTGGAAGATTAATTAGTGTGCCAACACATCTAGAACTATTGCTGGTCTAGGACATCCATCATTTATTACTCATCTTTGTAGGAGAGTTGGGGTGGATGTCTCATTTTCATGATTTGAGTTCCTTCATCAAATTATTGATATAACTATATCAATAGATATTGTAATGCGGGTAAGCAATACATGACACTAACATAACCCCTACGAGGGAGAGTCCTTATTAGTACTGTTTTGAGTTGGGAGCACTTTGATGCCTCAATGCAAGCAATGTATATATCTTAGACCATGGTGCTGGACACCCTCAGAGGTCTCACATTTCATGGACCAAGCTCTCCACTGACATTCCATTTAACCGTTAAGGAGTTTTCTACTTATGTTGCTTAACCTGGGGACTAGGACCAATTTGGAGGAAGGGGTGCTAATATGTATTTATTTTAACCATTTTCTCACTTCATAGTGATAAGAATAATGGTAAGTTTTGGACCATTTTTCTGTATTTGAGCTTATTGGTCTTTAATTGAAAATTTTACTCAATTTGATGAAATTTTTGAATATTTTCCAAACTTGAGCATGTTTTGTATTTTGTCTATAAATTTTACTACAGACTTCGGATTAACTTGATCTTTATGTAGTTTTGTAGATAACTCAGAGATCTACAAACATTGTGATAGGGTCCAAGACCAAATTCGGACTGTAAAGTGGACAAAATCAGCCTTGAAGTTGGCGTATGGAATCAGGACAACACTTTGAGTGGAAAAAATTAATTGTGGACAACTTAGTCATTTTATTCCCAATTGAGCTGGGATATGTGTTTTTTATTAAATTAGGGCAACATAGAGGTAGGGTTAGGCCACCTTAGGGTTTGCAAAAGGATGTACATTGTAATGTTTAAAACAATGGACAGATTTGAAAAAGACGGCAACGACACTACACAGTTCTCTTTGGTGAATACAGTTTGTTTGATTTTTCTCATTTGTTTTTCTTCTTCATGCTACATTTTATTTTCTTCATGTTCCTTCCGCTAAATATTTGAATGCCAACCATGATGATGAGTGGTTAAACCCTTTGTTCAATCCGGTCCCCGAAGGTTCTCCCGTTTTCACTAATCCTTAGGTTTGTGTTTTGTATTTCTTTTTGCAATTACTTGTTCATTTGTTGTTTTAATTTGATTGTTAGATTTAATAGTTGGATTGACTTTGTGATTGAATGAATACAGTCCGATTGAAATGTGTTGTGGAGTTCTCGAATCGGAATCAAGTCGCATCGATGATGTTGCTCACCATGCAATTGCATTGGTTCGACACACTAGGTATTCAATAAAATGCTTCAAGATTGTGGAGTACTTAGGATGTTAAATAGATGCAGGGATTTTGATCTGTTTAATTTATAGATGTGATTGGGATTATGATTAGAAACTAGTGAGGGATTTGGGAGAATAGAAGAAAGGCCGAGTTGACTTTCACTGCTTTGTTTGAATTGCATTTTTGTTCTGTTTAAGTTTCATGGTAAATTTAAATATTCTATCATCCCCGTGCTATTTTTTTATATTTTAGCTTAAGAGAATATTTGAGTGATCCTTGGAAGAATGACCTAGTTAGCTATATTGCAAAATCTAGCCTCCTAATTTAATTTGGAACGCGTTCGGCAGTGCGTATCAGGTGCAAAAGCTGATGATGATGCCAAAGATGAAGCTGAAGAACATGATCATATATTTAGGGATATTTGGTTGTTGGATTTTATTTTTTGTTTTGTTTAATTTTGTTTTTATTTGTTTAGTTGTGTTTTCGGTTTTTGTTTTTCCTTTGTTTTGTAAATAATTGGAACTTGGCTGGATAACATTTATGATGCACCATTAATGACTTCGATTGAGTCGACTAATATCTTATGATAAATTGTATATGCTTTCTTCATCAAGTCTTGGGAACTGACTAGGTTGTTCTTGTTAGTTTAAGTTGTGGTTATTCTTGTGTTTTGGATGTTGAGAAGTGCATTATTGTGGCATACTATGTCGCAACTTTTGGTATTAACTGTGTACCCAAGTGAAATTTTGAGCTTCAAAGTTATTCAAGTAAGTACTATCATTGATTATTTATAAATAATTTTGCTTGAGTTTCTTTACTGATTATTCAATTGCATGAACATGTGATCAATGTCATTTGTTTGTATCTTCATTGTAGCTAGTGCTAAATTGGTTTGTACCCTTTTTTAGCCTTAAAAAGATATTGTTCTTCATCCTTAAAACTCTTAATTTTGTTTGACTATCTCACTTTGAGTTAGGAAAGTAAGGAGATCAGAGTCTTATAATAATTCAAGTTTGGGGAAAATATCTAAAAAAAATATATGGGGATATAAAGAACAAATAAGAGGTTGTGCTTTCATAAAAATAAAAATCAGACATTCAAATAAACAAGTTTGGAGAAAGTTCCAAATTGTTTTTGATTGGAATAGAAGAGGGTTTCTGAATTTATTAGTTGATCTAATTGTTCTCTTTGTTTGAAGTTTTTTAATCATCCAAAAAAACCAATTCTCTTCTTAGTCTAGTCACATTACAATCCAATAAAAGTCATTGTGATGTTGCATGCTTTTGACATTGTTGGCTCTTGAAATAAAAAGCAAAGTTTAATTGTGAGAATTAGTGATAAATGAGAGAAAAATGAATCTTGGGACACTAGAGTGCTTAAGTGAAGCACTTACTTTGGTGAGAAATAATACTTTACTTGTTCACTGAAAATAACTTGCCATTTACGTTGAAGCACTATAGTGTTTTTTCTAAGTTGCTTGAAGTATTTTGATCAGCTAGAAAAACCAATTTTCTACTTAGTCCAGTCATATTACAACCCAATAAAAGTCATTGTCATGTTGTGTGCTTTCAAAATTGTGGCTCTTGAATTAAAAAGCAAAGTTAAATTGTGGGAATTAGTGATAGATGAGAGATAAAATACATCCTGAGACACTAGAGTGCTTAGTGAAACACTTACTTTGGTGAGAAATAATACCTTTAGTTGTTTACTGAAAATAACATACCATTTGTGTTGAAATTGTGTGCATTTTGTTTTACATTTTACACTTGAGTACCATAGTTGAGACTTAATGAGATAACATTTTTTTTCTGAGTTGATTTGAGGAGAAGCATACTTGATTGATTTTGATGGGATTGGGTGAACTTATTTTGAATTGTTATACCAATTTTGAGTAATTTTTCATCTATGCCAAGTTACCTTTGCTTGAGGACAAACAAGGTTCTAAGTTTGGAGGAATTTGATATTTTTGGACTATATTTTTATAAGAAGATAAACTATCTTTAAGCTTAAAATATACTTAGTTCTCAATTTTGGATAGTTTTTGTTAATAAATGATTATGGGAGTTAGAAAATCAATTTGATCACTAATTTTTATTATTTTGCATAAAAATGAAGAGAAAAGTATTAGATTAAGAGAAAAAGGATAGAATCCCTAAAGATGAGTGATTAAAGAATAATTTGACATAAAACAACTCAGGCTTGGCGCACAAAACTTGAGCCCGACTTGAGAAAGTTGAGAGCAATTAAGAGAAAATGTGCCCAACGCAAGTAACCTAAGCCTAGCACTAGTTGGGTCTAGACGTGTGGAAGATCAACAAACTCCAATCGTGTCCGACACCACAGAGGTTGAGCCGAGCGTGAGCATTGAATTTCAAATTCTATTTAAATGTTTGCTTTGCATTAGAGTTATAGATCTTGAGCCATTGAAGAGTGAAATTGGCAATTGGAGGTAACATTAGGGTTCTCTAAGAGTAATTTCTTGTTTCCATTGTCCTTCCGTAATGTTTAGGTTCATTATGACTATGAGAAACTAAATCCATTGTTGTTGGGGGTTAGAATTTACCTTTTTAAACTCTCATGCAATCGTTTTGGTTTTCATATTGATGTCTTTCCTTTTAATATGTTAGTATTTTAATTCTGCGATTATTGCCTATCATGTCGAATCGTGGCTTGATCTTTGATTCTTTGAGTATTGAGAAATATCTTTTGTAATCATGAATTGAATTAAAATAGCAATTGAAAGCTTGTGTCTAAGAATAGAGCAGGATTCATTTGTTGTCTTAAAAGCTTGTATAGTATATTGGCCCCATGCTCAAGTGAAGATGACGAGTCTTAAAAGATAATTTCATTTCTTTATGATGTCAATATGTTGTCAATCGTGTATTGTATGTTGGCCCATTGGCTCAAGGAAAAATGGATTGTGAAACTCCTAGGTCTATAGTTTCACGTTGTCAAGACTTGAAATGTTATGTGATCTCTCTCTGGTTAATGTAGTTAAGATGGTCCTCGTTCCAAGTTGTTGGTGAAAGAAAAAATGTTTTCTTTACCGAGACTATACCGGTCCCAGGTGGTATATTGACCCAGACTCAAGGGACACAAAGCGTTTCAAATAGTTTAAAAGGTTAAGTTACCTCAAACAACGTGTTGTTAGATATGTCAAAGGTCTCGAAATTATAGCCATTGAGGATGGGCATATATAACACTTGAGAGGTCGTGACGATTTGCTTGCCTTATTCCCCTTCATTCCTTATAAATAGAGAACATCTTGGGCCATTATGTGTCATTGTCATCTATCTAATTAAGGTCTGACATATTTCTAGTATGAGATAAATAACGTCTTCCTTTTGTTGTCACTTTCATCGAGGTCATCGGGTGAGTTCGTGGGTTCGTCGAGAAGGGTGTTTTTGGATGACATCGGTCTGATTAATCTTGTCGACATAGGGTTGAGTAGTTTTAGTGACTATGTCAAGGTTAGCCAGAAGTTGTCGAGTGTTAGAGAAGTCAGGAATAATGATGCCAAGTTGACTCTAGAGACGAAGAGTGTTGATGGTTAAGCCAAGAATGCTCCTCTTGTCATTTATGACTACAAGTGGGTTGATTCTCAGATGCGGGAATATTATTCTAAGTATAAGTGGTATTCCTTGCTTAGGTCTTTTGCCGATAGTGTAGATATATTAGAGTCAACAATACCTAATGGTATCATTGTGCTTTGTCGATGTTTATATGTTTGTCATGTTTGCTAGGAATGAGAATATTTGACTGTGGATTTTTTCTTCTTTTATGCTTGTTTAATAAAGGACATTCACATCTGATTTCCCCTGGGCAAGTTCACTATAAGAGTGTTGAGCATTGCTCCTATGCAATTGCACCCGAATAGTTGGACGTTGCTACAAGATTTCCATATTCTTTGTTCAACAGTTAGATTGAAGGTGACGTTTCAAGTTTGAAGGTGACGTCTCAAGTTAGGGTGGTTGTAATTGATTAGCAGACTGAGAAATTATCTCTTGAACCCCTTCACCTAGCCATACAAATTTTTAAGATGTTTTTTTCTAAGTCTTGGCGAGAAAGAGGGTTGGCCTTATTTTTATAATAGCGAAATCACCAAGTTTCCCTTGTATTGGACTAAGAACCCTGTACGCTATAGTGTATGGTTAAGAGCATGCATGATCAATGAGGATTTGTAGACTTTGGTCATATTAAACCAACCTCCTCGTAGAATTCCCACCCAAAAACTACTTGGTGTATACTTATCCCGTCATTGTTTTCATGACATTGACGATATGTTTTGATTTGCAATCTTGTTTTCATTTTTAACTTCTTTGATTTTGTTTTCTTGGTGCATACATTCTAACATCGATGAACCCTTAAGGCTAAAAGAACTACTTCAAGAACTTACACTTAAAGAGGCAGTCCAAAGTGGTCATGAAGGGAAAAGGGGTTGTCAAGGATGTCACCCTCGTGCAGGTTGTTCCTCCCATTGATCTTTGGTCAGCACCATAGCCTAAAAACACAAGAAACACAAGTTCAAGTGATCAAGTTAAATTATATGATATTTTTGGGTTTATCTTCATAATGAAATTAACTCTTTCTAAGCTTGCAACTTGCTAAATCTCATGTTTGTGTCTCTTTTCATAAATAATTTGTTCTTATTTTAAATAATTGGTTACTTGAGCTTTTAATCTAATTTTACTTTGAATCTCATTAATTTTGTCAAATAAATTATCAGGAAACATTTAGGTCAAGAAGAGCAAGATTGGAATCCCTAAGAAGCAAATGATATCAAAGTTGGAATGTTGATGCTGAAAGCTGGGTCGGACTCAACAAAGTTGAGTTCGGCCCAATTTAGGCAAATTGGGTCAGGTGCAAATTATTTGAGTTGGGCTCAAGATGCTAAAAGTTGGACCAAAATACCAGAAATTGCAACAGAATCCATATGCCCTCAGTGCCACTTTGTTGGGCCGGACTTATGCACCGAAGAACATATTTTGCTTAAGAAACCTTTAGCATTAGGGTTGGTATCCTTGGCTAGAGATCATAAAAAGTTAGACTTTGAGGCAAATTAGGGTTTCTGGGTTTAATCAACCCTCTTTCGTTGTTCATATTGGTTGTTTGGTCTTTTCATTACCATGAGGAGTTGAACCCATTATTATTGGGATTAGATGTAATCAGACGAAACTCTCATGTTGGTTCGGTTTTAATAAATGTCTTTACATAGATGATTTTCTTTCAATATATCAGTATTTTAATTCTGCGGTTATTGCCTGTTGTGTTGATTTGTGACTTAATAATTGATTATCAAGGTATTGGGAAATATCTTCTGTAATGGGGAATTGAATTAAAATACCATATGAAAGCTTGTATCTAGTAATAAAGTAAGATTTGTTTGTTGTCTTAAGACCCTTGTGGATATTGGAAGATTTATTTATATAATTAATTAAGGAATTGACGATTAATAGATAAATCTTAGGATCAATTTGCTTAGGAATTGAGGTTTGAGTATTATTGCTAGTTGACATTAATAATTGATTTAAAAGAAGAAAATTGTTTTCATACATGAAAGTGAGGTTCGGTGAAATCTAACCCTAAAAAATTCGTTCTATTAATATTTTACTCTTTTTCTGTGTTCTAAGTTTTATAAAAAAATCCCTAAATATTTTTTTTTTCAATTTTATTTTTCTACACAATATTTGAATTATGGATTATTTTTCTGAGTCTAAATTTATTATAATCATTTAAAATTGTTGCATTGCATAAGTCCCTTGGGAGAGAATGATATATTTATTACTTACTACATTTGTGACTGGTGCACTTACCATCACAGAAAAAAAAATGCTAACACTAAATCTTCCAAGAGGCACAATGACAAGTCATCCTCTTGGAGGTCGCTGAAAAGGCTGAAGGAGCAGGCCAAGCAACTGAAGGTCAATGAGAGCTCATGTTGAGAGAGGTACTTGCTATCAAAGAGCAAGGAAAAAGACTTATTGGCCATGGTGGAGGAGCAAGTTGCCGAAATCAAAGGTCTTCGAAAGATCTTAACCAATATGATCTTGCCACTCTACACTGAACAGGAGCGCTGAAAGCAATTGGAGAAAGACTTTCGTCAGACCCAAGACTTTGTATTGGAACAACTTGAGTCAGCTTCAATAAAGCCTGAGCAAGCTTCCCTCCTCTACAAGATTCCTTTAGATGATGTCAGGAATGATTTTTACAATGGCGAACTTATCCCTGTTGAAACTATTCCGGATGAAGCCAACATGAAAATCGTGTTTATTGTGTGTTCTTTCTATTTCAGTTTTCTAGTCATGTTTATTGATCAAAAGCAGGATTCAGTGTTTAATTAGTGCTATTATGATAATGCGAAGTTATTCGTGGCGTTTTACCTATTACGAATAAATTAAATGACTCGATTTTCAATGTCTAAGTATTCGACTTGTGTAGTTAAGAATCAACCAGGTACTTCTCGCGTGATCAACATTTAAAGGTGTACATATGGAAAAACGTGGGACCTAGACATTGTCCTTTGGTCTTGGCGGATGGGTGGTGGGTGAGAATGCTTTGGGTTCAAGGATTATTTGACCCTCACTTGACTTTGGAATTCTTTGGATTTTTTTCAAGAGCATAAACTTGGCTATTTTTTTTCTTTTCTCTTTTTTTTTCCTCGAGTTCATCAATGTTTGTTGTGGGTTTCTTGCATACACTGTTTTAGAATGGATCGGGTTTTAGCACTCTAACCATGTGATGCATAGCCATTTCGGAACTCAAATTTTGGGTGTTGAGTGCACCTTCTTGAACATCTCCATGGAGACGCAAAGGGATGGCCTTCTCTTGCTGAGGTTGACGAGGGCTATGAAGGTGATGTGGTGTGGCCGATTAGTAACAAATTGGGCTCCAAACTTTGTTACTAGCGTATCAAAGTAATCAATTGAGTGCAACTCATTTCAAGAAAGTCAGGAATATACGGCAGAAGATTGTATTGTCTGAGGTATACAGGCCAATCTGTGTTATGTATATGTATATGTACTTGTCTGACTCTGTCATGTTTGGTAAAATAATATCTATCTTATTTCTTCATTTTCTTTTATATAAATTTCAAATGCTTTTAATACAGTTATTATGATTGTTAGAATAATAATTTGTTGAATCTAATAAATTGAATCACATATTATTGGTCTAATGATTAGGTGGTTACTATCACTACAAGAAATAAGCCATTTAGAGACAATTTTTTAGTTATCAAATGAAATGTTTGCTTATTGTGACCAAAGTAGTCACAAAATTAGATTTTGGTTGCTAAATAACTACAAAATAGAAGTAATGATTGAATTTAGTGACCAGTTAAGTCAAGATAATTGGTATTTAACATTAGCTACCAAGGTTTTAGTGACCTTTGACATTAGATTCTAAATTGGTATCTAATTAATTTAGAATCTAATGTCAAAGGTCACTAAAACCTTGGTAGCTAATGTTAGATACCAATTATCTTGACTTAAGTGGTCACTAAATTCAATCATTACTTTCATTTTGTAGTTAGTTAGCAACCAAAATTTAATTTGGTGATTATTTTGGTCACAATTAACAACTGTTTTATTTGGTAGTTAAAAATTGGTCTTTAAATAGTTTTTTTGTTGTAGTGTATACTATAATACTTTATAATGTACTATTTATCTTTTTTTCTTTCAGTTTTTATAGTTGGTAAATTTATTGGCTCCTTAAAGTGTTATTGAATTAAAAATTGGCAAGGATGAGTTTAGGAAATGAATCACAACGTACTTTGAGAAAGTCAAAGTTTGACCCAGGTCCTTCAGCATACAAACACAAGTCATAACCACTACATCAACATCAACTTTGCAATCATATACTCATTGTTATTATTCTTATTATTCTTATGACTTTTGTTATTATTATTTTTGTCAATAATAGTAAGTATAATATTAATAATACTAAAATAATAATATTATTATCTTTAATATTAATAATAATATTAATAACCATGTTAATATTAATATTAATTATAATAATATTAATAAATATAATATCAAAGTAATATTAATAACAATATTAATAATACTAATACTATTATTCCTAATAATATTAATATTAATATTAATAAAAGTATTAAT